>Ga0213875_10000971_pt1 | contig 20518 bp, 22 predicted proteins | sample BarmaccomBMRX_R8_FD_160105 | JGI IMG/M metagenome (GOLD analysis project Ga0213875, IMG submission 160105) | Root-associated microbial communities from Barbacenia macrantha in rupestrian grasslands, the National Park of Serra do Cipo, Brazil - RX_R8 | ecosystem: Host-associated > Plants > Roots... | reverse complement strand
CCTACTCGGGCACCTATGTGAACCAGCAGTGGCCACCCAACTCGCAGACCCCACACGGTGCATGGGAGTTTCATGAGCACCTCATCCCGAACAGCCCGGCGAAGCCGATACGCATCTGGATGGAGGTCGGCGATAGAGACCTTCTCAACCCGAATGTCATGCGCGACAACATGCACGATTGGGTTGTCGCCAATGAGAACATGGCCAAAGTGCTAGCCGCCAAAGGCTATCACTATCAGTTCGTATTTGCCCGCGATGCCGGGCACGTGGATCGCGCTGTGAAACTACAAACCCTGCCCGAGGCCCTGGAATACATTTGGCAAGGTTATCCAATCGCGGCGCCGGCCGTAGCGAGAGCAACCTTCGATGCCGGATTTCGCCCCAGCTTTCGGCAGATTGTCCGACCCGCTGCCACAACCTTCTGAAGATTCACTCCAGTCTGGATACCCATTCCGTCCAGCATATAAACGACATCTTCAGTCGCCACGTTGCCCGTTGCGCCAGCCGCATATGGACATCCGCCCAGCCCTGCGACGGCGCTATCCACGACCGCAATTCCAAGCTGAAGTGATGCCAAAATGTTCGCCAGCGCCTGACCCCAAGTGTCATGGAAATGAATGGCGATCCGTTCTACGGGTATATGTGCCATCAATCTGTGTAAGAGAGCCTGGGTCTTCAAGGGCGTGCCCACGCCGATGGTGTCGCCGAGCGATACCTCGTAGCAGCCCATCTCAAATAGAGATCTCGATACCCGCTCTACTGCCGGTTCTGCGATCTCGCCTTCATAAGGGCAGCCCAGAACACACGAGACATATCCACGCACTCTGATCCCGTGTGCCTGCGCAGCCTGCGATACGTCACGCAGACGAACTAAGCTCTCCGAAATAGAACAGTTGATATTTCGCTGCGAGAAGGTCTCGGAAGCCGACGCGAAAATCGCAACAGCGTCCGCTTTCGCTTCGATGGCCGATTCGAGTCCCTTCAGATTGGGCACCAGCACCGGATAAGAAACTCCTGTGGTGCGTCGCACGCGCGAGAGAACTAAAGCAGTGTCCGCCATCTGCGGCACCCATTTTGGTGAGACAAAGCTGCCGCTTTCGATGGTTGTGAGGCCGGCATTGGCCAGCGCCTCGATGAGCGCAACCCTATCTTCAACGGCAACAACCTGGCTTTCGCTTTGCAGGCCATCCCGCGGCCCCACTTCGACGATGCGGACGGTGTCCGGATAGTTCACGAGGCCGGTTCGTCCTCTTGCGCCCAGTCTTGCTTGTGCTTAGGCTTGGAACGAACCGTTTTGTCGCTGAGAACACGCGCGGGAGGCGGAGTGCCCACGCGTGCTCTCGCGATGGCCTTTACTGCTTTTGATTTTTCGTACTTAGGCCGCTTTTTCGCCATGCGACGTGGCGCTTGATGCAGGACGTCCGGTGTCTCGGGCGCTGCTACGCTGCCATCTTCTGAGATCCGTTGGGCCAGATCGCCAGTTCGATGAACTCGTTTTCAAAGCGCAACTGTTCTCGCGGATCGTCGGAGGGTCTGATTTTGCGGCACACCTCGCGCAGGCTCTCCTCGAACGAACGTTCGGTGGTATCGTCTCCAAGAACAAACCGGACGAGCTCACGGCCGGCTTTGCGCGCCGCTTCTGGAGACTTGGCGAACATCATCGCCTCGTAACGTTCGTTAATTAACTGAGCATTCCTGTTCATTGTCCGGCCCTCGATCAGTTGGATGCGCGTTACCCGATTTTTGGTGCGGGGTTTTGGACCCGCAAAGGTTCAGATGCGCTCCCGTCCAATGCCTAGCCAGCGCTGAAACCAGTCGCTTGCCAGGCGGGCTACGCGGTCGAGAGTTCCTGGTTCTTCGAATAAGTGAGTTGCCTCAGGTACGATCTGGAGAGCCTTCTCACATCGGAGTTGCTCGAGCGCTGCCCGGTTCATTTCGATCACAGGATAATCGAGCTCTCCCACGATGAGCAAGGTAGGAGCCGCTACGCGAGAAAGAGCCGAGCCGGCCAGATCGGGTCTTCCGCCTCGCGACACGACCGCAGCGATTGTTTCTGGAAGATCGGCCGCTGCAACCAGAGCCGCGCCGCCTCCCGTACTCGCGCCAAAGTAACCCACCCGCAATTCCGCCGTTTCGGGATCATTGCCGAGCCACTTTGTGGCTTCGACGAGTCTTTGAGCCAAGAGATCGATATCGAACCGCAGTTTTCGAGTTCGATTGTCGATGGCTTCCTCGTCAGCCGTGAGAAGATCCAGCAACAAAGTGGCGAGACCGGCTCGCCGAAGCACGCCTGCGACAAAGCGATTGCGCGAGCTGAAGCGGCTGCTCCCGCTTCCATGCGCGAACAGAATGACGCCGGTCGGGTTGTCCGGCACAATCAGATCGCCTGAGATGCCCGAAGGCGGAATCTGAATGGATCGTTCTCGAAGTACCACGTTCGCTGTCTAGAAATTCGCGGGCTGCGGTACGGGCGGATCAGATGTCATCTGCTGCCTCGCTTCCTCCAGCAGCGTTCGAACCTCTTCGTCCGTGGTCTGGGAAAAGTCCTCGTACCAAATCCCGACTGCTCCAAAAGGATGTGGGGTGGCGGCGCAAACAATTTCATCCACTTCAGTCCGAATACTGTTGCATGTCTGTCGGGCCGCGACGGGAACAGCCACAGTGATCTTGCGGACGCCTTGCGGCCGCAAAGCTCTGGCGGCGGCCAACATACTCGCGCCGGTCGCTAAGCCATCGTCGACGAGGATTACAGTTCGATCCCGTGGTGAAAGCGGCTCGCGACCCTCTCGGTAGAGGCGCTCACGCGTTTCGAGCTCCCGCTGTTCGCGCGCGGTCACTTCTTCGAGAAGGTCTTCTGAAATATGCAAATAGTCGATCAGGTCACGGTTGAGAACTCGCACTCCGCCGCTGGCAATTGCGCCAAGCGCCAGTTCCTCTTCCCCGGGCATGCCGAGCTTGCGTACGAGGAAAACGTCTAATGGAGCGTGTAACGCGCGTGCGACCTCATAGCCCACGGGCACACCACCTCTGGGTAGCGCAAAAACAACGGTATCCGAATCCGCAGCACGGGACGGGAGTAGACGTTCAGCGAGGGCCCGGCCAGCCTCTCTACGGTTTTGGAAAAGGGCCATTTCGCGTTCCTGTCTCGTCACGAACCGCGCTTGCAATCGTTCCAAACCTGGCGCAACACATCTCGGCTGTATACCAGGTAACGCGTGTCCGGCGTGAATACCTCGAGTGTGATTGTGCCGTCGTACCCACATCTTTGCAGCGCTTCTACGGCACGGCGCAAATCCACGGTGCCCGTTCCGAGCGGCAGATGCAGGTCCGCGCCCCCTCCCTTGTTATCGTGCAGGTGAACATGCCGAAGTCTCTTGCCGTGAGCGGCCAGTATCTCCTCAGTCGTGTTGTGAGGAACCTGCAGGTTGGCATGACCGATATCCAGATGTAAACCGAGATCCGGAATGGGATCCAACAATTCACCAAGCTGCGGAGCCGAGTTATAGTCCCCCGGCAAATTTTCGATCATTAACCCAATTCCACAGCTTTTTGCGTGAGGAGTAAGCTCGCGAATGGTGTCGAGATTCCTTTCGATATAGAACCGCCGCGAGTGCCAGGGCGTGTGCCGATCGGGATGAAGGTTCATCAGTTTCGCGCCGACTTCGCCAAATCGCTGCAAACATCGTTTCAGTTCCGCCACAGCGGCTTCCCGGATCTCGGGAATCGCGCTTGCCATAGGAAGATACCAAGCCGTATGACCGACCACTTGCATTCCGTGCCGGTCGAGCGCAGCGCGGATCGCGCGAGTGTCCACGCTCCACGAAGGCGCGCCTGGCGGTTCCAGTGTGAGATCGATAAACTCCATTCTGGCTTCTGCCATCCACGCGATCTCGTCAATAACGTTGCGCTCCGGATGGTTCATCGTGCCGATGAGCATAGCTTGCTCCTTGCGCCCTTACTTATCGTTTCCCTCGCATTCATCTTCAAGCGATGGACTGAACCAGGGACGCGAATCAAGCTGCCGCGCCCGCTCGACCATTAATTCCGTGTTAGTCCCTTCCGCGGGTTGAGATTGCTGCACCTCACTCCAGATCCAGGATGGCAGTTCGCGAGCCCGTTCGGGGCAAATCCAGGCGAAAACGGATAGGAGTCCGTGAAGTAGCGGTGCGTCACGGTTTACGCGGTCGAAAAGATGCCGCCAATTCATCTCCGGCCCCACGCCATACAACAGGTTCAGTGCATCCGGCCAGTCACAACGATCATGTTGCAAAACGTACAGTTTGCTCCACAGCGCCTCTTCGGGAGCTAGCAACCGGAAGCGTTCACCTTCGACTTCCACTTCGGGGCCGCGAAGCCAGCTTTCATCAACAACGGAACGCTGGTTGGCCATTGCCCAGATCAAATCAACGATAGTGTCGCCCTTGTGACTCCGGTAGATCCAATTGCGGTCGTAAGCCTGTACTGCGTAATAGTCATCCAGACCAAGATCAGTGACGGCACGGATCATCTCTTCGCGCTCGCGCGCCGGGACATAGAGATCGATGTCCTTTGTGTTCCGCCATTGCCCTGCGTACACCATCGCGGCCAATCCACCCCCGACCGCGAAGTTCAATCCACGTTTGCGCGCTTCCGCGATTACGCTCTTGTAGACTTCCCACTGCTCGCGCGGAAACCGCTCAGGCCACGATGAGCAGCGCGCCAACCGTTCCTCTATGGTTTCCGTCGCCATATCCTGCGCAAGCCTCTGGTCTGTGGGATGTTGAACAAAGTGCTTCTGTTTCCGATGCACTCCCATCAACTCTGAATTACACTGGAAGTATGGCGATTCCCGCCAGCACGCGTCCCTCTCTATTCGGCTCAGACTAACTCCGCTTTCCTGCGGCCCATCCCCTAGGTCTGTATTCCTTTTTGAAGTTGAGGTGCTTTATGGTTACGGAAATAGCTGCACATCCGTTGCTGCCGAATTTGATAACCCCTCTGCCTGGGCCGAAGGCGAAGGAGATCATCGCCAGAGATCACGTTGTTCTCTCTTCGTCTTATACGCGCTGTTATCCGCTGGTGATGAAACGCGGAGAAGGGGCGATTGTTGAGGATGTGGATGGAAACCACTTCCTCGATTTCGCCGCCGGAATTGCGGTTGTGGCGAGCGGCCATTGTCATCCGCGCGTTGTGGATGCGATCCAGAAACAAGCGGCTGAGTTTCTCCACATGTCCGGGACCGATTTTTACTACGAGAGCATGGTGCGTCTCGCTGAGAAGCTCGCCGCACTCGCGCCCGGGGATGTGCCGCGTCGCGTCTACTTCGGAAACTCCGGGGCCGAAGCGGTCGAGGCCGCTCTCAAGATGGCCCGCTATCACTCCGGACGGGATAAGTTCATTGCCTTTTTTGGCGGCTTTCATGGCCGCACCATGGGCGCGCTTTCGCTTACTGGCAGCAAGGTGACGCAGAGGCGAGGCTTCGGTCCCATGCTGCCGGTCCAGCACATTCCCTACGCTTATTGCTACCGCTGCCCCTACGGGAAAGAGCCGTCCACGTGCGATGTGGAATGCGTCAAGGTTTTGGAGGACCGGCTCTTCAAGACCATTCTTCCGGCCGAAGAAGTAGCGGCGATCTTTGTCGAACCGGTACAGGGTGAGGGCGGCTATCTCGTTCCACCGAAGAAGTTTCATGAGGAGCTACGCCGGATCGCGGATAAGTACGGCATCCTCCTGGTCCATGACGAGGTCCAATCCGGGATGGGCCGCACAGGCCGGATGTTTGCTTCGGAACATTTTGGCGTTACGCCGGATATTGTGACGCTCGCCAAAGGCATCGCCAGTGGGATGCCACTCGCTGCGACCATTGCGCGAGCCGAGGTCATGAACTGGCCTCCAGGAGCGCACGCGTCCACATTCGGAGGCAATCCAGTCTCTATCGCCGCTGCCCTTACCACTATCGAGCTGCTCGAAGAGAGCCTCCTTGCCAACGCCGCCACAATCGGCAACTACATGATGACGCGGATGCGCGAGTGGCCCGGACGATTCCGCTGCGTCGGTGACGTCCGCGGTTTAGGTCTGATGATCGGAGTCGAACTGGTCTACGATCAGCAAACCAAGGAGCGCGCTCCCGAGCTGCGGGACCAGTTGGAAATGCTGGCATTCGAACGAGGTTTGCTAATCCTGGGCTGCGGTCCCAACAGCATTCGGCTCTGTCCTCCGCTAATTATCACGAAAGATCAGGCGGACTTTGCCATGGATACACTGGAGCAGTGCCTGCAACACTTGGAACGGTAGGCCGCGCTGCTGAGATTCCTTTTTCGGCGGCCAGTGCAGTGCGGGCGCTTCCGGTTCTTGATGTCGGCTGCGGCGTCAACAAATATCCGGGTTCGATAGGGCTTGATCGCAACCCGAACACGCGGGCCGACGTTATCGCTGATATTGACCAGATCCCTTTGCCGTTCCGCAGCAGTTCTTTTCGGCAAATTCGCGCGGTTCATGTGATCGAGCACGTCTCTGACGTGATCCGCACAATGGAAGAGTTTCACAGGCTCTTGGTTCCCGGTGGTCGGCTGCTAGTCATCACGCCTCATTACACTGACTTCAGTTCCTTCTGCGATCCGACGCATCGATGGCATCTGAATAGCTTTTCTCTTCGCTATTTTGGGGAGGACAACGGAGGCTTCGGATACTATTCGGCGGAGCGTTTCCGTGAGATTTCAGTGCAGGTGAGCTTACTTCGTTTGTGGAGATATCTTGGCTTCGAGCTTCTCGTCAACGGCTCCCGCTGGTTCCGACGCTTTTGGGAGTATTACTTGTGCTATGTCATCCGAGGCAAAGCAATTGAATGGCAACTCGAAGCGCTAAAGGAGGGCTGAAGCTCCGTGAAGCGCGGCAGCTTTTCTGGAAGCTGAGCGATGCGGCAAGACAATTCCGTGAGCGTCGAACGCTCACGCCCGACGCCTTCCTTGGAAAGCGCGGCGAAGATGCGGCTCACCGATATTTAAGAAGCGCCGGCCTCCTTGTTGTCGCGCGCAACTATCGGGCGGGCAGCGATTCCGAGGTCGACATCATCGCGCGCGATGGCGAAGTGGTTGTTTTCGTCGAAGTGAAATCTCGAGCCTCAGCGGAGTTTGGCAGCCCCGAGCGGGCTATCGGGAGTGAGAAGCAGAAGCACATCCTCCGCGCCGCTCGCAGCTATACCACCCGCGCCGGCATCGAGTGGAACCGGGTCCGCTTCGATACGATTTCGATCGTTTTCACCGATCCGCCAACTATAGTGCATCAGCGGGACGCCTTCTTTGACGGGCGCGCGATCTGAACTGATCACCGGGCAGTCAGGGGATCGGAAGCTACGGTCCAGCCCAGGTTCTTGCCTTGATTCTGTGCTTTCAGCCATTCAATGAGGGGCTGGAAATATTCGATGATCGCCGAGGCATCTGCCTTATCCTCTCCCGTCATCACCTTCATCGCCTCGGGCCAGGGCTTGGAACAACCTAATGCGAGCATGGCTTGGAATCGCTTGCCTGCCTCTTTCGATCCGTAGACAGAACAGCGATTCAGCGGGCCAGTGTTTCCGGCAGCCTGACACATCGCGCGATAAAACTGGAATTGATACACGGCCGCTAAGAAATAGCGCGCATAAGGCGTGTTGTCGGGAATGTGGTACTTAGCGCCGGGATCGAAATCGGCCTCGCTTCGATCCACAGGCGGCGCAACACCCTGGTACTCTTCCCGAAGTTTCCACCAGGCCTTGTTGTAATCGGAGGGTTTGATCTGTCCCGAAAATACTTCCCAACGCCACTTGTCGATCAAAAGCCCGAACGGCAGAAAGGCAATCTTGTCCAGTGCCGTCCGGAGCAGCAGCGGAATATCCGCCTGGGGCGGCGGTATTTGCTGAACGAGTCCGATCTTCTTCAGGTACTCAGGCGTGATTGAGAGAGCGATTGAATCGCCGATGGCCTCATGAAAGCCGTCGTTTGCTCCATCGCGGAACATTACCGGCTGATTGCGATACGCAAGCGTGTAATAGTTATGGCCCAGTTCGTGATGAACGGTCCTGAAATCATCCGCGGTGATGTGAATGCAAAGCTTCAGGCGCACGTCTTGATCGCTATCGATGTTCCAGGCGCTGGCATGGCAAACCACGTCTCTGTCGCGCGGTTTAGTTAACATGGAGCGCTCCCAAAACGTTTCGGGCAACGTCTGGAAGCCCATCGATTGGAAGAAGTGCTCCCCATAAAGGACCATCTGCTTGGCATCGGTGCCTCGGGCTTGCAGAGTTTTCGCGAGATCGTAGGTTGGCGGAGCGGAAGCAGGCGCCACGATGTCATAGATATTGCCCCACTCTTGCGCCCACATATTTCCGAGCAGGTCTGCTGGAATCATGCCATCGGCGCGCTGTGCCGCCGCGCCATATTTCTCGATCAGCCGGGCGCGGACATAGGCGTGCAGCTCGAGGTAGAGCGGCTTTACCTGCTGCCACAATCGCTCGAGGTCAGCCGAAAATTCTTCAGGGGTCATGTCATACTTTGCGCGCCACATGGCGCCTGTGTCCGCGAACCCTAACTCGCGAGCGCCTTGGTTCGACAGCTCGACAAAACGGGCATAGCGGTCGCGCATCGGCGCGCCGACTTTATGCCAGCCGACCCATAGATCCTGCAGCTCTTTGGGATCGCGGCCGCGGCCCATCCGGACTTCGAGGTCATCAATCCCCATGCACTTGGCCTGATCGCCGCCAGGGCAGTACTTGCCGCTTCCGTAGCTGCCCTCGAGTGAGCTGGCGATTTGGGTTAGCTCGGCCCGTAGCTTTGGATCATTCGGCGCGGGCAGAGTGAGACTGAGCTTCAGAAGCGTAAATTTTCGTCTGAGCTCCGGCGAGAGATCGAGAGAATCGAATCGGCGAGATTGATTCACCAATTCCGTAACTCGCGCGATCACTCGCTCGGTCTCTTTCGCTGAAAGATTCTCCGTGTCGTCATTGATGTAGGTCTCTTCGATCCAAGCGGCGCGTTGGGCGGTTATGCCTAGTTGCAGAAGCTCCGCTTCCGCTTTATCCATGAATGTTTGGGCTTCGGCAGCTGTCGGAGTGTTGTCCAGCGGCTTTGCGACACTCGCGAGAGTCAGGCAGGCACATACGCACGCAACCGTCATCGGCAGAGAACGTTTTTTCATTCAGACGAGTGTAGCGCAAAGGAAGGGACAGCCAATCCGCCCCGTCTCAGTTATACGGATTCGCGGACAGAAGCCAGGAGTTCCGGGGTGATTTGATCGTGAGATGCCGTCTTCACGACTTGCCCTTTTCGGAAAACGAGAACTTGCGGCGACGCGTGCTGCACGCCTGTATGGTCGGCAATGTGCCGCGAGAGATCGCGGTGACGTCTCACGCAGACGAGGTAAACGGCTGTCTCAGGCTGCGATTTGAGAAATTGGCTGACGGTTGCGTGCGCGAGCCAACTCCCCACGCAAGCTGGGCTGTGCTTGAACACTATCGCCAGATCGCGACTGAGGAGAGCCTCATAATCCTGAACTGTCGTCAATTCCGGGACGTTTTGTGCTTCCGTTCGACCCCACCGAAACATTGCTTGCTTTCAGTAAAGCATAGAGGCGGAATTTTCGAATGAAGCGCTAACCTGCTATGTCCTCCAAGGGGAAGAAAACTCCCGGAGAGACGTTGAAGCGGCGACTGAGGTTTTGAATATGTGTTTTGGAGAGTTCCCGTTTCCCACTTAAGACCTCCGAGACGGTGCTGCGGGCCCCGAAAGCGTCGATAAGATCGGCTTGGCTTAAGTCGTTCGCCTCCATTAGCTCGCGGAGCACGTCCAAAGGTGTCGCCGCCTCCAGCGAGTAATGTTGGTTCTCGAAGTCTTCGATTAGGAGGGTCAGCAGATCCGCTAACTCCTCTTGCTCAGGCGTCAAATTGCCCTGATCATGAAGAGCTTCCAATTGTGCAATATACGCTTCATTTTCTTCCTCGGTATGGATGACGTGCGGGAGGGTTCGGGAGAGAAGTTGACGGTAAGCCCGTATGTTCATTGTTCCTCTTGCGGCGCTCATGTTTTCCAGTCTCCTTTGTCGTATTCCACGTGAGTTAACACGTGCTTCACAAAAATCTTGCCGTACGGGTATTCGTCGGGGTTGCTAGTTGCGCTGCAAGCGTATAGGTGGTGGTGACTTACTGAATAGATTCGGTGTGTGATTGGCGCATGTCGGGTAGTCACAACGTGGGCTGAAAACGGGACTGGTGCATTGTCGAATATTGCGGCACACCAATCGCTTCGCTCATGGCTCAGAGTCGAAATGATGCGTTCAGATTGAGTGATATCCGTCACGCGTTTTCGAAGGACCGAAGATCCCCGCGGTCGAGTATCAATTAAGTTGACGCTTTCAGTTGGCTCATCGTTTTGCCTACTGCGCCGGGGCCGAAGTCGATTCGAGCGTCCTTGATGCTGAGGCCGACTACCTCGATTCGGTTCAGATCGGCCGTGCCGATGCCGACTGCTTCGGCGAGTTTCAGGGTATTATCGCCGCGGATGAAAGGAGAGATGCCTCGGGTTGCTTGCGGGCTGTAACTCATCACGGCCATGCCGACAGAATCCACACAGACTGGATTGCGGCCGACGATGATTACTCCCGGGGTCATTTTCTCGAGACCATCCAGCCAGGGACCTTCACCGCCTCTCACGGTTTCGACTCCGTCTACGATCGCCAGATCGATGGGCCGAATACCGACCTGGTCTACAACGATGCGGGGCACGCGGTAGCCCGCCTCGCGGGGTGAGTCGGGGTGAAGTTCCGGGTCCACGCCCGAGGGAGCTTTCGTAGTTCCTGCATGGAGTACATCGCCGCGCTCTTTGGTGGGATGCTCGTTTCCGCTCGGGCCGCAATCGCTGCCATACAAAGAACACGGCGTGTTGCCGAAATTGTTCTTCATGGACATGGTGACGCCCGCGATCCAGTGATTCTTCAGCTTCGAGAGCGACGCATACACGTCGCAGTCGGTGAACGCCTGATTGAGGTAGTAAGCAGGATACATGTAGCCGCCCCAGGGTACTTTGAGGCGGACATACTGCTTATATTTTCCGAGATTCTGTACGTTTTCCCAATCGAGCTGCGTTCCAAGATTATTAATGGCATTCACGTCGAGTCCGTAGCGCGCCCAGAGGTTAGGATCTTGCGTGGCAGGGAAAAAACTTTCGATGATCCGGACGCGGCGCGCGCCTGCTTTCGCCAGTAGATGAACCGTTGAGGCGACTGTCTCCCCATTGGTTCGATAGGGGAGATCGGGGGTTAGTGGGAAATAAGTTGGATTGCCGGTGAGGTTTAGCTTCAGCGCTACAGTTTTTCCACGGACCAGGCTTTCGATACCGCCGATCTGGTCAAAGCCCGTTGAAAGCTTCGCGCCGAAATCTGCATAATTCCTGCAACGAACGATGGCGACGGTGCTGGCCGGCGCGTCCGCTCGGAGGAGCTTCGGGATTCCGAGCGCGGCAATCGCGGCCGCTCCAGTAGACGTCAACAAATCTCGACGAGTGGGATGGGACATGAGATCACCTCGACATTCATTATGGTAGTCCCGGCCACCGCCGCGGGAGCGCTAGGCCGCTTTTTGCGCCTGGGCCAATGGTTTTTCCTTGCCGGAAGCGGGCCGCATAGACTGTTCCAGGTTCAAATTGAGCATGAGTTGGTGGTCGGCTTTGGCTTCGGCGAGCAAAATGTCCATTTTGTGCACGTCCTGTTTGCGTTTTTCGATGGAGAGCTTGCGGGCGTGGTCCTCCTGTTTCAGCTTCTGCGATTCGAAGCCAATTTGAGCTTTTCTCTCTTCGGCTCTGAGCTTTAGCAGATCGTTCAGGCATTTGTGGAAGGCGCGATCGTTGGTGGTTTGATAGCGGAGGTACAGCGAGAATTGTCTTTCCAGCGCCTGGGCAGGCAGGTCCTCGGCCATGGTCAGTTCCTGGAGCCGCATGGCGCGCTGACTGAGCCAATAATGCTGCGCCATTTTGTCGACCAGGAGAGTTTCGGTCATGGTGGTGGGTTTGTGCTCGGCGCGGAGACCGGAAAGCATGGAGTCGAAGTTTTCCTGATCTTCTAAGGGGAGAACCTTGAATGCGCCGCAGAATCCCCAACGAAAATTGTTCAGGCAGGATTTGGCTTTGCCTTCTTCGGTTTGGGGGCCGGTGCTGTGCTGGGAATTGGCCTGGTTGGCGGCGATCTGCTTTTCGGTAGACACGTTGAGAGCTCCTTAAAATCTGTGGAGATGCGACGGCGAATCCGAGAGGGGTTGCGTCCAAGGTCAGGCTAACATCGCGTGTCAAGGGTTTTTGCGAAAAAAGGGCCAAAAATAAGGGATTTCGTGCTGTGAACGGAAATGGGAGGGTGGCGCGCGAGAGGCAAATGTAACACGGGTTTGACAATTGGTGTTACGCTGAGGAAACCATTTGATATGGGACAACTGACGCGCACAGGAATCGCGATCGATGACGAGCTTCTGGCCCGCTTTGACCGTTTCATCGCGAAACAGGGTTATGGCAACCGGTCAGAAGCGTTTCGCGATCTTATTCGAGATCGGTTGGTCGGCGCTGCCCTTGAAAAACCCGAAGCTCACGTCGTGGGAACGATTACGCTTATCTACGATCATCATTCGCGGTTGTTGCCCGACAAGCTGATGGATTTGCAGCACGATCACCACCATGCGGTTATTGCCACGACACATGTCCATCTCGATCACGATACGTGTCTCGAAGTGCTGGTTGTAAAGGGCCAGGCGAAGCAAGTGCAGATGCTCGCTGATCTATTGATCGGGACCAAAGGCGTTCGACATGGGCGGTTGGTAATGACTTCTCCCTCTGTGGTTTTGACGAAGACTGCCTGAGGAGAGATCCCTGAATGCGATGTAACTACTCTCACTGGAAGTCTATTCGCTACGCAAAGCTTCGATCGGATTGACATGCGTGGCACGCCACATAGGAATGGTGGCCGCGACAAAGGCAGTACACAGCAGAACCAGAGTGCTGAAAAAGAGAACGCCAGGATTGCCCAGGGTGATTCCAAAGAGCAAGTTGCGCAGGACTTTCTCTAGGCCGAAGGTAAGCACGATGCCGGCGAGGACTCCAGCCAAAATCAACTTGAACGTCTGTCCCAAGATCAGCCAGTGGATCTCCCGTTGACGCGCGCCGAGCGCCATGCGAATACCAATTTCCGCCGTGCGATTAGCGACCTGATAGCTGAGCAGTCCGAAGAGGCCGATGGCTGCCATGACCAGGGCCAGACAACCGAACACCGCCGAAAGATAGGCGAGGAACCGATTTTCGATCAAAGCATTATCGATCTCGCTTGTCAGAGGACTGAAACGTTCGACAAACTCGTAGCCTTGTCTTGCGACGATACGGCGAATAGCGGCGACATCGAGATTCGAGGTACGTGTCTTGATCAGCAGAGCCGGATATGCCTGAAGATCGGAATGCTGCCAGAAGTCGAGAAAGACGAGAAAAGGCGTGGTGTCGTTAAGATCCGCCAGGCTGGTGTCCATATCGTTGCTGATGCCAGTGATTCGGAGGTGCTGGAGATCGGGTTGCGTGCCGACACGGATATGAAGACCTAACGCAGAGCGCTGCGGACTGATCTGATGGACAAGGGAGCGACTGATGATCACGCCTGGCTCGTCCGTGGCGAGCGACGGTCGAGGGAAGTCTTGACCTGCGACGAGGCGGGCGCCAAGCGTGGTGAAGTATCCGTTACTGACGCCTATGACCCGCGCCTGGGAAACGCGCTCCATTTCGCCGCCTTCCACCACGGAAATATCAGCCTGATACCCGCTTCTGAAGAACGGGATGTTGGTGCTGAGGCTGGCGGAGGTGACACCAGGCAGCGTTTCTATTTCGTCTAGCAGTCCCCGATAGTAGGGCACTGCGGTACGTTTCCAATAAAGGGGATTGCGGTAACCACCGGGCTGGGCCGTGAGAAGCGCTGTCCAAACATGCTGGGGCTTCACTCCGAAATCAATGTTGTACGTATTTGTGAGAGAAGTGTTGAACAAAGCGCTTCCGGCGATAAGAGCTAAGGTGAGCGCAATCTGAACCGACAGCAGAACCTTTTGGGCGGCAGTGTTCTGGGCAAGAACGCCGCGGCCGCTCTGCTTGAGCGCATCGCTTGCAGCGAGGCGTTTCGCTTGCCAGAGCGAAGCTAACAGAAAGACACAGACTCCGGCGGTGATGCTGGCCAATACAAACAGTAAGACGCGAAGATCGATGCCCACGTCAAGATAGAAATTGCCAAACATGGCGCCGGCGCGAGCCAGAATGAGTCGCGCAACCGCGAGCCCTCCGAGGATTCCGGCGACGGTACCCGCGATCACAAGAAGCAGATTCTCAACAAAGAGAATGCAAACGACGTGAGAAAGTGTTGCGCCGAGGGCTAATCGAATCCCGACTTCCTGCCGGCGGCGAAGACTGCGTGCAAGCGAGAGGCTGCTCAGATTGAGACACGCCATGAGCAGCATGGCTCCGCAGAGTCCAAAGACCGCATAGAGGGGCTGAGAAAAGCGATGGCGCAGGAAGTAGTCGAGACCGCTTGCGGCAGAGCTTATTGTAAGGCCCAGAGAGACGTAATAGTTTTTTCCAGCGGGGCTGTAATGTTGCGGGACGCTGAGTTCGAGGAGTCTCCGGCGCTCGACGAGGACGCTGGCGGCTGCCTGGGACTCGGAGACACCGGGCGCGAGTCGGGCGAGCACATTGACGTAGTACGAAGTCCGGGGTGACCCATTCGGCAACAGATCGAACTGCTGCAACAGCGGAATCATTATCGGTTCGGGAAAACCAAGCAGCAAACCTGTGAAGGGAGGGGCGGTTACGCCAACAATCGTGTAGTCGGTCGAACCGATTCGAATCGGTTGTCCAAGCGCGTCCTCGCGGCCACCGAATTGGCTGCGCCATAAAGCGTCGGTGATCACGGCAACGTGCTCGGCGCCAAGGTGATCGTCTGAAGGACTGAGAGCCCGGCCTCGCTCGATTGGGATGGCCAGAGTTTGAAAACAGTCTCCTGAAAAACCCGCCGAGCCGAGCTTACGCAGCGTCCCCCCAATTTCGATGGCGTCGTAATGTGTGGCGACGCCGCAGACTCCGGAGAAGGATTTATTGTGCGAGAGCGGTTCCAGAGCAGTAGAAAAGAGGCTGCCTGGTTTGTCGTGTTTATCTCGGGAGACGATTTCAACCAGCTGGGTTGGTTTGGGAACCGGCAGGGGACGAAGAAGCAGAGCGTCGATGGTGCTGAACGCGGCGACGTTGGCTCCAATCGCGACACTCAGAATCAGTACGGCGATGAGAGCAAAGACTGGATTTTTCGCCAGAGATCGGAAGCCTTGGCCGGCATTACGCAAAACCGCCTCCAATAATCGCCAGCGGTTCACTTGACGGCAACTCTCGCGGGCTTCTTCCATCGCGCCGAAGGCGATGCGGGCACGGCGATATGCCTGCTGTGCGTCCAAGCCTTCGGAGATATATTTTCGGGTCTGCAGTTCGATATGCGAAGACAGCTCTTCGGTGAGATCAGCTTCAAACCTGCGACGCCGGAAGAGGGCACGCAGACGAGAATGCAGACTTTGCCAACGCATAAGAAATCCTCAAGCCATTTCCAGAACACGGCCAATGGCTCGCGTCAGGCGCGACCACTGCTCGGCTTCGATCTCCAGTTGCTTGCGGCCGGTTTTGGTGAGGTCGTAAAATCGCGCGCGCCGTCCCAGTTCTGAGATACCCCACTCAGCTTCGATCCAGCCTTGATGTTCGAGACGATGAAGCGCGGGGTACAAAGAACCTTGATTGACCTGGAGAACGTCTTTCGAAATCTGTTGGATGCGTTCCGAAATGGACCAGCCGTGCTTTGGGCCGTTGGCAAGGGTGCGCAATATCAACAAGTCCAGAGTGCCTTGCAGGAGGTCGAGTTTAGGAGCTGCCATGATGTCGAATGTCTACAGTATGGAGGTGTTTGGTGTCGGATGTCAACAACAGAGTCGCTGCGGGACGGGTACTGTTTGCACGGGCAATGTACGAGCAAAAGATGTCAGTTTTTCAAAACTCATGCGGTCACGGCCGCAGCGGCGTCCACTGATGTCATGACGGGAACGACCTCGAACTCGATGAGATCTTCCCAGTTCGCCATCCATTCATCGAGTAGTCGGTGATCGGAACATTCCATGACTTGGAAGCAGCGGCGCAGGTCATTGCTCACCCAGCTGTCCAGATACTTGACGCCATCTGGCATCAGGCGTCCCTGATCTCGGAAACGCCGGTATACTGGCGTCGGATCTCCGTTCCGAAAGGTTTCGATGACCATGTAGAGCATGTCTGGATAATCGTAACTGGTGCGAAGTGTCGCACGTTGCAGAAGTGCGAGGACGGAAATAGATTTGAGTGGGCACGCCAGCCATGTCGAAATGCGCTCTGCTGGGTCGTCATTGTGATGAGCGAGGGCAAATCGCTCGGAAAAAGGAGCACGCAATGCAATACACACTGATGTTCTATTTGAGTCCAGAAGAGTTTTCCGCCCGCACTGATCCCGCAAAGCGGGAGGCATACTGGGCAGCGTTCATGCCATATATGAAAGCGGTCCGGGATGCGGGGATATTCAGGGCCGGCGCGGGTCTCGAACCGCCCGACACCGCGACGACGCTGAGACTGCGAGAAGGCAAGCGCCTAGTCCAGGACGGTCCTTATGCAGATACCAAGGAACAACTCGGCGGCCTTTTGTGATTGAGGTACCCGATCTCGACACGGCACTGGATTGGGCAGCACGTTACCCAGCAGGACCGGAGGGAGTGGTCGAAGTGCGCCCGAATCTCTCGGCGTCTGCGGCGGCATGAAGGAGCGGAACTCTAGAACCTAGGTTGTGCTGGTTCGAATGCCGTGATGAGCGAGAACCATGAAGGAGAACGCGCGGCGCGAGTGCACCGAACAATCGAGCAGGTGGCCCGGGATTCTTATGGCCGCCTGCTTGCGTTTTTGGCGGTGCGTTGTCGTGACGTGAGCGCGGCCGAGGATGCACTCGCCGACGCCTTTCAGACGGCGCTCGAGACTTGGCCGCGGAACGGCATTCCGGAAAAGCCAGAAGCGTGGCTTCTCGTCGCTGGTAGACGAAAGCTGATTGATGGGATGCGGCGATCTCGGATACGCGGAGAGGCAATCCCGGACTTGCTCGCTGGCACAGAGAACGCGTATGAGATGGCAGGAGAGAGCCTTCTTTTTCCCGATGAGCGTTTGAAGCTGATGTTCGTGTGCGCGCACCCGGCTATCGAGGCGCAGGCGCGCACGCCATTGATGCTGCAAACAGTCCTCGGGTTGGATGCGGCTAGAATCGCATCGGCATTCCTGGTCCGCCCTTCAGCGATGGGCCAGCGTCTCACACGGGCTAAGTCAAAGATTCGTGTTGCGGGAATCCGTTTTGAAGTGCCCGAAGCGGCGCAGCTACCGGAAAGACTCGAGTTCGTACTCGAAGCGATCTATGCGGCGTACGGGAGTGGGTGGGACGACATCACGGGGGCAGATGCTCGGCGGAAAGGGCTTGCGGCAGAAGCCGTGGAATTGGCGAGGCTGTTAGTGCAACTTATGCCCGACGAGCCGGAACCGAAGGGTCTGTTGGCGATGATGTTGCACTGCGAGGCGCGCCGCGAGGCCAGACGCACGCAGTCGGGAAGCTACGTTCCGCTTCTGGAACAGGATGTGACCTGCTGGTCGAAAGAGATGATGGGTGAAGCCGAACGTCTACTCTGCGAAGCGTCTCGGCGTGGGCGGATCGGACGGTTTCAATTGGAAGCGGCCATTCAATCCGCGCATGCGCAGCGTGCTAGAACGGGCGTCACGGACTGGAACGCGATTGCTCTGTTGTATGAAGGATTGGTCCGACTCTCCCCGACGGTCGGTGCGCTTGTGGGCCGCGCTGCTGTGATCGCCGAGGCCCAAGGCCCCGCGGCAGGCCTGAGTGCTCTCGAACTGTTGCCTGATGCTGTCGTCCAGACGTATCAGCCATATTGGGCTTTGGCAGGGCACCTTTTCAAGCGGCTTGGGCGAATTAGTGAAGCGCAATGTGCATATAGCCGCGCGATTGGATTGAGCGAGGAACCAGCTCTGCGCAGGTTTTTAGAAGCGGAGATTTCGAAGTCAGACGAGAGAGACAGTGACACTCACCTGATAGGATCAAGCGATGCCGAAGGATCTGTTCACCATCGATGAGGCGATCCGAGCATTAGGAATCTCGCGTTCGACGATTTGGCGGCGACTCCAGCGCGGGGAACTCCCGAGCGTCAGGCGCGGGGCACGCCGTCTTGTGCGCTTGACGAGAGTGGGGAAGGCTGTTCGCGCCAAAGCTGCCGACGATATTTCACCTTTCACGGAGAGTCACCCCATCTTTCGTCTAGTAGGGGCGGGGCGCAGCGGGGGCCAATCACCGGGCGCTCGCGACAAACACGCGATTCTGGATGAGTCGCTCGCCAATGAAGAAGGGTGTTCCCAAGTCGGTTGAGGAGTACATCGCTGCGCAGCCGGAGGGGGTGCGGTCAAAGCTCGAACAGGTGCGCGTTGCGATCAGGCGCGCCGTTCCCGAGGCAGTTGAGGGCATCGGGTACGGTATGCCTGGATATAAGCTGCACGGAAAGGCGATGCTGTATTTTGCCGGCTTTAAGGAACATTATTCGCTGTTTGCCGCGTCGGGAAGTTTTTTGGCGGCGCTCGAAGATGAGCTCAAGGGCTATGAGCTGAGAAAGGGGACTATCCATTTCCCAATCACCAAACCGGTTCCGGTGAAACTCATCAGCCGGATTGCAAAGTTGCGTGCTGCTGGTATCGCCGCCGCGACAAAACAAGCGGAGCCGGGCCGAGAAAAAGGAAGACGCGGGCAGCGCCGCCGTATTGCGCAAAATTGAAGCAATACCTATGCGGCAAAGTTTATGTTGTTAGGTTGCGCGAGTAGCATCAGCCACTCGCGCAATCATGCTATCGAGTTGCCGATGAAACTACTGGCGTGGCGATAGCGACCTGGTTCGCAGGAGCAGAAGGAGCCTGGACTCGTTTAGGACGCAAGGGCACCGGCCAGGGGCGAGCTGGTTTGGCTGCCAGCTTGGAGATGTTAGTCTTCATCGCCGTCACCATGGCGGTCTGGTCTTCCAGGCGCGCGTTTTCGTATCCACGTCGAAGAGCCACGATGCGATAGGCAAACGCCACGTTCGATTGGCCCCCGCCGAGTTCATGCACCTCGAATCCGCTTGCCGACTTGTTGCTGACGTACAGACCGCGGCATTCTCCTTCGGGTGTGAGAAACACGTGGTAGTCCGAGCCTGTGTTCACCGTCTCAGCGAAAGTGGGTTCCAAGGCGATCCTGCCAACGCCGCTCTCGAGGCGCCCGCTGCCAAAATCCTCGAACCAGTTTTGCGGTGATTCGACAGCATGGAGGGCTACCTGATGTTGACTGTTGCCGACGGGGACCACGGTCGACTGCCCTCCGGAGCAAAACTCAACCCCGTCGGTGTTGAAGTTGCAGAATTGCCCGAATGCAACACCATTAACGCTTAAGATTGCGACGCCGTGCTGGTTTACCGTGTCGTTAATGACTGCCGTTGTACTGGTGCTATTGTTCTGAAGAAACATGGCGCGAGCGGTGTCAGCCGTGCCCATCAATGCCGCCGAGTCGGGGTTCGTTGAGCCAGTGTCGCCCCACACGCCGAAAGCGCAGCAGCCCCGGAAAAACGCGGCGGTATTACTGGGTGAGGTCCCGAAGCCGATCACTCCGACGCCGATTTGGCTTTCGCTCTGACCGGTCACACCGAAGGTCAGGTTCTGGTCGCCATCGGCGAGACCAGAAACGGCGGCGGCGAAATCGGAGTTGCTAAAGTTGACTCCCTCCACTCCAAAGGTGGCGCCGCTGCTGCCCTGAGCAAGTCCGAGCACGGCGGCGGAACCGGCGGTAGTCGTGTTCAGCACACCCTCGTTAGCAGTGGCAGAGCCGCTGGTTGTAGATGAAAACGCGAAAACACCGGTGGCGCCCACTCCTCTAACACCCGTGCCAAACGTGCCGCCCTCGCCGAGAACACCCGTGCCATTGTTCAGAGCGAGTCCCTCGACGCCTGTGACGCCACTGCCTTCGACGCCTACTCCGCTGGTCCCCTCAGCGACGCCCGTAACGCCAAAACCGCTCGAGCTGTTGGTTGAAGTTCCCTGAAGAATGGAACCTGCGTTGCTGCTTCGAAAGAATCCTGTCTGTCCCAAAACCTGGCTTTCGGATGCATTCAGATTTCCCCCCGTGAGGAAAAGGCTGCCAGTTAGGGTAACGTTGGAGCCGGACTGAGACAGCGCCGAGTTCCCGATGGTCGTCGCACTCGTCCACAACGGCAGAAACGGCGCTTTGCCGCCGGTTGTTTGCACATTCTTTAGCGTTTGCGGGCCATTTAGCGTTTGCGGGTTCACGGAAGCGGCGTCGGAAACCGCCTTATCCACCGGCTGAGCGCTCTCGCTCGAAGCACCACTTTGCGGATTCGCCCTCACGAATGCCGAGGGCGGCAATC
>Ga0213875_10000970_pt1 | contig 20525 bp, 17 predicted proteins | sample BarmaccomBMRX_R8_FD_160105 | JGI IMG/M metagenome (GOLD analysis project Ga0213875, IMG submission 160105) | Root-associated microbial communities from Barbacenia macrantha in rupestrian grasslands, the National Park of Serra do Cipo, Brazil - RX_R8 | ecosystem: Host-associated > Plants > Roots... | reverse complement strand
CGCGAACGGAATGACGGTCGTGGTGCCGCCGAACGCGGCCGACACGGTCGCACTGTAGAAATCGTCGGCGCAGACGACCCCGGCGCCGGAGCGCTGCTCGATATGGCAGTGGCTGTCGATCGCGCCGGGGAGCACCAGCCGATCGGTCGCGTCGATGTCGCGCGCGCCGGGCCCGAGATTGCGGCCGAGCGCCGCGATCGCGCCGTCCTTGACGCCGACATCGCAGCGCGTCGTGTCGGCGGCGGTGGCGACCGTGCCGTTGCGGATCACGAGATCGAAATCTGCCATATGCCGGCATCCCAATAGGATCATAGAGCCCAGCAGCCGCGAGAGCGGGGAGCGGCGTCGAGAAGCGCCGCCGCTGCCGACAGTGCCACCCCTCACCCTCCCGCTGCGCGGGTCCCTCCCTCTCCCCGCGGCCGCCGGGAGAGGGCCGGGGTGAGGGGCCCGCGGCGCGGGGTTCGGCCGGGGCGGCTAGCTGCCGATGACCTTTTCGTCACGCAGGGCGCGCAGGTCGCCGGCGCTCATTTCGAGCCAGGCGCCGAACACCTCGTCGGTGTGCTGGCCGAGCTTTGGCGAGGGTTGCAGCTGCGGCGGCTTGCCGTCGAAACGCACCGGCCAGGTCTCGCATTTCCAGTCGCCGTCGGGGTGGTGCATGACCTGCATGATGCCGCGCGCCTCGAAGCTCGGGTCGTTCTGCAATTCGAGCGTGTCGTGCACCGCGCCGGCCGGCACCCCGGCCGCGCCGATCACGCGCATCGCCTCTTCCTTGGTGTGCTCGCGCGTCCACTCGGCGATCGCGTCGTTGATCACGTCCTCGTGCTGGTTGCGCAAATCGTTGGTGGAGAAGCGCGGGTCGCCGAGCAGGTCCTCGCGGCCGATGACCTTGAGCAGCCGGTCCCAATGTTCGGGGTTGGCGCGGCTGCAGAAGATGTAGACGTAGTCGTTGTAGCCGCCCGGCTTGCACGGGTAGATGCCGCAGGGCGCCGGCGCGCCCGACGTGCTCTTCGCACCCATGCGCGGCGCCGCCTCCTTGCTGCCGTTCTTCGCCATCGCGGCAAAGGAGGTGCGGATGTAGTGCATGACCGAATCCTGCATCGCGAGTTGCAGGCGGCGCCCCTTGCCGGTGCCCTTCTTTTCGTAGAGCGCCCCCAAAACGCTGATGGCCATCAGCATGCCCGTCCCGGTGTCGCCGATCGTGCAGCCGGGTTTGACGGGCGGCTGGCCGGGCTCGCCGGTCACGCTCATCGTGCCGCCCGCGGCCTGCGCGATCATGTCGAAGGCGAGCGACTTCTCATACGGGCTGCCTTCACCGAAGCCCTTAACCTGACAATAGATGATGCCGGGGTTGAGGGCCTTCAGCACATCGTAGCCGAGGCCGAGCTTTTCGATCGTGCCCGGCGCCATGTTCTCGATAAAGACATCGGCCTTCTTGACCAATTCCTTGACGAGCTGGATGCCGCGTTCGGTCTTGAGGTTGACCGCGGCCGATTTCTTGTTGGCGTTGAGGATCTTGAAATAGAAGGAATCGCTGGCGTTCGCGGCGATGCCGGTGACCTGGCGGCCGGGGTCGCCGCCTTTCGGGTTCTCGATCTTGACGACTTCGGCGCCGAGCCAGGCCAGCGCCTCGGTGCAGGTCGGACCCGCTTCGAACTGCGTCAGATCGACGACGCGGACGCCGTTCAAGCAGCCGAGGGGCGCAACATTGTCTGCCATGGCGTTTGTTCCTCCGTAAGTCGCCGCATTGCGTAAACGATACCGCAGAAGCGCCTGCGACGGGAACCGCCGATTCCACCGCCCGCGTTACTCCTCCGCGCGCACCTTTACGTAGGAGCCGGGCGCGTCCTCGATCGGGGTCAGCTTGCCGTCGCCCGGCTGGCGGGCGGGGACTTCGCCGCCGGCATATTGACCGACCCAGCGCTCCCAGGCTGGCCACCACGAATCGGGCTGCGCCGTCGCGCCGGCCAGCCACTCCTCGGGGGTCGGCGGGTTATTGTCGTTCTCCCAATGGCCGTATTTGCCGCCGGGCGGGTTGACGACTCCCGCGATGTGGCCGGAGGCCGCGAGCATGAACTTGACCGGGCCCGAATAAAGCTGCGTCGCGGCATAGGTCGAGCGCCACGGCGCGATGTGGTCCTCACGGGTCGAGAGCAGAAAGACCGGCGTCTTGATCTTGCGCAGATCGAGCGGCACGCCGCCCAGGGTGATGCCTCCCGGCTTCGCCAGCAGATTCTCCTGATACATTTTGCGCAGGTAGAAGCTGTGCATCGCCGCCGGCATGCGCGTCGAATCGGAGTTCCAATACAACAGGTCGAACGGGAACGGCGCTTTGCCGAGCAGGTAGTTGTTGACCACAAAGGACCAGATCAAATCGTTGGCGCGCAGCATGTTGAAGGTCGTATGCATGTCGCGCGCTTCGAGATAGCCCTTTTTGTGCATGCGTTCTTCGAGGGCGGTCAGCTGCTCCTCGTCGATGAAGACAGACAATTCGCCGGCTTCGGCGAAATCGACCATCGTCACGAAGAAGGTCGCGCTTTTGACGCGGTTGTCGCGTTTGGCGGCCAGGTAAGCGAGGGCGCTGGCGAGCAGGGTACCGCCGAGGCAATAGCCGATGACGTTGGCACCGCGCTCGCCGGTGGCCTGCTCCATCGCGTCGAGTGCGGCGAGCGGCCCTTCGAACATGTAATTCTCGAAGCTCTTCGCGGCGAGGTGCTCGTCCGGGTTGACCCAGGAGATCACGAATACCGTATGGCCCTGCGATACCGCCCAGCGGATGAAGGAATTCTTCGGGCGCAGGTCGAGAATGTAGAATTTGTTGATCCAGGGCGGGATGATCAGCAGCGGCCGTCGCTTCACCGTGTCGGTCGTCGGCGTGTATTGGATCAGCTGGATCAGGTCGTTCTGGTAGACCACCTTGCCCGGGGTCGCCGCAACGTTCTCGCCGATCTTGAACGCCGCCATGTCGGTCATACTGATCGCGAGATGGCCCTTGCCGCGGTCGAGATCGTCGAGCAGGTTTTTCAGCCCTTTGAAGAGGTTCTCACCGCGGCTTTCAAGGGTGGCGCGCAGCACCTCCGGGTTAGTCATCACGAAATTCGTCGGCGCGATCGCGTCGACGAATTGGCGTGTATAGAAATCGACCTTGCGCGCGGTGCGCTCGTCGAGCCCGGCGACGTTCTTGACCGCGCCTTGCAGGCAACGCGCGGTCAGCAAATAGCTCTGCTTGACGAAGTCGAACACCGCGTTGTCGCTCCACGCGGCGTCCTTGAAGCGGCGGTCATCGGTCGGCGCCTCGATCACCGGCTCTGCCGCGCCGCCGAGCAGGCGCTGCGCCGTGCGCTGCCACAAGGTCACATAGTCGTTCCACAGCGCCAGCTGCGCCTGAACCAGGCGCGACGGGTCCTGCATCAGGCGCGCGGTCATCTCGAAAAACGCCGCGCCGATTGCCATCGGGTTGCTCATCCCGATGCCTTCCTCGCCCGATTGCCGCTGCAGGAAATCGGCGACCAGCCGTTGGCTCTTCTCGGCGATCTCGGTCATGTTTCGCGACAGCTCCGCGGCGTCCGGCAGCGCCGCCGGCTCCGCCCCCGGCTGCCTGCCCGAAGCAGCGCTCTGTGCGCCCTGCTTGGCCGAAACCGTGTCGTTCATCGCCGTGTCCCTCGCCTTTGACCGCCTCGCGCGCTTCGATCGAAGCGTTGCCGGCTTCGCGCCGGGGCGGTGCGTCCACAGCGTCAAATGTGGTGACGCGCGGGCCCGGTTCTAATACATGACATGCCCAGAATCGCGGGCCGAGGCCCGCTGGGGCCGCGCCCTCCTGTCGCAAGGATAACGGCCGTTGCCGCTGCCCAAATCCTGCTCCCGCTGCGGCCGGCGGATCGTGTCGGGTCTCGCTGCCTCGGGGTTTGCGCTGCTCGTCGCGTGCAGTCCGGTCGAGACCTACCGCGCGCTGACCGGGGCCAACAAGAACGATCCCGATCCCGAAACGGCCCTCAATTCCCGCAACCTCGCGGCGGCGGAGAATGCGGGCTATCCGAACCTGGCGACGGTGCCGGCGCCGCCGACCGGCGCGATGAGCGGGGCGGAGCGGCAGCGCCTGACCGAGACCCTGGTTGCCGATGCCGGCGAGGTGAAGAGCGCCGCGGGGCAAGACGCCCCCTCCGGCCGCGTCGCAAGCGCGCCCGTGCCGCCGCCTCCGCGTCCCCCGCCGCCACCACTGCCGGCGAGCGGGGTGGTGGCGGATGCCGCTTCGGCTTCGGCCGCGCCGCAAACCGCGGGTGGGGACTCCGCGACGAGCGCCGCACAGCATCCGCCCGGCGCGCCGGGCGGAGCGCGCCCGATTCGCCGCAAGCAGGGCGAGCCGCCCGAGCCCGGACCGACGGAATCGAGCCTGCAGATGCCGGAGATTCGCGCGATCCCGGCACCGGAAAAGGTGCGGGCTCCACCTCCGGCGCCGCATCTGGCGGCGACCCCGGCTCCCCCCGCGGCATCGTTGCCGCCCGCGGCAGTGAGTTCGGCCGCGCCGCAGGCGGCGCCGCCGGTCCCGACAGTGCCGCCGCCTCCGCCCCCAGTCGTTGCGGCCGGACGGGAGCAGAGGGAGGCGCCACCGGCGCGCGCCAGCACGCTTGTCGTGGCGGTTGATCCAGACGACTCATCCGCGGCGGCCATCCCCGATCGGCAAGCCCTCGACCAGGTTTTGGCCGCCTACAAGCAGGAGCCGGGGGTGATTCGCGTGCGGGTCTATGCGGGAGTGGCGGCGGCCGGGGCGGGGGCGGCGCAGCTCGGCAGTTTTCACGCCGCGCTCGAACGGGCCCAGACGATTGTCGCGGCTTTGGTCGAGGCCGGCATTCCCAAGGACAAGGTGCAGGCCGAGGCGGCCCCTGCCGGCGCCGCGCTCCCGGTCGGCCGGATCGAGCTGCGCATCGAGCGCTGAGGGCAGGCGCAGTCAGCCGAAAACTGTTCGAAGGTTCAAAGGCCCGCGGCTACAAGGAGGGGACGCCGACCCGATCGGGTGGCGACGCGTTTGCCTGATTGAGCGACAATGTGCCGGTCGTGAAACCGCCGCTTAAAATAGCCGTCGCCGGTCTCGGCACGGTCGGGGCCGGCACCTTGCAGCTGCTGCAGCGCCAGGCCGAGCTGCTGGCCGCCCGCGCCGGGCGGCGCATCGTCGTCTCGGCCGTTTCGGCACGCGAGCGGCGCCGCGACCGCGGCGTCGATGTGTCCGCGGCGCGCTGGTATGAGGACGCGGCCGCGATGGCGGCGGACCCCGAGATCGATGTCGTCGTCGAGCTGATCGGCGGCGCCGAGGGCATTGCCGCACAGGTGGTCGAGACGGCGCTCGCCCATGGCAAGCACGTCGTGACCGCCAACAAGGCGCTAATGGCGCATCACGGGACGCGGCTGGCGATGATGGCCGAGGAGAAGGGCCTCGCGCTGTCCTTCGAAGCCTCGGTCGCCGGCGGCATCCCGGTCGTCAAGGCGCTGCGCGAGGCGCTCGCCGGCAACCGGCTGTCGCGGGTTTACGGGATCCTGAACGGGACCTCGAACTACATCCTGACGACGATGCGCGAGAGCGGCCGCGAATTCGGCGAAGTGCTCGGTGAAGCGCAGAAGCTCGGCTATGCCGAGGCCGATCCGAGCTTCGATATCGACGGCATCGACGCCGCGCACAAACTGGCGATCCTCGCGAGCGTCGGGTTTGGCCGGCCGGTCGATCTCGCCGGCGTCTATGCCGAGGGCATCCGGCACGTGTCGCGGCTCGACATCGATTTCGCCGAAGAACTCGGCTTCCGCATCAAGCTGCTCGGCATCGCGCGGCTGACCGAGGACGGCATCGAGCAGCGCGTCCACCCCTGCATGGTGCCGCGCGCGACGCCGATCGCGGCGGTCGAAGGCGTCTTCAACGCCGTCGTGGCGGAAGGCGATTTCGTCGGCCGGGTCGTGCTGCAGGGGCGCGGGGCCGGCTCGCTGCCGACCGCTTCGGCCGTCGTCGCAGACCTGATCGACATCGCGGCCGAGCGGCGGGTGGCGCCGTTCGGGGTCCCCGCCGCCCGCCTTCAGCCGCTGCCGGCGGCGCCGATGGAACGCCATCAAGGAGCCTATTACATCCGGCTGATGGTGCTCGATCAGCCCGGCGTCATCGCCGAGGTCGCGGCCGCCTTGCGCGACGAGCAGGTTTCGATGGAAGCGATGATCCAGCGCGGCCGCGCCCCGGGCGAGGCGGTGCCGGTCGTGCTGACGACCCATGTCACGGTCGAGGCGGCCATGCGCCGCGCGCTCTCCCGGATCGCCGGCCTCGATACGGTCCTCGAACCGCCGCGCATGATTCGCATCGAAGATTTTTGAGCCGTTCCGGCGATGGCAGGACCGAACGGCAGATAGGGAGGGAGTGATGCCTGAAGCGTCGAGGATGGATCGCAATCTGGCCCTGGAGGCGGTCCGCGTCACTGAGGCGGCGGCGCTGTCCGCCTCGCGGCTGATGGGGCGCGGCGACGAGAAGGCGGCCGATCAGGCTGCGGTCGACGCGATGCGCCAGGCGCTGAACGGCCTCGCGATCGAGGGCACCGTCGTAATCGGCGAAGGCGAGCGGGACGAAGCGCCGATGCTCTATATCGGCGAAAAGGTCGGCAGCGGGGAGGGGCCGAAGATCGACATCGCGCTCGATCCGCTCGAAGGCACGACGCTGACCGCGAAGGGCGGAGCCAATGCACTGGCCGTCGTCGCGATGGCCGATGCCGGCGGGTTTCTCAACGCGCCGGACGTGTACATGGACAAGATCGCGGTGGGCGGCGGGTTGCCCGACGACATCGTCGACCTCGACGAGAGCGCCGCAACCAACCTGAAGAACCTGGCCCAGGCGAAAAAGGCCGAGATCGCCGACCTCGTGGTCTGCATTCTCGACCGGCCGCGCCATGCCGAACTGATCGCGAAGGTGCGCGAGGCCGGCGCGCGCATCATGCTGATCTCCGACGGGGATGTCAGCGGCGTCATCGCAACCGCCGACCCGGAGACCGGCATCGACATGTATGTCGGCTCGGGCGGCGCACCCGAGGGGGTGCTCGCCGCCGCGGCATTGCGCTGCATCGGCGGCCAAATGCAGGGGCGATTGCTGTTCCGCAACGATGACGAGCGCGGGCGCGCCCGCCGCATCGGCGTCGCCGACCTCAACCGCAAATACAAGCTGCTCGACCTTGCCTCCGGCGATGTGATGTTCGCCGCTACCGGCGTCACGAACGGCACGATGCTAAAGGGGGTGCGCCGCTATGCGGGGGGCGCGATGACCCATTCCGTCGTCATGCGGTCGAAGACCGGCACGGTGCGCTACGTCGAGGCGCGGCACGATTTCACGCGCAAGCAGAATTTCGCGCCGCTCGGCCGCTAGCACGCGATGGACGGCGCGGGGGTCGTCGGCGGCATTCCGGTTCGGGGGGCCGCGCCGATAGGGGCCTTTCTCGGGGTCGAGCGGTCGGTCTACGGCCGCCGCTGGCACATGCGCGACGGGGCGGGAGCGGCAACGGCGGCCATCGCCGAGAGGCACGGGCTGCCCGAGATCGTCGCGCGCCTGTTGGCGCAGCGCGGGATCGACGCGGCGGGCGCGGCCGGCTTTCTTGCCCCGCGCCTGCGCGACCTGCTGCCGGACCCACTAAATCTGCGCGACATGGACCGCGCCGTAGAACGGCTCGTCCGGGCCCTCCGCGCCGGCGAAACGATCGCCGTGTTTGGCGACTACGATGTCGACGGCGCCACCTCGGCCGCCTTGCTGCTGCGCTTCTTCGCCGCGGTCGGCGGCCGCACCCTGCTTTACGTGCCGGACCGGCTGCGCGAAGGCTACGGACCGAACGCGCCGGCGCTGCTGCGCCTCAAGGCTGAAGGCGCCGGGGTCGTCGTCACGGTCGATTGCGGCACCGGCGCCCACGAGGCCCTTGCCGCAGCGGCGTCGGCCGGTCTCGAGGTGATCGTCATCGACCATCACGTGGCCGAACCGCTGTTGCCGCTGGCGCATGCGCTGGTCAACCCCAACCGGCTCGACGAAACCGGCGCGCATGACACTCTCGCCGCGGTCGGGGTGGCGTTTCTGCTGCTGGTCGCGCTGAACCGCGCCTTGCGCGAGGCGGGCTGGTACACGGCGGACCGCCGCGAGCCCGATCTGCTGGGCTGGCTCGACATCGTCGCGCTCGGCACGGTGTGCGATGTGGTGCCGCTGATCGGGCTCAATCGCGCGCTGGTCGCGCAAGGGATCAAGGTCGCCCGGCACGGCGGCAATGCGGGTCTGATGGCGCTGGCCGAGATTGCCGCGGTGAGCGGCCCGCTCGATGCGTATCATCTCGGCTTCACGCTCGGCCCGCGCGTCAATGCCGGCGGGCGGGTCGGCGCCGCCGAGCTCGGGGCGCGGCTGCTGGCGACCGACGACCGGGCGCTCGCGGCCGAGTTGGCGCGACGGCTCGACGACTACAACCGCGAGCGGCGCGAGATCGAGGCGCGCACGCTGGACGCGGCGATCGCCGCCGTCGAAGCGGCGCCGCAATCTCCGGTGCTCGCCTTCGCGGCCGGGGCGGGATGGCATCCCGGCGTGATCGGCATCGTCGCGGCTCGGCTCAAGGAGCGTTACGAACGCCCGGCCTGCGTCGTCGCGCTGGCTGATGGCATCGGTAAAGGGTCCGGGCGGTCATTGCCTGGATTGCCGCTCGGCCCCGCGGTCATCGCCGCGCGCCAGGCCGGCCTGCTCCTCAATGGCGGCGGCCACGCGATGGCGGCGGGCTTTACCGTCGCGGCCGAAAAGCTCGAGGTGCTGCGCAGTTTTTTGGTCGAGCGGCTCGGGGACGGTGCCGCGACCGAGCGCCTCGTGCCAGAACTGGCGATCGACGGTGCGCTGTCCGCCGCCGCCGCGCAGGCCGGGCTGATCGATCACCTCGACAGGCTTGCCCCGTTCGGCGCGGCCAACCCGGAACCGCGCTTCGCGTTTCCCGGGTTGCGGGTCGCCCATGTCGAGCCGGTCGGCGCCGGGCATCTGCGGTGCCATTTGGCGGACCCGCTCGGCCCAGCGCGGCTGAAAGGGATCGCGTTCCGCGCGGCGGCGGGGCCGCTCTGGCGGTTTCTCGCCGATACGAACGGCGCCGCGGTCCATGTCGCCGGCCATTTGCGGCGCGATTCATGGCGCGGCGGCGACGCGGTTCAGCTTTGCATCGACGACGCCGCCCCCGTCCCCTCCGGGTTTTGACCGTCGCGCGCCAGTGACGTCAATCGGCTTGCGAGCGCACCGCGCCCAGGCCAGGCGGTCGCGCCGGCTGCGCGTCGCCGAGGCCGGTCAGACTGCGGCCTCGCGTCTCGGGCAACAGCAGCAGCATCACGATCATCAGCCCGAAGGCGAGCGCCGCGAAGAGACCGATTGCCGCGGCGAGCGACATGCGCTCGCTGAGAAAGCCGACCAGAGCGGGGAACACCGCCCCGATCGCGCGGCCGGCATTGTAGCAGAAGCCCTGGCCCGTGCCGCGCACCGCGGTCGGGTACAGCTCAGTCATGAACGGGCCCATCGGCGGAAATTTGATGTAGAGGATGATCCCGAGCGGAAAGCCGAGCAGCAGCAGCGCCGCGTTGTCGAGCGGCGCGAACATGTAGACGAGGATCAACGCCAGCGAGCCCACCGCGGAGAGCTGAAACGTCCATTTGCGGCCGATCGCGTCGGACAGGTAGGAGCCGAGCAGGAACCCGAGCAGCGCTCCCGAGATGTGCAGCAGCAGGAAACTGCCGGTGCTCGGCGCCGACAAGCCGCGCGTATTCTTGAGATAAGTCGGCAGCCACACGCTGAGCGCGTAGCCGCCGCCTTGCGCGCCGGCCACCATCAGCGACACTTTGAGGGTCGTCCAGAAATAAGGCTGGCGGAAGACCGAGACGAGGTGGGCGGCGCCGACCGGCGCGGTTCCGATCCGGCCCTCGCGATAGATCGCCGGATCCTCGATGTGGCGCCGCACCCAGAACACGAAAAACGCCGGCGCGATACCGATCCAGAACAGCACGCGCCAAGCAATCGCTTCGGGAAGTGCAGCGAAGAGCGCGGTATAGAGCAGGGCCGCGGCAGCCCAGCCGATCGCCCATCCGGTCTGTACCAGCCCGACCGCGCGGCCGCGATACTTGTCGCGCACCGCCTCGCCGATTAGCACGGCGCCGGCCGCCCATTCGCCGCCGAAGCCAAAGCCATGCAACGCGCGCAGCAGGAACAGCTGCTCGAAATTCTGCGCAAAGCCGCACAGGAACGTGAACAGCGCATACCACAGGATCATGATCTGCAGCATGCGAACCCGGCCGTAGCGGTCGCACAAGGCGCCGGCGATCCAGCCGCCGAAGGACGAGACCAAGAGGGTGCTGGTGCCGATCAGCCCGGCCTGACCGTTGCTGATCGCCCACAGCCCGATCAAACTGGGCATCACAAAGCTGTAGACCTGCACGTCGAGCGCATCGAGCGACCACCCGCCGAAGCAGGCGATCATCGTCGTCCGCTCCTGTCGCGTCAGGTCCCGAAACCAGGCGAGCATCGCTTCCTCCCGTCGCCGCCTCTTGGCGTTGCCGGCGAGTGAAGCCGATAATCCGCTCCTCTGTCACGGCCGGAATCGAGGTCGAGCACATGCCGAGCCAGGGCCCGATCGCGGGAGAGCGCGAGGTGCTGATCATGGTGGACGTGCAGAACGATTTCTGCCCCGGCGGCGCGCTTGCCGTGCCTGCCGGAGACGCGATCGTTCCGGCCGTGAACCGGATGGCGCGCCGCTTCGCCCATGTCGTCCTGACCCAGGACTGGCACCCGGCCGGTCATTCCTCCTTTGCCAGCGCCAACCCAGGCCGGCGGTCCTTCGACACGATCGACACCCCGTCCGGTCAGCAGACGCTGTGGCCTGACCATTGCGTGCAGGGCACGACGGGCGCGGAATTTCATCGCGGGCTCGACATCGCGCATGCCGAACTCGTGCTGCGGAAAGGCTTCCGGCCGGCGATCGATTCCTATTCGGCGTTTCGTGAGAACGACCGCCGCACCCCGACGGGGCTCGCGGGCTACCTGCGCGAGCGCAACCTCGACCGAGTCACGCTGTGCGGGCTCGCGACGGATTTCTGCGTGCTGTTCTCGGCGTTGGACAGCCGGGCGGCCGGCTTCGCGACGGCGGTTGCGCTCGAGGCCTGCCGCGGGCTCGATGTCGACGGGTCGCTCGACCGGGCGCTCGCAGCGATGCGAGAGGCCGGCGTCGTCTTCGTCACCGAATCGGGCGATCCGGCGAGGCTCTGAGCGATCAGAAGCGGCGCGGCAGCGGTCGGCGCTCGACCTGAAAGGTCGGCTGCTTGCGCGGCACGCTGTAGACCGCCTCGCCCGCATCGCTATCGCGGTCGGCGCGCGGCGCGGTGCCGCGCAATGGCGCCATTGCGCGCATCGGCGTCGCGGCGCGCGATGGCGCATGTCGAGCCATCGCGCCGGCCGGCTTTTTCGACGCGGTCGGCCGGTCGCTGACGCGAACCGTCAGCTTGTAGCCGTCGAGGTCACGACCGTTCAGCGCCTCGATCGCCTTATTGGCGGCCCGCTCCGTCGCGATATCGACAAAGCCGTGCCGCAGGCGCACCCCGGTTTCGGGGTCGCGCGCGATCGTCGCGCTGAGCACGATCCCGTACGGGTCGAAGGTTTCCGCCAGCCGTTCCTCCGCGAAATCGGGCGGCAAGTTGGCGACAAACACATTGCCGCGAAAATACTGCATCCTCATCGACCTGACACTCCGGCCTGGCCACCCCCATCCCCCGGGGATGCTGCCTCGCAAATGGTGATCTTTACCACGAAGGCAACAATGATTTCGTTTGCAATGCTGCGATGCAGCATAGGCGCGGAGCAGGCCGGGCGCGGCGGGAGTTGCGTTTCGCCTCGTATCTGGCGACGATCCCAGGCGCCCGAGCGGAGGAGAAATGCGTGCCCAAGGTCAAGCCCGTGCCGGACGGTTATCACAGTCTCACGCCTTACCTGATTGTCGCGGATGCGGCGGCCGCGATCGACTTCTACAAACGCGTTTTCGGCGCCTCCGAACGGTTGCGGCTTGCGGCTCCCGGGGAACGCGTCGGCCATGCCGAAATCGAGATCGGCGATTCGGTAATCATGATGGCCGACGAGCATCCCGAGATGGGCGCCCGCGGCCCGCGCGCCTATGGCGGCTCGCCGATCAGCTTGCATCTCTACCTCGATGATGTCGATGCGGTGATTGAGCGGGCGGTCGCCGCCGGCGCGAAACTGGTGCGCCCGGTGACCGACATGTTCTACGGCGACCGCACCGGGGCGGTGGAGGACCCGTTCGGCCATATCTGGCACATCGCTACCCACAAGGAGGATGTGCCGCCCGAAGAATTGCGGCGTCGTGCCGACGCGGTCATGCAAAAGGCGGCGACCGAAAAGACCCCGACATGATCCCGCGCGAGCGCTGCGCCTACTCGGCGATCGTCGACCGGCCGCCGCTCAAACTGCCGGGCGATGCCCGCCTCATCGTCTGGACCATCGTCAACCTCGAATTCTGGGACATCGCGCGGCCCATGGCGCGCCAGGTATTGCCTGCGCCGACCGGCCAAGTCTTGCTGCCCGATGTGCCGAACTGGTCGTGGCACGAATACGGCATGCGGGTCGGCGTATGGCGCTTCTTCGAGCTGTTCGCCCGCCTCGGCATCCGTCCGACCCTGGCGATCAACGCGCGCGTCTGCGAGGAATACGAGCGCGTCGCGGCGCAGGCGCGCGACGCCGGCTGGGAGTTCATGGGCCACGCCTACCAGCAGATGCCGATCCACAAGGTCGAGGATCAGGCCGCGATGATCGCCCGCTCGGTCGAGGTGATCGGGCGTTTCACCGGCGAGAAACCGGTCGGTTGGCTCGGCCCCGGCCTGACCCAGACCTACGATACGCCGGAACTGCTCGCCGCCGCCGGGATCAAATATATCGGCGACTGGGTCTATGACGATGAGCCGACCGAGATCGCCACCGCGCACGGTCCGCTGGTGACATTGCCCTACACGGTCGAGCTGAACGACATCCCGATGATGCTGGTGCAGCATCATGAGTCGGAATACTTCACCCGGCGCTGCCTCGACACATTCGAGCGGCTTCACCGCGAAGGCGCCGAGCGCGCCAAGATCATGGCAATTGCGGTTCACCCCTATATCAGCGGCCAGCCGCACCGCATCAAATACCTCGAAGCCGTCTACGACGAGATCGCGCGCCACTCCGGCGTATTGCACTGGAACGGCCGTGAGATCCTGGAGTGGTTTATTCGACAGAGACAGTCTGGGGTCCCAGAGTGCTAGTCGAGCCCGGTCAACCGATCTGGTTTAACCCTCGGCCGTCTTGTCTCGGTCCCACTGCGAGAGGTTTGGGCGCATGAAAGGACCGATTTCGCCGAGGCGGTGAGTTTGGTAGAGCAGTAGGAGCGCGTTCAGAGGAAATCAGGTCAATCGAACCTTTACGCATTAAAGCGGCGGTGCTCGGCGGCGCGCCGCGCCGCACCCTCTTCGACTTTCGCGACATCCGGTGCGTCGCGCACGGCTCCTTCGACCGCCAGCTAGGCTCCAGCCTCTGCCAGCACCCGTTGCACGATGCGGAAGCACTCCAACCCGGTCGGCACTCCGCAGTAAACGGCGAGGTGCTTCACGAGAGCCAACAGCAGGGCCTGTTCACACCCGTTCTTAATCGCGAGCTTCACGTGCGTTTCGAACTCGACGAACCGGTGCTGCGCGGCGACGATGGCCATCGTCATCAGGCTGCGGTCGCGCCACGCCGTGCCGTCCTCTCCCCAGACTGCCCCGAAGCAGTAGGAGGTGATAAACTGCTGAAAATCCTGATGGGCAGGATCCGGATGCGAAAGCGCTTGGTTGGTGCGCTCCTCGCCGAAGAGGCGCTTTCGGACCTCGATCCCCTGAGCAAGATGATCCGACATTGAACGTCCTATCGAGGCATGCGCTGCGCACGCGCAGGTCCAGCCACCTGGCCGGTCCATGATCAAACATTGAGCAGCGTCGGGCAATGGATTTTCGGAAACGCGCGCGCTGCATCGGCCGCAGGATCGAGTTGAGAACTCGCCGGAGGTAAGGGAGCCCGGCTCGTGGCCCCGCTCGACGGCCGAAGCCAGGCCGTCACGCGGCGGCTCCGGCTCGGGACCGCCTGCGCCCGGCACGCCCATGTCGTCTAGCCATCTCCGCCAGGAGGAGAAAGCCCGAAATCAAGATTAGGAGCAGGGTCGAGGCGACGCCGAGGATCGGTGTAGCCTGCAAGACCATGGTGCTCCACATCTGCCGCGGCAGGGTGCTTTGCTCGCCGCCGGCGATAAACAATGCAATGTTCAAATCGTCGAAGGAGGTCATGAAGGCGAAAATCGCCGCCGCTAGCAGGCTGTTTCGGATCAAGGGCAGCGTGACGTGCAGCAGCGTGCGCGCGGGGCTTGCTCCGAGCGTGGCGGCGGCCTGATCGAACTGCCGGTTATAGGTTTGCAGACCCACCATCACGGTGATCACGACGTATGGGAAGGCAATGATGGTGTGACCTATAACCAGCCCGAGATCGGTGTCCACAATCTGGAGCCGCGCGACCATATAGAAGAGCGCCACTGCAATGATCATTCGCGGCAGAATTAGCGGCGACAGGATTAGCGCCATGACGAGCTTGCGACCCCAGAATCGTTCCCGCACCATGGCGAAGGCGGTGGTTCCGCCAAACACCATGGCAATCACGGCGACAATGGCGGCGACATAGAGCGAGCGGATGGTCGCCGAAGTCCAGGCATGCGACTCGATAAACTCGGCGTACCATCTGAGCGTCCAGCCGCACGGCGGGAAGTCAAGAAACGTGGAGTTCGTGAACGAGACCGGGATCACGAAGAAGGTCGGCAGAACCAGAAATGCAAGGATCAGTCCGACAACAGTCACCAGAACGCCGGTGGTCTTCGGCCTCTGTGCCCGGTAGCGCGGAACCAGGCGGCCGAGGCCGGTGCCCAAGGTAGAAGCGGCCCAGCCAACTAACCCCAGGACCGCTCGGCTCATAGCCGCAAGCGAGCTGTCGAACAACCTGGTGACATGCAACCGGCCGGGTTGAGCGCGCTCCCCGACCAGCGTCGAGACGCCAAGCACCCGATCGTAGGCGTAGTAGACGACGAGCGCTGAAGCGAGCAGCACCAATGACAGCACCCCCGCGAAGCGCCAGTTCAGAAGCTCCTGGATCTGCGCGATGATGATCTGCGCGATCATTGTTTCTTGGGGCCCTCCAAGAATGGTCGGCGTGATGAAAAATCCCAGCGCGGTGATGAATACCAAAAGCCCGCTGGCCGACACCCCCGGGAGGGACAATGGGAAGTAGACCCGCCAAAATGCCTCCGCCGGGCGCGCGCCGAGGATCGCGGCCGCCGGCATCAGGTTGCGATCTATGTTGCGCATCACCGGCAGCATGTTGAGTATGGCGAGCGGCAGCAAGGCCTGGGACATCCCGATCAGGACACCGGTCAAGTTGTATGAGAGCCTGACGTTCTGGAAACCGAGCCAGCCCGCGAAGTGGGCTAGCGGCCCACTCGGGGCGAGCAGGATCAGCCACGCGCAGGTTCGGACCAGGAACCCCGTCCAGAACGGCATCAGGATCACGAGCAACAGGTTGTTCCGGACCCGCTCGGACGAGGAAGCGACGTAGTAGGACACCGGATAGGCAAGAAACAGGCAAATCAGCGTCGTCCAGGCGGAAATTTCGAAGGTGCTCAGAAGCACCTTTGCGTAGACCGGGCGCTGAACGAAGACGTTCAGACTTTCGGCCGAAAGGCGTCCAGTCCGGTCGGTGAAGCTGACCGACAAGAGCTCCACGACCGGATAGACCATGAAAATTCCGAGGAGCAGGAGCGCCGGCACCAGCGGCCACAGGCGAAGGCTGCGGTTGAGGAGGCTCGGCACGCGATCGATCTAGCCGCCCGTTGAGGTCGTGCGGCTTCTAATGGAGCGATCGTGGAAAGTCGAGTCGGACCGGCGCCAGACAATGCAGCCCCAAAGGGGGTGAAGCCGATCGCACCGCCGCTGTTCTGTAACTCGGTCCGGAGGCCTGTTTGCGTGGCTCTCGGGGCGGCGGTCCTTTGGCCTTAGTGACGAAACGCGAGCGGCCGTCAGGGGGCCCGCGGTTCGGCCGGAAGGACGATACAGCTGTTCGGGTCGGCGCTGAGCAGCACCGCCGATCCGGGCGCGAGTTCCATTGCCGGTGCCCCAGTCAAGGCCTTGCTTACGAATGTATCCCCGGTCGCCGTGACGGCGTAGTAGCGCGTCGCCTCTCCGAGGAAGGTGGTCTCGGACAGGATTGCCGAAAAACCGTTCTCGCCCGTCTCGCGGCCATCGATCGCTGTCACTCGCAGCCGCTCCGGGCGGATCATTACCTGGACCCGCTGACCAGGCGTGAGGGCGAGGTCGGTCACAGCTCGCAGGCGCGATGCTTCGGGGCCGCGCAGTTGAACCTCTCCTTCGCTCGCGGCCAGAACCTCGGCGGCAAAGATGTTCGACTCGCCGATGAAATCGGCGGCGAAGACCGTCCGGGGACGGAAATAAAGCTCGGACGGGGCTCCGATTTGCTCGATACGAGCGTTATTCATCAGGCAGATGCGATCGGACAGCAGCAGGGCCTCCTGCTGATCGTGCGTGACGTACAGCATCGTGATCCCGAGCCGCCTCTGGATTCGCCGTATCTCGATCTGCAGCTGCTCGCGAAGCTTCTTGTCCAGAGCGGCGAGGGGTTCGTCCATCAGAATGATCGACGGCTCATAGACCAGAGCCCTCGCCAGCGCGATGCGCTGCTGCTGGCCGCCTGAAAGCTCGGATGGCATGCGGTCGCCCTTGTCGGCGAGCGACACGGCCGCAAGCGCCCGCTCGACGCGATCACGCAAGCGTGCGCTTCGCTCCCGCCGCATCCGCAGCGGGAAGGCGATATTCTCGAACACGGACAGGTGCGGGAACAGGGCGTAGTTTTGGAACACCATCCCGATGTCCCGCTGGAAGGCGGGCATGTGGGTGGCGAGCCGATCCTCGATCCAGACCTCGCCTTCGTCGAGCGGCAGGAGCCCCGCCACGATATTGAGCAAGGTGGTCTTTCCGGAGCCGGAGGGCCCGAGCAGAGTGACGCATTCGCCCTTGCGGACGAGCAAGTTCGCGTCGACCAGCGCCTCGACGCTCCCATATCGCTTCGAGACGCCCGCCAATCTCAGCTTGACGCTCGCGGGATCGTCCAGCTGGAACTCGCCGACATGGCCGGAGGATGAGTCCGTCGCAAGCACGGACGCCATGCCGTGGCTCAGAGGAGAAGCCACTCGTTGAAGCGGTTCATGGCGTCATCCTTGTTGTCGGTCCACCAAGCCGTGTTCAACTCGAGAAGGCTCGCGAGATAGCTCGGGGCGGAAGGGAGGCTGGCCGCGAGCTTCGGGTCGATATATTTGAAGGCGTTCGTGTTGGTCGGTCCATCTTTCAGGTACGGCGTGTACGCGGCCTGCCTCTCGGGATCGGCGCAGAATTTGATGAACTCCACACCGATTGCCTTTTTCGGCGCCCCTTTCGGCACCGAGAAGCCGTGAACGGTGTAGAGGCCCTGGTTCCAGACGATCTTCGCCGGGGCGCCGTCGTCGATGGCGGCCTGTGCCCGTCCGTTCCAGATGGCAATGAGGTCCATGTCGCCGTCACGGAGCAGCTGCGTGCTCTGGACCCCGCCCGTCCACCACACAGCGATTTTCGGCTTGATCTCGCTCAATTTCTTGAACGCCCGATCGTAATCGATCGGATACATGTCCTTTGCGGTGACGCCATCTGCCATCAGGGCCGCTTCGAGCATGCCTTGTGGGTTCTTGTACAGGGAACGCCGACCCGGGATGCCGCCCAAATCCCAAAAGTCCTTCCAACTCCCCGGTGCTTTTCCCGTGATCTTGTCCGTACGGTAAGCGGAGACAGTCGCGTAGATGTCCACGCCGAGCCAGGTCGGCCGGATCGCGTTCAGTATGATCCCTTCGAGATCCTTCGCCGGCAAATTCAGCTCTTCCAACAGATTCTTGCGGGCCAGGATCTCGACATCGAAAGCGCTCAGCGAGACCACGTCCCATTGGTAGTTCTTCGCCTCGACCTGAGCTTCCACCTGCGCGGAAGGAAAGAAGGGGCGCGCAACCAACGCAACCTCGACGCCGGTCGCCTTCGTGAAGGGCTCGGCGAAGGCTTTGGTGAACGCGGCCTCATAAGGGCCGCCCGGCTGCGCCACCACGATCCGCTCGGCGGCAAGCACCGGCCTGCTGAGCACAACGGGTGCGGCGAGGCTCGCGGCCGCGCCGAAGGCGAGCCGACCCAGCTCGCGGCGATCAACAGCAGGTCGCTTCCGAGGCTTGTCAGACACCAGCGCCTCCCGGCTACACGTCTAACGTATGATCAGTGTACCCAAACCTTGCCAAGCGCGCGGATGAAGTTCTCGCCCAACAAGCCTTTCACCTCGGCAGCGGACCAGCCGCGCTCGACCAGAGCGCGAGTGATCAGCGGGAAGTCGAGCGGACTGCCGATCTCGCGGAGGTAACGCTGGCGGGCGCCGCCGCCAAACGCCGCCTCGTAGGCTCCGACATTCTCCGGGAAACGGGTTCGGGTCATTTCCAAGATGCGGTCGACGGTACGCAGATCCTTGACGGCTGGAAGATCGGTCCCGAACGCGACGCTGTCGATCCCGACGAGATTCACAATGTGGTCGAGATGCCGAAGGAAATCGTCGAGGCAGGGCTCGTGCGCCGGGTTCCGGTCCCAGCACATCGGTCCGTAAATGCTCAGACCGATTGTGCCGCCGGTCCCCGCCACTGCTTTCAGCAGAGAATCCGACTTGTTGCGCGGCATCGCGACGACCGCATGCGCGTTCGCGTGGGTGAGAAATACCGGCTTATCCGACAGCTCGGCTGCCTGCAGCGCGGTTCGCTCGCCGACATGGCTGAGGTCGATCGCCACCCCGACGCGGTTCATCTCGGCAATCGCCCGTCGCCCAAAAAGACTGAGGCCGCTGTTTTCGGGTTCGAGGCAGCCATCGCCGACGAAGTTCCGGGTATTGTAGGTCAGCTGCATCACCCGGACGCCGAGGCCGTGAAAGAAGGCGATCCGATGCAGTTGGTCGGCAATCGGGCGCATGTTCTGCCAGCCCATGATCAGCCCGACTTTGCCGGCGGTCTTGGCCGCCCCGATGTCGTCCACATTCCGCACCAGGCGCCAAGCGCCGCCGGCAGCGCCGGTCCGCGCCGCCCACTCGGAGGCGGCGTCGCACGCCTCCGCGAAGTCGGCCTCCATGTGAGTTACTGTGAGGTTGATCGCCGCCACATTCCCGGCCTGGAGGTCGGCCGCGTAGCCGTCGCCCATGAACACGAGCCCATCGACGATGGTCGCCTCGGCATGCAGGCGATCCGGATCGAGCACCGCCGATGCTTCAGACTGCGACGGCATGAGGCTTCTCATGGGCTGTCTGTCCAAGTTGTGGCATCACTTTCGTGGCGAGACGTTCCAAAGAGGCCATTGTGTCGCCGTGAGACGCGCCGAAGCTCATATTCAAGATCAATTCGTCGATCCCGAGCTCGGCGTAACGGCCGAGCTTCTCGACAAGCGCGTCGACCGTGCCGATCAGCAGCGCGTTCTCAATCTCCTGCGAGGTCCGTCCGCTCTCGCGAGGCTGGATGGCGCCATGAACGACCTCTGTATTCGGTGACCTCATGGCATGATGGCGCCGGTCGTTTCCTGCCGCCAGCGCGACTTTCTCGGCGACTTCGGCGCGGTCGCGGCAAACAAACCCCATCCGAAGCATTGAAATTTTGGGTCGCACGCCGAGGGCGCGTTCCTCGCATCCCCGCCAGAAAGCGGCCGCTTGTTGCTGCGCTTCCTGGAAGGGCGAGCGCAGCGCCGTGGTAGTGACATTGTAGCCTTTGCGGGCCGAGTGATAGATCGAGTCGGGCTGCACGGCAGCCATCCAGATCGGCGGCATCGGCTTCTGGTAGGGACCCGGCGTGACGGTGATCGGGCCGAACTTGTACCGCGGTGTATCGACGCGGACATCACGGTTCGAGAGCAACTTCTCAAGGATCTCCAAGGCCTCATCGAACCGATCGCGGGTTTCCTCGGTCGGCACTCCGAAATGCCCGAATTCGTAGGCGAACGCGCCCCGGCCGACGCCGATATCGAGCCGGCCCTTGGTCAGCTGGTCCGCCTGCGCGATCTCTCCGGCGAGACGCCTCATATCATAGAAGGGCAAGACAAGAACGGCCGTGCCGATCCGAATCCGCCTGGTCGCCGCCGCGACATGCACCGCCGTGAGGAGCGGGCTCGGATGCACCAGCAGATTGACGAAATGGTGTTCCGGAATCCACAGCGAGCTCATGCCGATGTCCTCGGCCAAAACAGCTTGCTCCACCATCTCGTCGTACATCCGGTGGACGGGGTAGCTCGTATCGGGCCAGTAGCAAGGCAAGTAGAACGCGAGCTTCATGGGGGCGGCGCCTGCAATCGAATCTGGTCGCCGA
>Ga0213875_10000969_pt1 | contig 20534 bp, 16 predicted proteins | sample BarmaccomBMRX_R8_FD_160105 | JGI IMG/M metagenome (GOLD analysis project Ga0213875, IMG submission 160105) | Root-associated microbial communities from Barbacenia macrantha in rupestrian grasslands, the National Park of Serra do Cipo, Brazil - RX_R8 | ecosystem: Host-associated > Plants > Roots... | reverse complement strand
TCAGCACATGGCCGCGACCGTCGGCGATGCGCCACTCGCTGATCCGGCGCGCCCGCGCCGTCGCGGCCTCGAACGCGCCCATGATTTCGAGCGATTTGAGCCCGTTTTCCCACAGCCATATGCCGGCGCCGAAGACGCGCAGATCGTCGCCGCGCTCATGCAGCCTGACCTGCCAGCCCAGCTGCGCGAGACGCACCGCAATCGCCAGCCCGGCCAGTCCGGCCCCGGCGATCTCGGCCTTGCGTCGGCTCATGCGACGCGGGCCGCCGTCACGGGCGCAGCGAGCCGGGTGACATCATCTTTCCGCCCACGGCGGTCGTTCCGGGCGGGCAAGGCGCCGCACTGGACCCCGCTTGCGCCGGCGACGTCACGGCTCCAGCGAGGCCACTTCGGTCACCCCGGCGACGTAGATGCCGCCGCGGCGGCCTGCGCCGTAATATTCGTAAAACCAATCGGGCAGCGGCCGCCCTTCCGGCGAGACCAGCCAGAGCCGCAGCAGGTGACGCTTGCGCTCCGGCTCGGGAAAATCCTCATAGGCCGTGCGCGTATGCAAGGTGACGTGGTTGTTGATGAACTGGATGTCACCCTTCTCCAGATCCATGCTCAGGTGAAATTGCGGGTCGTTCGCCAGTTCGTCGATCAGGTCAAAGGCCGCTCTCTGTTCATCCGTCACCGGCGGTAGCTCGGGAAAGATTTTGCAGGCCTCGACCCAGGCGCGCCAATAAGAGGCGATCAGGCGGCCCTGATAATGGTGAAACACCGGCATCGCGACATACGGGCGCGCCCCCGCCGGCACCTCGCTCATGCGGCTCACCCAGAACGGCTGATACAGAACCCGCAGCAGGTCCGGGCGGCGGCGCTGGATCTCGTTGTGGATCGCCACCGAACTGACGATCAGGCTCTCGCCGCCCTGCATCGCCGGATGGAGGCATAACAGGCCGACGATGTCGGCATTGTCGACATGGAAGAAAAAGCGGTTGCGGCTGTTGTAGCCGCGGATCTCGGTATGGATGAACTCGCGCTTCATGCCCGGTTCGCTGGCCGGCATGTTCGGCACCGAGCCGAGGTCGACGACGTGGCCCAGCATGTGACCCTTGCCGTTCTGCACCACGGGATAGCCGAGATGCAGACCGATGCCCCAATAGATCTTTGCGACATCGAGCCGCGAATAATCGTCGACCGGCAACCCGCGCAACAGCACGAAGCCGCGACCGTCGAGGATCTCGCCGCGAAACTGGGCCAATGTCTCGCCGAGCCTCGGCAGCGGGAAATCGCGCTTGCCCCGCATTTGGATCACGCCGAGGTCCTGGCGGTTGACCTCGCGCAGCGCCGCATCCAGTTCGGCGAGATCGCGCCCGTCGAAATGGTACTGCCACTCGGTCGAATGGGTCAGATCCGGGCCGCGCCACTCCGCCGGATCCCGCACCGGGCCGTCCGGCACCTCGATTTCAGGGAAGCTCGGCACTGCCGGTCGCACATTCATCTCGGTCTCCTCGGTTCTCCGGAGTGTGAAATTCTAGGACAACTCGTCAGTGTTCGAGCCAGGCGTCGCGCCAGGTCGCCAGCGGATTCTCTTTTTCCATGCCGTGCAGCTTCTTCGAGGACGCGTCCATCGGCAGCCGGTCGCGCAGATTGATCTCGGGCAGGTCGTCGGCCAGGATCCTCTGGATCTGGCGATAGACGGCGCCGCGCTGCTGCTGCGAGGTCAAGCTTTCGGCCTGCGCGAACATCGCGTCGACCGTCGGGTTCGAATAGCCGGTCGGGTTGCCGAAGGGCTTGCCGATGCGCGAGGTGATAAAGGCGCGCGCCAGCCCGAGAGCCGGATCGAAATAGCTGGTGTAGGCGGTAAGTGACAGATCGAAATCGCGGTCCACGAACATCTTCTGGGTCGTCGTCGTCCGCTCCGCCGCGTCGATCACGACATCGACGCCGATCGCCCGCCACATATTCTTGATCGCGACCGCCACCGCAGCGGATTCCGCATCGTCGGTGGCGTAGACGAAGCGGGCTTGGAAGCGGATGCCGTCCGTTCCCTTCTTGACCCCGGCCTCATCCAGCATTGCATTGGCCCGCGCCGGGTCGAACGGGTACATAGTCTCGAAATCGATGCTTGGGTCGGTCCACCACGCCGCACCCTTGCTGAAGGGAGAGGTGCCGACGATGCCGATGTTGCGGAAGGCCGAGCGCATCAGGTAGTCGCGGTCGGTCGCGATCATCAGCGCATGGCGCACCCGCTTGTCGTCGAGCGGCTTGCGCGTGACGTTAAAGAACAGGATGTCCTGCGACGGCGCAACCGGCGATTTGGTCAGCTGGTAATCCGGGTTGGCGCGAACCGTGTCGTAATCCGTCACCGGAAGGTAGAAATAGGTCAGGAAGTCCGCTTCGCCCGACAACAGCGCCTGCGTGCGGGCCGGCGGCTGGGTGATGATCTTGCCGATCAGCTCGTCGAGATAGGGCTTGCCCGGTTCCCAGTAATTGGGGTTCTTGACGAAGTGGATGTTGTCGCCGCGCGTCCAGCTGGTGACCATGAAAGCGCCGGTGCCGACCGGCTTTGTCGTCGAGGCCGGGTTGGTCGGTACGTCCGTTCCCTCGAACAGATGCTGCGGCAGGATCGCTCCGCCGTGGAAGCAGCCGAGCGACAGCAGGAACGGCCCGAACGACTCCTTCAGATGAACGACGACACGGTCCGGCGCGGGCGTGTCGATGCTGTCGATCAGCCGGCCGGCGGCGGAAAAGATCGGGTGGTATTTCGCATTCGCCTGCGGGAGCGAGTATTTGACGTCGGCCGAGGTGAAAGGCTGGCCGTCCTGCCAGCTGGCCTTGTTAAGCTCGAAGCTGTAGGTCTTGCCATCGTCGGAAATCGTCCAGGATTTGGCGAGCATCGGGACCACCGATCCGTCGGGCTCGACCGTCGTCAGGGCCTGATAGACCAGGCAGCCGGCCAACCCGACATCGCTCGAGGAGGTCAACACCGGATTGGCCGAAGGCGGATCGGCGCCGATGACGAACACCGCCGTGCCGCCTTTTTGCGGGCTCTGCTCCGGGCCGGCCAGGACCGGGCCGACCAGGGCGAGCGCCGGCCCCGCCAGCGCGGCGCCGAGGCCGAGGCGGATAGCAATCGCTGCGGCGCGCGGTCGTTGCCGCATCCGCGTCCGTTCGACCGCCGCGCTCGTCAAGGGCTCGCGCATTCTCATTCCGCCGCCGCAAGCGCGGTCAGGTTGCGGAAATGCACCGACGGCATCTCCATGAAGGGCCGCCGGTTGCGCGCCCACAAAGAGTGGTCCGCGTCCTTGTGAAAGACCTGGCGGTCCGGCAGCTTCGGCCAGCTCGGCACCGCCAGCCACAGCCGCATCAGATGCCGCCGCCGGGCGACGTCGCGCTCGTCCTCATAGTTGGTCCGGCCATGGACGACGATGCGGTTGTTGAGGATCTGGATGTCGCCCTCCGCAAAGCTCATATCGAGGTAGAATTCCGGGGAGGCGGCGATGCGCTCGAACGCCGCGATCGCCTCCGCCTGGAGCGGGGTGATGGAATAGCCGTAGCGCACGGCGTTGCGCACATAGCCGCCGAGAAAATAGCTCGAGACCTCGCCGGTTTCGTTCTCGGTCAGGATCGGGACGGGCTCTCGGCTGACCGCGCAGGTCGCGTGCAAGGCGTCCTGCTCGGACCGGCCATAATGAAACCCGTCGCGCAGCGCGCGGGCGAGGTCGGGCCGGGTATTGAGGATCTCGTTATAGACGGCGAGCGCGCTGGAGATGCGGCTGGCGCCGCCGGAGCGCGCCGCCCGGATGCACATCAACGCGACGGCATCCGCGGAATCGCTGTGCATGAATTGCGGGCCGCCCTTGCGATAGGCGCGCGACTTCGGCTCGATATCGTCCACATCGATCACATGGCCGAGAAGATCGCCGGCGAAGGATTGGTTGATCGGCGTGCCGACATAGCTGCCCAGGCCGAAATAGATGCGGGCCATGTCGTCGGCGTCGTAATTTTGCCGCGGCAGTCCGCGCAGCATGATGAAGCCGCGCCCAAAGCGCAGCCGGTCCTGCAAGCCGGTGAGAAAGACGCCGAGCCGGTCGAGCGGAAAGGTCTCGCGGGTAATCCCCGGGATGTCGAGTTCGCCGAGGCCCTTCAGATGCCGCAGGGCGCGGTCTATTTCCGCCAGTTCGCCGGCCGAGAAAACGTGCAGCGCCTCGGCTTCGTAATTGATCTCCGGGCCTTTCCATGCGCCAGGGGTCGCGATCGGGCTGTCGAGCGTTGCCATCCGATTTGTCTCCTACTGTCCCGAGCCGGAGGTGGGGAAAGCGCCTCGCCGCTCGGCCGAACGGGCCGCGGCATGCGCGAGCTTGCGGTTTCGCGGCATCAGAGGCCCGCCACTTGCCGCAGCCGACTCTCGGCGCCGGGCCCGGTTGTCCCGTCCCGGCTCGGGCTCGGGCTCGCGCCGTTCCCGCGCAGCCGCGGCGGGAACGCCGCGGTTGCCGGCCCGTCGAGCGTCCGGATCGCGGCGACGAGACGGCGCGTATAGGGATCGGCGGGAGAGTCGATCACGGTGGTCGCGTCGCCGTGCTCCACGATCTCGCCACGGTACATCACGGCGACGCGGTGGGCGAAGGCCTGCGCGATCGCGATGTCATGGGTGATGAACAGATAGGCCACGCCGCTGCTGTCGCGCAAATCGAGCAGCAGGTTCAGGATCTGCCCGCGGGTCGACACGTCCGCGCCGGACAGCGGCTCGTCCGCGACGATCAGGATCGGGTTCATCGCGATCGCGCGGGCGATCGCGAGCCGCTGGCGCTGGCCGCCGCTCAGCTCATGCGGGAAGCGCATCAGAAACTCGCTTCCCGGGCGCAGCCGGACCCGCTCGAGCAGCGAGACGATGTGCGACTGCAACCTCGTACCCTGCAGGGAACGGTCGGCAACCGCCTGTGCGAGCAGTTGCTGAACGGTTCGACGCGGGTTGAATGCCGCGCCCGAATCCTGGAAAACCGGCTGCATCGCGGTCCGGATCCGGCGCAGCCGCGCCGCCGCGATGCCGTAAAGCGGCTCCCCGAGCAGCTTCACCTGGCCGGTATCGGGCGGCAGCAGGCCGAGCGCGATCCGGGCCAGGGTCGATTTGCCGGAACCGCTCTCGCCGACGAGCGCAACCGTCTCGCCGCGGTTGACGGTCAGACTGACGCCGCGGACCGCCGCAACCGTCTCGCCGCCGCGACGCCGAAAATTCCGGCTGACCCCGGAAATCTCGAGCACCGGGCCTGGCGCCGCGCTGGGTTCAGGCGTCGACACGGTCTTCGACCCTCCAGCAATGCACCGAATGGTCGGCAAAATCGGCGACGGAGAATGCCGGGGGCGCCTCCGCCCGGCAGCGTTCCGAGGCATCGTCGCAGCGAATGGCAAAGGGACAGCCCGCCCGCTCGACCGGCGCCCCTGCGTCGCCCTCGATCACGACGAACCGGCCGTTTTCGTCCCGCGCGGCGCGCGCCGCATTCAACAGTCCCCTCGTATAGGGATGGCGCGGCGCGGCGAAGATGCGCGCCGCCGCTCCCGATTCGACGAGGCGGCCGCGATACATCACATGCACCCGCTCGCACATCGTCGAGACGACCGCGAGGTCGTGGCTGATCAGCAACAGCGCCATGCCGAGGCTGCCGACCACCTCGCGGATCAGCGCCAAAATCTCTTCCTGGGTCGTCGCGTCGAGCGCCGTCGTGGGCTCGTCCGCGACCAGCAACTGCGGTCGGCAGCCGAGCGCGATTGCGAGCAGGACCCGCTGTCGCATGCCGCCCGACAATTCGTGGGGATAAAAGGATCGCGCCGCGGCCGGCAACTTGACGGCGGCAAGCAACTCCTCGACGCGCGCCGTCACCGCCGCGCCGGGATCGTGGCGCCGCACCGACTCGGCGATCTGCCGGCCGGCGGTCATCAGCGGGTTGAGGTAGCTGAGCGGGTCCTGAAACACCATCGCAATCACCCGCCCGCGCAGCCGCGCCAGCGCCGTCTGCGGCACGGGAACGCCATTGGCCCGGATGTCGCCGCGCGTGATCGCCGCGGCTCCCTTCGGCAGGAGCCCGATCAGGGCGCGCGCCAAGGTCGATTTCCCGGACCCCGACTCGCCGACGATGCCGACCGTCTCGCCGGCGCGGATCGCCAAGGATACGCCGTCCACTGCGGCGATCGTGTCGATCCCGGAGCGGAACGCGACCCGCAAATCCGCCACCTCCAGTACGGGCGCGAGCGCGGTCATGCCGCCCGCTCTTTCGCACGCGGATTGAGCGCCGCTCCGATGCAATCGCCGAACAGGTTGAAGGCGAGCACCGTCGCGAGGATCGCAAGGCCGGGAAAGACCGAGATCCACCAAGCCTGGCGGATGAAGCGCTGCCCGTCGTTCAGCAGCAATCCCCAGCTCGCGACATCGGGCGTCGTCAGGCCGAAAAAGCCCAGCGCGGCTTCGAGCAGGATGGCCTGGCCGATCACCAGGGTCCCGAGCGCGATGACCGGCGCGATCGCGTTCGGGACGATCTCGGACCACAAGATCGCGCTCTCCCGCATGCCCAGGCAACGCACCGCCGCGACGAATTCAAGGGATTTTACCCGCAACACCTCGCCGCGCATGACGCGCGCGGTTTGCGGCCAGGCGAGCAGCGCGATCACGACGACGACGCGAAAGACCCCCGGGCCGGCGAGAGCGACGATGACCGCGCCGAGGATGAAGGTCGGCATGACCTGGAACACCTCGGCGATCCGCATCAGAACGAGGTCGATCGCGCCGCCGGAAAAACCCGCTATTGCACCGATCGCCGTTCCGAACAGCGTCGCCGAGGCGGCCGCCAGCACCCCGACCAGCAGCGAGGTTCGCACGCCGTAGACGAGCTGCGTCAAAATGCTGCGGCCGAGCTCGTCGGTGCCCAGCAGGGTCGTTCGCGACGGTCCCGACAGCAAATCGTTCGATATCTGCGACTGCGTGGTGTCTTGCAGCAGGCTCGGCCCGATTGCGGCGATGACGACCAAGAGCAGGATGAAGCCGCCGCTGACCCAGGCGAGCGGGTTGCGCTTCAGCCGCTGCCAGGCTCGACTACCGGCCGATATAGCCATGCCGGACCCTCGGATCGATCACGACGTACAACAGATCCGTCGCGAGATTGGCCAGGATGACGATGACCGAGGTCAGCAGGAAGATGCCCTGCAGCACCGGGTAATCGCGCGATGCAATCGAGCCGAGAAAAAGCCCGCCGATTCCGGGCCAGCCGAAAACCGCCTCGACCATGATCGTCCCGGTGATCGCATTGCCGAAATTATAGCCGATGACGCTGATGACCGGCATCAGCGCATTCGGCAAAACATGCTTCCACAGCACCTCGCGGTCGGACAGCCCTTTCGCCTGCGCCGTGATGACGAAATCCTGGTTCAACGCCTCGCGCAGGCTCGCCCGCGCGACCCGCGCCACGACCGCCGCATAAAACAGCGTCGTCGCCGAGCCGGGCAGAAGCCAGTGAAGGAAAAAGTCGGGAAGGGCGGATAGGCCTGACCCGCCGCCCCGCACGCTGAGCATCCCTTGTGCCGGCAGCCAATGCACCGTCACGGCGAACAGGATGATCAAGACCTGACCGAGCCAGAACACCGGGACCGAATAGCCGACAAGGCTCAACGCCGAGACCGCCGCATCCGCCGTGCCGCCGCGCCGCGACGCTGCCAGCATGCCGAGGCCGATACCCAGCAGCGAAGACGCGATCAGCGCCGGCACCATCAGCAGCAGCGTCTTCCCGGCACGGTCGAGTACGAGCGCAAGCACCGGCTGCCGGTTCGCGAAGGAGAAGCCGAGATCGCCGCGCAGCAAATTGGCCAGATGCAGCCAGAGCTGCATCGCAAGCGAGTCGTCGAGCCCGAAGGAGCGGCGCACCTTTTCGACATATTCGGGCGGCGCCGGATACTCGCCCACCAGGGCGGTGATCGGATCGCCCGGCACGACATGGGTCAGCACGAAACTCGCGATCAGCACCACTAAAATGATGGGGACGGCCCAAACCAGCCTGGATGCCGCAAACCGTACCACGTCGTTCAGCTCCCGACGGACCGCCTTCCGCCGGCGCGGATCAGAGAATTTATGAATACAATCGTCAAGACGGAATAATTAGGCATGTGGAGCCGCTTTCTTGGGCATCGAGGCGATCGCGTTCGGCGCGTCAAGAATTGTATACAGTCCGGAGCACCCGCGCCGCCAGGGCCCAAACATCGGACCGCAACAGCACGGCGCCGCGAAAGACGGGCTTGCCGGGGCGCTGTGCTATCGCCGGCGCTGCTTCGCCGGCGCATAATCGCCGGCATGAAGGCCCCCGACTTCCGCTATGCCCGGCCCGGCTCGCTGGCCGAGGCCTACGCGCTGCTGGCGGAGCACGGCGATGCCGCCGTCCCGCTCGCCGGGGGCCAGAGCCTGATGCCGGCGCTGAACATGCGGCTATCGGCGCCGGAGCTGGTCGTCGATATCGGCGCCCTCACGGCGTTGCGCGGCATCGCCCTCGATGGCAATGCCGTGCGGATCGGGGCGCTGGCGCGGCACGCCGAGGTGCTGCGCTCGCCGATCGTCGCCGAGCACCTGCCGCTAATCGCCGAGGCAATGCCGCATGTCGGCCATGTCGCAATCCGCAATCGCGGCACCTTCGGCGGCAGCATCGCCCATGCCGACCCGGCGGCCGAGCTGCCCGCCTGCACCGTTGCGCTGGGCGCGAGGATCGTGCTCGGCAGCGCCGCGGGAACCCGCGAGATCGCGGCGGCGGATTTCTACACCGGCCTGTTCGAGACGGCGCGGCGCACTGACGAACTGGTGCTCGAAATCAGAATCCCGTCGCGGCCAGAAGGCGAGGTCTGCGCCTTCCTCGAACTCAGCCGCCGGCATGGCGATTACGCGCTGGCCGGGGTCGCCGCGGTGGCCCGGTTCGAGGACGGACGAATGCGCGACGGCCGCTTCGTCTATTTCGGCTGCACCGACCGGCCGAAGCCGGCGGAGCGCGTACTGCGAGCGACCCTCGACGGCCCGCCCGATCCCGATGCTCTATCGACTGCCGTGGCCGAGGATGTGGACCCGGCCGACTCGCCGGGCTTGCGGGCCGCAACCAAGGCTCATCTGGCGGCCGTGCTGACCCGCCGGGCGCTGTCCGTGCTGCAGCAGCGGCGCGCGACATGACGCCTCGCCATGCGCGCATGAGCGCCTACCCATGAGCGCCGCGGGCAGCAGCGAAACCGGCGGCCACGCGATCGACATCGAGACGATCGTCAACGGGTCGGCGGTCCGGGTGCGGGTCAAGGCGCGCCAGCATCTCGCCGATTTCCTGCGCGACGAGTTGATGCTGACGGGGACTCGGCTCGGCTGCGAGCACGGCGTCTGCGGCGCCTGCTCGGTGCTGATCGACGGCGAGGTCGTGCGCGGCTGCCTGATGCTCGCCGCCCAGGCCGATGGAAGACGCGTGGACACCATCGAAGGACTCGCCCAGTCTGGCGCTCTCAGCGCGCTGCAGGCCGCCTTTGCCGAACGCAACGCGGCGCAATGCGGCTATTGCACCGCGGGCATGCTGCTGACCGCACACGCGCTGCTGGCGGAGAGCGTGCCGCTGTCGCGCGCCGAGATCCGCGCGTTCCTGTCGGGGAATTTCTGCCGCTGCACCGGCTATCAGGCGATTGTCGATGCGGTCGAGGCGGTGCTGATGGCGCGACACGGCCGGACACCGCCGGAATGAGCGAAGCCCCGCCGCGGCCGGTCGCCCCGCAACCGCTGATCGGCAAGCGGCTGCCGCGCGCCGGTGTCGACCGACTGCTGCGCGGCCGCGGACGCTACGTCGGCGACATCGTGCTGCCGCGCATGCTGCACCTTGCCTTTGTGCGCAGCCCTTACGCGCATGCGCGCATCCGCTCGATCGAGACCGCGCCGGCGCTCGCGCGGCCCGGCGTCGCTGCCGTGTTCACCGGCCGCGACCTCGCCGAGCACTGCCCCCCGCTGGTCGGGGTGGCGAGCAACAGGCGGGGGCACAAATCGGCGCCGCAATACCCGCTCGCGGTCGAGCGCGCGGTGTGGCAGGGACAGCCGGTCGCGGCGGTGGTCGCGGGCAGCCGCGCCGAAGCCGAAGACGCGGCGGAGGCGGTCGCGGTAGAGTGGGAGGAACTGCCGCCGGTCGCCGACGGCCTCGCCGCGCTGGCGCCCTCGGCAGCTGCGATCCATCCCGAAATCGGCGACAATCTGGCCTTCGAACACACGATTCTCGCCGGCAACCCCGATGCGGCGTTTGCCGCGGCGCATCGCATCGTCGCGCAGCGCTTCGTGTTCGAGCGGCAGACCGGCTTGACCCTGGAGCCGCGCGGTCTTGTGGCTGATTGGGACCCCGGCGCCGAGACTCTGACGGTGCATCATTCGCATCAATCGCCGTTCCAGATGCAGGATGTGTTCAGCCGGCACCTCGACGTCCCGGAGCATCGGGTGCGCGTCATTGCGCCCGATATCGGCGGCGGGTTCGGGTTGAAGATCAATGTCTACGCCGAGGAACTCGCCGTCGCAGCCATCGCAAAACGGCTCGGCCGACCGGTCAAATTCATCGCCGACCGGCTCGAATCCTTCGTCTCGGATGCGCATTCGCGCGACCACGCGATCTCGGCGCGGCTCGCGGTCGGCGAAGACGGCCGCATCGCCGCGATGGAGGTCGACGACATCTCGGCGATCGGCGCCTACGGGATGCCGCTGCGCTTCAACATCGCCGAAGGCATGATGACGGTCACCTCGACCGGCGCTCCGTACGATTTTGCCGCCTATCGCGCACGCACCCGCAACGCCTATGTGAATAAGAACCTGATCGGCATGTTCCGCGGCGTCGGCCTGCCGCTCGCCTGCGCGGTCGGCGAGGTGCTGGTCGATAAAGCGGCGGCCGAGCTCGGCATCGACCCGGTCGCGTTCCGGCGGCTGAATTACCGCGCGCGCGACAGCCTGCCTTGCGTGACACCCGGCGGGGTCCGGCTCGACAGCGTTTCCTTCGAGGCCTGCCTCGACAAGCTCGTCGCGATGATGGGCTACGAGGCGCTGCGGCGGGAGCAGGCGGAATTGCGCGGCCGCGGCGTCTATCGCGGCATCGGGATTGCCACCTTTATCGAGCAGACCGCCTACGGGCCGCCCTATTACGGCCCGACCGAGGCGCGCATTTCGGTACAGGATGGCTGCACGATCCGGCTCGAACCGTCGGGCACCTTCCGCTGCGTCACCAGCATCACCGATCAGGGCCAGGGGACGCTGGCGGGGCTCGCCCAGATCATCGCCGAGACGCTCGGTGTCGCGACCGCCGACATCGACATGATCTCCGGCGACAGCGCGATCTCGCCCTATGGCGGCGGCGCCTGGGCGTCGCGCGGCATGGCGGTCGGGGGCGAGGCGGCGCTTAAAGCCGCGAGCGCATTGCGGGCAAACATCCTCGACCTGGCCGGCGCGATCGGCCAGGCCGCCCCCGCCGAACTCGATATCGTCGAGGGGCAAATCGTCAGGATCGCGACCGGCTCGGCGGTGGTCAGCCTCGCCGATGTCGGACGGATCGGCTATTTCCGGCAGGACACGCTGCCGCAGGATTTCGACGTGCAGCTCTCGGTCACCAAGACCCACGTCGCCAACCACCAATCCTATTACGTCGCGAACGGCGTGCATGCGGCGTCGCTCGAGCTTGACCCGGAGACCGGCTTCATCCGCCTGCTTGGCTACTGGGCGGTCGACGATTGCGGGCGGGTCATCAACCCGCTGCTGGTCGACGAGCAGATCCGCGGCGGCGTCGTGCAGGGAATCGGCGCGGCGCTCTACGAGGAATGCCAGTACGATGCGCAGGCCGGGTTGCTGAACGGCACGATGGCCGACTATCTCGCGCCGATGGCGGCCGAAATGCCGGACATCGCGGTCGCGCATGTTGAGACCCCCGAGCCGAGCACCCGGCTCGGCGCCAAGGGGGTCGGCGAAGCCGGGACGATCGCGGCGATCGGGGCCTTGTGGGTCGCGATCAACGACGCATTGCGGCCGTTCGGCGCGACGATCTCGCACCAGCCCTTCACGCCCGAACGCGTGCTCGACGCGCTCGCGGCGGCGCGGGCCGGAAAGCCCGCCGAGAATTGAGGCTCAGGCCCGGTCGGCTTCGGTGCCGCTCCAGCCGGTGCGCGAGATGTCGATGATGGTGCCGTCCGGGTCCTTGAACTTGCGCTCGAAATTCTTCTTTTCCTGGTCGTTGCCGAGGTCGAAGAAGAAGGTGCCGCCGGCCGCCTCGATCTTCTGCTGCGCTTCCGCCAGATCCTCCACCAGAAAGCCGAAATGGTGCGGGCCGGTGAAATTCTTCGCGTCCTTGAGGCCGGAACCCTCTTCGCCCGCGTAATGCAGCAACGCCAGGTTGACGACGCCGTCGGTCAGATACAGCGCCGAACTCCAGCCCAGATCCTCGAAACCGGCACGGCGCAGGCCGAAGGCCTGTTCGTAGAATTTGGCCGACCGTTCCTGGTCTTTGACGACGATCGCAAAATGCCTGAGCTTGGCCATCGCATGTCTCCGAATCAAACCCGGCGCAAAACATAAGCGAGCGCCCGTCCCGAGGTAAATCGGGTAGCCGCCGCGGGAATAACGGTCCGGCCGTCCCGACCATCTCTTATCGTCCGCCGCCCGAGAACAGGCGGTCGATGCCGTAGCACCGGTCCAACAAGATCAGCAGCACCGTCGACACCCCCATGATGACGGCGGAGACCGAAGCGGCAAGCGGGTCGGTGGTCTCGGCGATATGCGAGAATAGGCGTATCGGCAGCGGCGTAACCTGCGGCGAGGAGACGAAGATTGTCACTGTCAGCTCGTCGAACGAGGCGACGAAGGCAAGCACCCAGCCGCCGACCAGCCCGGCCGCCAGCATCGGGAAGGTGACGCGGCGGAAGATGACGAGGGCTGAGGCGCCGAGCGAGGCGGCCGCCTTTTCGATGTTGCGGTCCACCCCCGCCACGACCGCGAGCAGCATCCGCAGGACATAGGGTCCGACGATCATCGCATGGCAGAGCACGAGCCCGACAAAGGTGCCCTGCAGCCCGAACAGCGAGAGAAACCGCAGCAATCCGACACCCAATACCACGGCGGGAACCATCAAGGGCGACATCATCAGGGCGAGGAAGGCGCCCCGCCCGGCGAAGGAATAGCGCCCGATTCCCAATGCGGCCGGCACGACCAGTACGGCCGCCAAGCTCGCCGAGGCGAGGCCGAGTTCGACGCTGGTCCAGAACGAGGCGATGAAGTCGGGATAATCGAGGATCGCCCTGAACCAGCGCAGCGAGGGCCCGTGGATCGGCAATGACAGGTATCCCTCGGGAGTGAAGGCAACCAGCGCCACCACCGCGAGCGGGCCAAGCATAAAGGCGAGAAAGACCGCGTGAAATCCGAGCGCAAGGAGGCCGTTGCGTCTCATCCCCGCATCCGGTCGCGGCGTTCGAGGAACCGCCCCCAGAGCGCGACGATCGCGAGAACGCCGGCAAGCAGCAGGATCGCCAGCGCAGCCCCGGTCGGCCAGTCGAGCGTGAACAGGTATTCGTCGTAGATCGCGGTGGCCGCGACCTTGAGCCGTCGACCGCCGATCAGTGCCGGGGTGGCAAAGGCGCTCGCCGCCAGCGAGAAGACGATCAGGCTGCCGGACAGCACGCCCGGCACGATCTGGGGCAAGACGATCCGGAAAAAAACCGCCGCTTTCGACGCCCCGAGCGACAGCGCTGCCATTTCGCCGGCGGGGTCGAGCCGCTGCAGCGCGGTCCACACCGCGATGACCATGAACGGGACCAGCACATGCACCAGGGCAATGACGATCCCGGTCTGAGTGTACAGCAGCTCGACCGGCCGGGAGACGAGGCCGACCCCGAGCAATGCCTGGTTCAGCAACCCTTCGCGCGCCAGCAGAATGGTCCAGCCCAGCGTGCGGACGACCACCGAGATCAGCAGCGGCCCGAGCACCGCCAACAGGCAAATCCCGCGCCAGCGCGGCTGCAGCCGGCTGATGATCCAGGCTTCCGGCGTGCCGATCAGCAAGCTCGCGACGGTTGTCACCAGCGCGATCCACAAAGTGCGCAGATAGATCTGCTGGTAATAGGGGTCGGCCAGCACGGCCGCGTAATTCGCCAGCGAGTAGGCGGGCACGATCCCTTCGGTCGCGCTGAAGCGGTCGAGGCTGAGCAGGCACGTCATGGCCAACGGCACCGCCATCAGCACGCCGTAGAGCAGGAAGGCCGGAACCGAGAGCCAGTAAGGCGCCGCTCGCAAGGGCCGCGCGCCGCCTCGGCCCGGCAGGCTCAGCGCTCGACCTCGCGGTTCCAGCGCTTGGTCCAGGCGTCGCGCTGCGGGTTGATCTTCGACCAGTCGAGGGCGACGAGCTTGTCGATCTGCTCCGGCCCGTAAGGCACCCGCGCCGCAAGCTCGGGCGCCAGCTTCACCGTCCTGTTCACCGGCCCGTTGCCGGCCTGCGCCAGCGCGGTCTGGACGGGCGCCGACAGCAGGTAGTCGAGGAATTGCTGCGCGAGCTCGCCATGACGCGCGCCGGTCACCGGGCACGCGGCGGTGAACAAGGCCATCGCGCCCTCCTTCGGATAGACGAACTTGATCGGAAAGCCGGTATCGGCGAGCGCGTTGACCCGCCCGCTTCCCCAGATGGCGGCGGCGATCTCGCCGCTCTGAAACAGCTCCGACATGCGCCCCGGCGAGGATTCGAAGGCGCGCATGTTCGGCGCGATCTTGTTCGTCATGTAGGCGAAGCCGGGGTCGATGTTGTCGGCCCCGCCGCCGGCGATCCGGGCGTACATGACGAGCGCCTGGACGCCATAGGTGTTGTCGATCCCGGGCATCGCGAGCTTGCCCTTGTATTTGGGGTCGGCGAGATCGGTCCAGCTCTGCGGTGGCGACCAGCCGGCCTTCTCGAAGGCGCGCGCATCGTAGCCGATCCCGGTCACGACGATGCCGGTCGCCGCCGCATCGTCGCCCATATGCGCGATGTCATAGATTTCCCCGTAGCTCGGACCCGGCTGCAATTTGGCGCAGAACCCCAGCTGCTTCGCCTGGTACATCGGACCGTCATCGACGATCGCGACATCGATGTCGGGATGCCCCTTCTGCGCCTGCAACTTTGCCAAGGTGTCGGTGGAGTTGCCGGAGACATAGGCGATGTGGGTGTTGTGCGCGGCTTCGAAGGGCGGGAAGACCTGCTGGCGCAGGATGGTCTCGTACGACCCGCCATAGCCGGCGACATACAAATCCTCCGCCCGCGCCGCCCCCGCCGCGGCGAGGTGAAACGCGATCAGCATCGCGGCCGCCGCCATCGTCGCGCGCATCGGCTTCCTCTCCCTGTTTGGCTGCCCCGAATGTCGCCCTCGGGACGCCGTCGCGGATGCAGCTTAGCCCGGAACGGTCCGGTCCCGCGAGGGCAGTTGCACGCGGTCTCGTCAGCCGCCGGCGGCGGCGTGCTGCTGCGCCCAGGCGAGCAATTGCGCAAGCGGCATTGCGCCCGCGCTGCGGGCGATCTCGGTGCCGCGCCGCAGCAGCACGAGGCTGGGGATGCTGCGTATCGCGAAGCGGGCGGCGAGGCGCGGGGCGGCTTCGGTATCGATCTTGACGAGCCGGAAATGCGGCTCCAGCCGGGCCGCGGCCTCTTCGAAGACCGGCGCCATCATGCGGCATGGGCCGCACCACGATGCCCAGAAATCGACCAGCAGCGGAATGCCGCTCGCGGCCGCATGCTTGTCGAACCGCGCCTCGTCGAGCGGCAGCGGATGCCCCTCGAACAGGCGGGCGCCGCAAGCGCCGCATTTGCCGGCCGCCGCCGGCTTGTCGCGCGGCACTCGGTTGGTCGCGTCGCAATGCGGGCAGACCACGTGAACCGCTTCGGCCATGCCTTCCCTCTCCGCCGACCGGCCTACCGCCAAAACGGCCTCTGTCTCGGCTCCGTTCCCGCCTTCTTTAGCCAGCGGCAGCCGTTCTGCGGCGAGCGGTGGGGAGTTTACGCGACCCGGCTCGGCGCCGGCGCGATGGCTCGGTCGGGCAGCGCCGCTGCCGGCGCGGCGAGCGGGACCGGTCCGGGCGGCGAAGGCGCGGTCTGTACGTACAGCGTACCGGAGGCCAAGACGATGCCCTTTGCGGCGAAGTCGCGGTAGATCCGCTTCAGGTATTCGCGCTGCACCCAGCTCGGCTTGACCGGGCGCGCGGTGAATTTGAACCGGAGCACGACAGCGCCATCCGCGATCTCGGCGATGCCTTGCAATTTCAGCGGCAATATCACTTCCGCGGCGATTTCCGGATCCTCCTGCATCGCAATCCCGATCTGCTTCGCAGTCTTGCGAACCAGCTCGACATCGGTGCCGGGCTCGAAGCGCAGGTTGAACTTGATCGTCGCAAAGTCGCGGCTGAGATTGGTCACCGCCCCGAGCTGGCCGTAGGGGATCGTGTGCAGCGGCCCGTTGTGGTGGCGCAGCTTGAGCGAACGCACGCCGAGCGCCTCGACGGTGCCGCGCAGCCGGCCGGTATCGATGTATTCGCCGACCCGAAAAGCGTCGTCCCACATGTAGAACAGGCCGGAAATGACGTCGCGCACGAGCGATTGCGAGCCGAACGAGATCGCCAGGCCGAACACGCCGGCCCCGGCAAGCAGCGGCGCCGTGTCGACCCCCAACCGCGACAGCACGATCAGCGTCGCGACGACCGCGATCAGCACGCCGAATGCGGCGCGCAGCATCGGCAGCACGGTCTGCAGCCGCGAACCGGGGGACGGCTCCGTTCCCTCCTCGGCGCCCGGCAGCTTCGGTCCGCCGGGGACGGTCTGCAGGTGCCGGTCGATCGCGAGCCGGCTCAGCTCCCAGGCGAGATAGGCGAGAAACAGCGTTGCCGTCGCCGCGGCGGCGGCGTGCATGCCGCGCAGCGCGGCCTCATTGGAAATCTCGAGCGCCGCGATCCAGATCCAGGCGAGCGTCGCCGCCGCCGCCGCGAGGACGAGCGCCTGCACGATCCGGCGGAAGCTGCGCGCGACCAGCCGGTCCACCGCGGCCGGGCTCTCCGAGCCGATCTCGGTGCGCGGCAATCCGCGTTCGGTCAGCCGCTCCAGCACGAGCAGCAGGAACAGCACGCCGAGCGTCGAGGTCGTGGCGTGGTAGTAAGACAACAGCCCGAGCGACAACCCGAACACGAAGAACACCATCAGCGCCGCCGCCGCGATCAGCCCGGTCGGGACCCAGGCACGCGCGAGGGCGGCACGCACCGCGCCGAGCACGTCGGCGCGGGGTCTGCCGCGAATCAGCGCTTCCGCGGCTCCCCTTGCGCGCAGCACGATCGTCGCGACGAGACCGCTCACGATCGCGGCGACAAACAGCCCGACCACATGCGCCGCCCCGCTATCCTCGTCGGCGAGCCCGTAGCGGCCGAACCCGACCAGGACGACGATGGCGAGGATGGTCCCGTCGAGAAACCAGCTCAGGCGGTAGGCTTCGCGATCGGGTATTTCGACGAGGCGGGCGGCGCTCTCCCCGGGCCGCAACACGGCGCGGACGACCAGGGCAGCGATCCGCCAGCGGATCAGGACTTCCGCCCCGAATACCACCAGCATCGAACTGGCGCCCGCGGCCATCAGCCGATGGCGGCTGTAGACGAAGACGGCGGCGAATGCCGCAAGGCCGACCGTATCGCAAACGAGCAGCAACAGCAGCCGCTGCAGGCCCGGCGCCTCGGGCCGCTGCCGCATTCTCTGTCGCAACGGCCGGCCGAGCCTGCGCGCCACCGCCGTCTCGACGACAAGCGCGAGCGCGGCCGCGAGCGTGACCCACAGGACGGCAACGAGCGCGCCGAGCGCGGAACCGTCGCGCGCGAAGGAGCGCCATTCGCGGTCGAGCGCCGCCGGGGTCTCTGGCAGCATGCCGGCATCCGACATCGCCTCGGCCTCGAGCCGCATCGCGACGTGTTCGAGCCAGCCCGCCGCGTTCATCGAATCGCCCATGGCGGAGCCGCTGGCACCCGCTGCGGGGGCGGCCCGTTCGTCGGCGGCTGTGGCGGGGCCCGCCATGAGAGCCGCCCAAACCAACGCGGCGAGCGGCAGAATTCGCAAAACCCGCCGCACGGACCCGCTCCCGATGGCTGCAAACCGGCCTTGCATGCCCCGCCTCGCCGACCGCGGTTGCGCGATGTTACGCGGTTCGCCCTCCGCGCGACACCGTTACGGGCGCGCCGCGCTTACTCGGCGGCCATCGCCTCTCGCCAGCCGAGATGGCGCAGGCAGCGGTCAATCCACAGCTTGGTCAATTTCTCCTGCGCGCCGTTCTGCGACAGGCGGCGGCGCAGGGTCGGGAAATCGACCCGGTCGATGTCCTGGTCCTGGTTGAAGCAGGAGAAGACGACGGTCTCGGTACCGGTCGCCGGGTCGAGATGGCGCTGCAGGCACTGCGCGCAGATCTCCTTCATCATGCATTGCATCGGCGAATTGATCGACGCGATGGCACGGTGATCCGGGCGCAGATAGCGCTTCAGCGCGGCGCGGCGCGCCTGCGCCACCGCGTTCATCATGCCGTCCGAGCCGATTGCGATGATGCGGTCGACCCGTTGCAGGGGGATCTCGACGGGTCCGAGAGCGCCCGCGCCGTAGGCCTCGATCGCCGCGACGATGTTGCCGACGAAGGACAGATCCTGCGGCCGGCCCGGCGCGAAACCGGGCGGCTCGTCGCAGCACCACACGACGGTGTCGGCGGCGCGCTCGAGATCGGCGACCTTGTAGCGGTCGGCGATCTCCTTGTAGCCGGCGAAATAGAGCACGCGCGACCCGTTGGCGCGCAGCGCCGCGCCGATCGAGAACAGCACGGCGTTGCCGAGCCCGCCGCCGACCAGCAGGACGGTCTCGCCGGCCGGGGTTTCGGTCGGCGTGCCGGTCGGACCCATCAGGATGACCGGGTCGTCCGGCCGGAGCAGCGCGCATAGATCGGAGCTGCCCCCCATTTCGAGGACGATTGTCGATAACAGGCCGCGGTCGCGGTCGATCGAGGCGCCGGTCAGCGCCAAGCCTTCCATTGCGAGCGTCGTGCCGTCGATCTGCGGCGCCAGGGTCTCGTAATTCTGCAGGCGATAGAACTGGCCCGGCTCGAAGGCGCGCGCCGCCATCGGAGCCCGCACGGTAATCTCGACGATCCTCGGCGTCAGCCGCTCGACCGCATGCACGCGGGCGCGCAATTCGTCATCGAGCCGGGCTGCCAACGCCGCCGCGCTCGGGGCGGCGGGCTGCCGCCGCGCCAAGATGCGGCTGACCACCGGGTAGCCCTGCTTGGCCCCGCCCATCGCCTTGACGACATTGCCGGCGAAGCTCGGATGCAGGTCGCCGAAAAAGCTGACCGCCCGGCCGTCGTCGCGCAGATGCATCAGCACGCGCACCTCGGCGGGCTTGGCGACGCGCTCCGGGCTCGCCGGGTTGCCGTCCTCGTCGAGAGCCCGGAAATAGCGGCCGTCGAGCACGACATTGTCGGGGTCCTCGCGGCCGAGCACGGTATTGGGCTGGGTCCCGGCGGCGACCAGGATCGTGCGCGCCGGCAGCACGACCTCCTCGCCCGGTCCCTGATCGGCCGCGGGCCGGTGGCCGCCCACTTCGGGAGCGGTGTGCCGGGTCATGCGCAAGGCGGCGGCCTGCTCGAACAGATCGAGCTCGACCGCGACGGGGGTCAGCATCTCGGCAAAGCGGATGCCTTCCTCCATCGCTTTCGCGACTTCCTCGTGATTGAGGGTGTAGCTCGGCGAATCGATCAGGCGGCGGCGGTAGGCGATCGTGACCCCGCCCCAGGAATCGAGCAGGGCCGCGAGACGGGGCGCCCGCCCCTCGCGAGCCGCCGCCTCGCGCTCGGCGCGGATCGCCCGGCCATGGGTCAAGAACTCCTCGGCGGCCTCCCGCTCGGCCGCATTCCATTGCCCGCGGACGCCATCTTCGCCCAGTTCCGCGATCAGGGTCTCGTAACGGGCAAGAAATTTCTCGACTTGCACCGGGTAATAGGCGAGCGACTCGGTCGCCGTGTCGATCGCGGTCAGCCCGCCGCCGACCACCACGACCGGCAGGCGCACCGTCAGATTGGCGATGCTGTCGGGCTTGGCGGCGCCGGTCAGCTGCAACGCCATCAGGAAATCTGAGGCCTGGCGGACGCCGGGCACGAGCCCGTTCTGCATCGGGATCACGGTCGGCCGCCCGGCCCCGGCGCACAGCGCGACATGGTCGAAGCCCAGCGCGAAGGCGCTGTCGATCGTGATCGTGCCGCCGAAGCGCACGCCGCCATACATCGCAAACTGGGCGCGGCGCTCCAGCAGCAGGCGCACGATCTTCAGGAAATTCTTGTCCCAGCGGACCGTGATGCCGTATTCGGCGACCCCGCCGAACCCGGCCATGACCCGCTCGCCGAGGTTTTCGACGAGCGCGTTCACGTCGCGCACCGGCGCGAACGGAACCCGCTCGCCGGTGACCGCGATCCCCGACAGTTCGGGCGGCAGCGGCTCGATCTTCAGACCGTCGATCGCG
>Ga0213875_10000968_pt1 | contig 20539 bp, 16 predicted proteins | sample BarmaccomBMRX_R8_FD_160105 | JGI IMG/M metagenome (GOLD analysis project Ga0213875, IMG submission 160105) | Root-associated microbial communities from Barbacenia macrantha in rupestrian grasslands, the National Park of Serra do Cipo, Brazil - RX_R8 | ecosystem: Host-associated > Plants > Roots... | reverse complement strand
GCTGCTGATTTGCTGCTGACGCAGCAAAACGCGGTCCGGAGCCCAATCGTGAGTTGCGCCGTTTCCGGCGCCGCTCGAACAAATTCGGAGGGTGGATATGAAGGTCGGGTTTATCGGGCTCGGCATGATGGGCCGGGGCATGGCGGCCAATCTGCAGAAGGCCGGGCACGAATTGGTGGTCTACGACCTCAACCGCGCCGCCGCCGAGCCCTTCCTGAAGAACGGCGCGGTCTGGGCCGACTCGCCGAAGGCGGTCGCGGCGGCTTCCGAGGTGATCTTCGCCTCGCTCCCGGTGCCGGCCGATGTCGAGAAGGTCGCGCTCGGGCCGGGCGGGCTGATCGAGGGCATGCGCCCGGACACGGCGTTCTACGACCTCTCGACCAATGCGGTGTCGATGGTGCGCAAGATCAACGCCGCCTTCGCCGAGAAGAACCTCTACATGCTCGATGCGCCGGTCAGCGGCGGCCCCGGCGGCGCGGCGAGCGGCAAGCTCGCGATCTGGGTCGGCGGCGACGAGCAGCAATTCAACCGACACCAGCCGGTGCTCGCCGCAATGGGCGATCAGGCCCGCTATATCGGCCCGATCGGCGCCGGCACGATCGCCAAGCTCGTGCACAACTGCACCAGCGCGGTGATGAATTGCGCGCTCGCCGAAGTCTTCACGATGGGCATCAAGGCCGGGGTCGAGCCGCTCGATCTGTGGGAGGCGGTCAGGCAAGGCGCGACCGGGCGGCCGCGCACCTTCGACCGGCTCGGCAAATTCCTCAGCAGCACCTACGACCCGGCCGATTTCGCGTTGCGCCTCTTGCACAAGGACGTGTCGCTCGCGGTCGGCCTCGGGCGCGAGGTCGGCGTCCCGATGCGGCTCGCCAATCTGGCGCTCGAGGAATTGACGGAGGCGATCAACCGCGGCTGGGGGCAGCGCGACAGCCGGGTCTCGGCATTGTTGCAGGTCGAGCGCTCCGGGGTCGAGCCGCCGGCGGTCGATCCGAAGAAGATCCAGGCCGTGCTCGAAGCGGAGGGAAGCAAATGAGCGATCTCGCCCCCTACCGCGTGCAGGCCTACAACACCTCGAAGGCCTCCGAGAACAAGATCCATGACGACGACGTGGCGCGCCGCTTCGGCTTTCGCGGCGGGCTCGTTCCGGGGGTCGATGTCTACGGCTACATGACGCACCTGCCGGTCATGCGCTGGGGCCGCGCCTGGCTCGAACGCGGCACCGCCGAGTGCCGCTTGCTGAAGCCGGTCTATGACGGCGACACCGCGACCGTCACCGCGACCGAGGCCGATGGCGCGCTCGAACTCTCGCTCGAAAGCCGCGGCGAAATCTGCGCCACCGGCCGCGCCGCCCTGCCGGCCGCGCCGCCCGCGGTCGCGCTCGCCGATTTCGCCGCGCCGGCGCCGCTGCCCGTCGAACGTCCGGCCGCGGACGAATCCTCGCTCGTCGCCGGAATGGGGCTCGCGATGCGGCCCTTTCCGGTCACCCCCGATCTTGCCGCGCAGTATCTGTCGGAGGTGCGCGAGACGGCGCCGCTCTACCGCGCCGAGGGTCTCGTCCATCCGGCGACGATCCTGCGCCCCGGAAACTGGGTGCTGAAGGACAATGTCGTGCTCGGGCCGTGGATGCATGTCGGCAGCACGGTGCGCCACCTCGCCGCGGCGCGGGTCGGCGAGACCCTGACCGCGCGCGCCCGCATCGCGGCGAATTACGAGCGCAAGGGTCATCGCTTTGTCGATCTCGACCTGCTGGTGCTGGCCGACGACCGGCCGGTCGCGCAGATCGCGCACACCGCGATCTACCGTCCGCGCCAACTCGCGGCGGCGTGATGCCCGCCCTCTTCTTTCGTCGTCCCGGCCCACGGGTCCGGCCTTTGGCCGGCCCGAGGACAAGCTCCAGCCGGGACCCATGCCGGCCGTGGATACCGGCTTTCGCCGGTATGGCGAGAAGGGGGGGCCGGCGATGAACAGCCTATCGCACAACGCCTTTCAGTTCGGGCTGGTGGTCCGCGCGCAATACCCGCAAGGCGACGACATGGCGGCGCGCTTTGCCGAGACCGTCGCATTGGCGCGACGGGCCGAGGCGCTCGGCTACGATTCGCTGACCAAGACCTCGCATTACAGCGCCTACCCGTTCCAGATGCTGCAGCAGGTGCCGCTCTTGGCGCGCTTCACCGCGGAGGCGCCGCGGCTGCGGCTCAACGCCGGCGTGGTGCTGCTGGCGCTGGAGACCCCGCTGTCGGTCGCCGAGGAGTTTGCGACCCTCGACGTGATGTCGGGCGGCAAGATCATTTTCGGCGCGGCGCTCGGCTATCGCGAATTGGAGTTCAAGGCGTTCGGGGTGAAGAAAGCCGACCGTGTCAGGCGCTTCGAGGACAATCTCGTAGCGATCCGACGGCTGTGGACCGAAGAGAAAGTCTCGATGCAAGGCGGACATTTCGAACTGGCCGAGGCGTCCTGCCTGCCGCAGCCGTTGCAGAAGCCGCACCCGCCGATCTGGATCGGCGCCAATGCCGACCGCGCGATCGAGCGCGCCGCCCGGCTTGGCGATTGCTGGTACATCAACCCGCATGTCCAGATCGCCACCGTCGAGCGCCAGATGGAGGTCTACCGCCGCGCCCTCGACGCGGCGGGAAAGCCGTTTCCGGCGGAATTGCCGATGCGCCGCGAGGTGTTCGTCGCGCGCTCGCGCGACGAGGCGATCCGCCTGTGCGAGCCTTTTCTCAAAGCCAAGTACCAGGCCTATCACGATTGGGGGCAGGAGATGCCCGATGACGACAATACGCTCGACCAGGCCTTTGCCGAGCTCGTCGGCGACCGTTTCCTGATCGGTTCGCCCGACGAGGTGGCCGAGCAGATCCTGGCGATCCATCGCCGGATCGGGGTCAACCACCTGGTCATGAGCACGGAATGGGCCGGCATGCCGCCCAGCCTCTCGGCCGAGACGATCGAGATGATCGCCCGCGAGCTGATGCCGCGCGTCCGCCAGGGCGTCTAGCACGGCGCTGGCGCTTCGAAGGCGCTCAATGCTGCAAATGCAGGCGCAAGCCGAGGACCGAAACCGGTCCGCGGTCGCGGTTGTAGGCCGGATTGTTGATGAATTGATAATCCGCGGTCAGGCGAGCGAAGCTGAAGGCGGCAAGGCTGTAATAGGCTTCGAGGATCTGCTCGGGACCGGCGTTCGGCAATTGACCGTCGCCGATGATCCCGCCGAGGCCGCCGGCCGCGAGGTAGAGCTTGCCCTGGTGCGAGATGCGGCTGACGACGCCGGCCAGCCCCGCCGTGTCGTCGGGTCTCCCCCAGCGCGTCCCGCCGAGCGACAGACCGGCCGAAACCGACTGGTTGATGTCGGTGAAATCGATTTCCTCGACATTGCCTTGCGACATGCTGGCCCGCGCGAAAAGGCCGAGATCGGGGAGGAGCTGCTGTTCGAGATTGAGCCCGACCCCGTCCTTGGTGCGGAAGCGGCGGACATCGCCGCTGGAGGGCGTCTGGCCGGTCGCGGCCCGCAGCGTGACCGCGTCGGAATAGGCGCCGAGCCTGCCCCAGGCGAGCCAATAGAGAAGCTTGAGCTTGCCGGGTTCGTCCCCCATCCGGTGCCGCTCCTCCAGCTCGGTCACGAACTGCCCCTGGCTGACGCCGGGAGACAGGTTGACGCCGTTCGGCACGGTCGAAAGGTCGAACACCCCGGCCCTGAGGGTCCACGAATCCTGGTACCATTCCGCCGCGGCGCCATAGGAAAATCCCCAAGCATTCGCCGCATAGTCGAATGCGCCCTGGTCGAGGAGCGCCCAGTTCAGGAAGTCGTTGCGCGGATCGTGCGCGTATTTGTTGGTGTCGAAGATATCGACGACGGAATACTTGCCGATCGTGAAGACGAGGCGGTCGGCGGTTTGCGTCCCGCCGAGCTGGTTGAGGTCGGGGTCGAGCTTTTCGGTCGCGCCGCCCAGATCGAGCGTCTGCCGCAGGAAGGCGCGCTGGATCAGAAAATACGGGTACACCGCGCCCTTCTTGTAGGCTTCGCCGCTCGGATATCCGGCGGCGCCGAAGGTGTTGCTCAGCCCGAAGCCCTGGTCGATTTCCGGGTTGACCCAGAATTCGGCCCCCGACCACGGCCGCACCCCGGCATAGAGCGTCGCGTCGATCGTCTCTCGCGCGTTGTTTGCGGGGCTGAGGCTTTGCGGCCCCGAATACGGGGCGCGAAAGCGCGGTTGCAGCAGCCAGGTATTCGTGGCCTGGCCGTGAACCGCCCAGTCCTCCGGCTCGACCCCCAGCGCTTCTTCAGGGGTGATCGGGACGCCTTGCGGCTGCGGCGTCGGCCCGACCATCTGCGCGTGCGACACCGCGGCCCAGCACAGGAGGCCGAGCGAAAACCCGCAGCAATGTCCGAGAGTGGCCGCCCGCATCGGCGCTGATCGGATCGTGAGATTGATGCGGCGGATCAGCTCGGCACGAGACCGCCATCGACGTTGTAGCACTGGCCGGTGATGTTGCGGGCGCCGGGGGAGGCGAGGAACACCGCCATTGCCGCGATGTCGTGGGGCGTGTTGGCGCGGCCGATCGGGATGCCGGACTCCTGCTCCGCCTGCAGCTGCTCGACGGTCATGCCGCGCGCCGCCGCGCGGCCGATCGCGTTGCGCGTGCCGAGCTCGGTGCGGGTCACGCCGGGGCAGATCGCATTGACGTTGATGTCATGGCGCCCGAGCTGCTGCGCCGCCATCTTGGTCAGCGCGATGACCGCGCCCTTGCTCGCCGCGTAGGCGGCGTTCGAGGCGCCGGCATAGCCGCGGCCCGAGATCGAGGCCATGTTGATGATGCGCCCGCCGCCCCGGCCGATCATCTGGCGGGCCGCGCTCTGCAGGCAGAAGAAGACGCCTTTGGCGTTGACCCGGTGGATGCGGTCCCAATCCGTCTCGGTCAGATCCATGATGTGGGCGAAGCGGGTGACGCCGGCATTGTTGACCATCACATCGAGCCGGCCGAATTCCGCGACCGTTCGCGCGACCATCGCGTCGATGCTGGCGACATCGCCGCAATCGGCCTCGATCGCCAGCGCGCGGGCGTTGTTGCCATTGCCGGAGGCCTCTTGGCTGACCCGTTCGGCCGCGGCGCGGTCGATGTCGGCGACGGCTACGGCGCCGCCCTCGCGCGCCATCGCCAGCGCGATCGCCCGCCCGATCCCGGCTGCCGCGCCGGTCACCAGCACGACCTTGTCCTGCACCATGCCCATCCGCATTCCTCCCGCCGTTACGCGGCCATTGTGGCACGAGGAGGCGATCGCGGCAGCGTCCTCGCTCGCGGCGAACTGGGCGGGGCCCTATAGTGGCGCCTCCGACAATCGCGCCGCAGAGGATCGCCCGTGCTCGCCAATATCCCCGCGACCCAGACCGTCATCGAGATCAAGGCGCCCGGCGGACCCGAGATGCTGGTCCCGGCGACCCGCCCGGTGCCGGAGCCGAAACCCGGCGAGGTCCTGATCCGGATCGCCGCATCCGGGGTCAACCGCGCCGATTGCCTGCAGCGCATGGGGCGATATCCGATGCCGGCCGGGGCCAGCGACATCCCCGGTCTCGAATGCTCGGGCACGGTGGTGAAGAGAGGCGAGGGGGTCGGGACCTGGAAAGACGGCGACCAGCTTTGCGCGCTGATGGTCGCGGATGGCTATGGCGAATATGCCGCGGTGCCGGCCGAGCAATGCCTGCCGGTGCCCGCCGGGGTGAGCCTCGTCGATGCCGGCGGATTGCCCGAGACCTTCTCCACCGTGTGGACGAATGTGTTCGAGCGCATGCACCTGCAATCAGGCGAGGTGTTCCTCGTCCAGGGCGGCACCAGCGGCATCGGCATCACCGCGATCCAGCTGGCGAAGGCTTTCGGCTGCAAGGTGCTGGCGACCGCCGGATCGGACGAGAAATGCCAGGCGTGCCGCGACTACGGCGCCGACGTCGCGATCAACTATCGCACGCAGGATTTCGTGCAGATCGGGAAGGAGTTCACCCGAGGCCGCGGCGTCGATGCGATCCTTGACATGGTCGGCGGCGACTATATCCCGCGGCAGATCGAGCTGCTGGCGCGCGAGGGCCGCCTCTGCTTTGTCGCACTGGCGCGCGGCACCAAGGTCGAGGCCGATTTCGGCGCGATCCAGCGCAAGCACCTGACGGTCACCGGCTCCACCTTGCGCTCGCGCACCGTCGCCCAAAAGGCCGCGATCATCGCCGCCTTGCGCGACAAGGTCTGGCCGCTGTGGCAGCAGGGCAAATTGCGCACCTTCACCTACAAGCGATTCCCGCTTGCCGAGGCCGCCGAGGCGCACAGGCTCATGGAATCGAGCGCGCATATCGGGAAGATCTTGCTGGTGCCGTGAGGCAGGTTCCGCTCAAGTCGAGCCGCTTCTTCATCGTCATTGCCGGCCTTGACCCACGGCTGTCCGGTTCAGCGGGCATGGTTGTGGATGGGTGCTTCGACACAACCAAGGTCCCCTTGCCCGGGCTTGACCCGGGCATCCACGCACGGTTTAGGCCCGAATTTATCCGTCGGCGCTTCGTGGATGCCGGGTCAAGCCCGGCCAAGGGGAACTTTGCTTGTGGCTGAGGTCGAAAAGGCGGGAAAAACGCTGCGAGAATCCTGAACCGGACAGCCGTGGGCTTGACCCGGCAATCTCGGGGGGCGCGGACGCAGACCAGCGGATCAAGTCCGCGGGTGACGAGAGGAGGGGTCCGCGAGTTCGCTGGAAAGTGGTCTGGCCTGCGACGACTTGGGTCATAACGGCGATCCGCTTACAGGTCGGGCTGGCTCGTTGGCGCCGCAGTTAGGATTTGACCCCGTCGCGCCGCGGGATCAGGCTCGTCTGGCCGAACACCTAAGGCCCGGCGCGGCCGCGGAGGAGCAGCCATGAAGCTGATGTGGTTTCACCTGATGCCGTACACCGAACTGCCGGACGATTTCCGGGAGAAGAACCCCTCGGTCTGGGTCGACATTCATTCGAAGCTGTTCGACCCGCGGCGCGCCCACCTGATGTACAACGACTTCATGGACGAGCTCGAATACGCCGCCGAATGCGGCTTCGACGCCGTCTGCGTCAACGAGCATCATTCGAACGGCTACGGGCTGATGCCGTCGCCCAATCTGATCGCCTCGGCCTTGGCGCGGCGCACCACCGACACCGCGCTGTGCGTGATGGGCAACAGCCTCGCGCTTTACAACCCGCCGACCCGTGTCGCCGAAGAATTCGCGATGATCGACTGCATCTCAGGCGGGCGGCTGATCGCCGGCTTTCCGGTCGGCACGCCGATGGACACCTGCTACGCCTACGGCCAGAACCCCTCGATGCTGCGCGAGCGGTATTACGAGGCGCACGACCTCGTGCTGAAGGCGTGGACCGAGCCCGAGACCTTCGCCTTCAACGGCCGCTTCAACCAGCAGCGCTATGTCAACATCTGGCCCCGCCCGGTGCAGAAGCCGCACCCGCCGATCTGGATCCCCGGCGGCGGCTCGGTCGAGACCTGGCGGTGGTGCGCCGAGATGGACCACGTCTACGCCTACCTGTCCTATTTCGGCTACAAGGCCGGGCAGGCGACGATGTCGGGCTTCTGGGAGGAGATGAAGCGGCTCGGCAAGGAACCCAACCCGTACCATGCCGGCTTCCTGCAATTCGTCGGGGTCGCCGAGACCCGCGAGGAGGCGATGCGGATCTATGCCGAGCCGGCCGAATATTTCTACGGCCGCTGTCTGCATGTCGATCCGCGCTTCGCCAACCCGCCGGGCTACACCAGCGAGAACACGCAACGCGCCGGCGTGCAGGGTCAGGTCGCGCAGGCGGCGAACCAGGGCGCCGCGCCACCGAAATACGCCAACAAGTTCCAGATGCTGGCGCGCGAGATGGAGGACATCGTCGAGCGCGGCTACGTCATCGTCGGCTCGCCCGACGAGGTCGTCGAGCAGCTGACCGAGGTCGCGACCAACCTCAATGTCGGCCATCTGATGCTGCTGTTGCAGTTCGGCAACATGGGCAAGGATTTGGCCAAGTACAACACGCGGCTGTTCGCCGAAAAGGTCATGCCGCGGCTGCAGCCCTTGTTCTCCGAGTGGGAAGACCGCTGGTGGCCGCAGCCGATGCAGCAGCTCGAGCGCGCTGAACTTCCCGCCTTCCACCCGGCCACGATGGCAGCGGAGTAATGTGGCCCGCCGACCCCCACCCTGCCCTCCCCCGCCTGCGGGGGAGGGTCAGATCAGCGGTGTGCGGGGCCATCGATACCGGCTATACGCTCGGGCGCACTCCCTCCCCCGCTGGCGGGGGAGGGTTGGGGTGGGGGCTTGCCGCTCGGTTCAGCCATGGCTGAACCGGAAACCTCGGCGGTTGAACTTAACGGCTTCTCCTGCCGGGTGTGGCGCGCCGGCTCCGGGCCGAAGCTCGGCTTCCTTGCCGGGTTCGGGGGCTTGCCGCGTTGGGTCCCGTTCCTCGATGCGCTCGCCCGCGAGCGCACCGTCATCGTGCCGTCATTGCCGGGCTTCCCCGGCGGCGAGCGCGGCCATACCGTGCTCGACAGCCATCTCGACTGGGTCCTGACGGTGCGGCGGCTGTTGCAATTGGCGGAGCTCGACGGCGCCGACCTCGCCGGCAGCTCGGTCGGGGGCTCGCTCGCCGCCGAGATGGCCGCAATCTGGCCGCAGTCGGTGCGGCACCTCGCGCTGATTGCGCCCTTCGGACTGTTCGACGAGAGCGACCCGCCGACCGATCCCTGGGCGCAGCGCGCGTCGGATGTCGCGGCGCTGATGTGCGCCGACCCGGCGCGCTGGGAGGCGCTGAAGGCCGAGCCGGAGGGGCACAACTCGCCCGAATGGCCGATTGAACAGACCCGCGCGAGCGAGGCGGCGGCGCGCATTTTCTGGCCGCTCGGCAACACCAGGCTCGAAAAGCGCCTGCCGCTGATCGAGGCCCCGACATTGCTGATCTGGGGCGGCGAGGACCGCGTGATCCCGCGCCGCTATGCCGATCGCCTCGCAGCCGGCATCAAGGGCCGCAGCGACATCCGGGTCATCGCCGGGGCCGGCCACCTCGCTGAACTCGACAAGCCCGACGAGGTCGCCGCCGGCATTCTCGCCTGGACCGCATCGAACGACGCGAATTAGCCGGGGACCGTCTGTCGCGCCGACCGCTCGACAGTGTCGTAGAGCCAGCAGGCGGCCTCGGTCACGCCGGCGGCCAGCAGGTCGGGGCGCTCGCGGGGGCAGCGGTCGAACGCCTCGGGGCAGCGCGGGTGGAACGGGCAGCCGGGCGGGATCTCGCCCAGCCGCGGCATCGCCCCGTCGACCTGACGCAGCCGGTCGCGCGGGCCGCCGATCCGCGGGATCGACCCCATCAGCCCGACCGTGTAGGGGTGGTGCGGGTGTTCGATGACGGCGCGCACCGGTCCGATCTCGACGATGCGGCCGGAATACATGACGGCGACCCGGTCGGCCATCTCGGCGATGACGCCCATGTCATGGGTCACCAACATGATCGCGGTGCCGTGCTCGTGACAGAGCCGCTTCAACAGCGCGATGATCTGCGCCTGGATCGATACGTCGAGCGCGGTGGTCGGCTCGTCCGCGATGATCAGCCTGGGGTTGGCGGCGAGCGCCAGCGCGATCACGACGCGCTGGCGCATGCCGCCGGAAAACTGGTGCGGGTAATGGTCGAGCCGCCGCTCGGCCCCGGCGATCCCGACCTCGCGCAGCAACGACAGGGCACGCTCGCGGGCCTGCGCCGCGTTGAGGTCGAGATGCGTGCGGATCGTCTCGACGAGCTGCCGGCCCACCGTATAGAGCGGGTTCAGGCTGGTCAGCGGGTCCTGGAAGATCGCGCCGATCTCCTTGCCGCGGATGCGCCGCATCGCTTCGTAAGGGAGCTTGTCGATGCGCCGCCCGGCGAGCCAGATCTCGCCGCCGGCGAGGCGCAGCGGCGGTTCGAGGAGGCCGATGATCGCCGCCCCGGTCAGCGATTTCCCGGCGCCGGATTCGCCGACCACGCCCAACACTTCGCCAGGCGCGATCGTGAAGCCGATATCGTCGACCGCGGTCAGCACGCCGCGCCGGGTCGGGAACTCGATCCGCAGATGCTCGACCCGCAACAGCGGCTCGTTGCGTCCCCTCATGCTCAGCGCAGCTTGGGGTTCAACGCGTCGCGCAGCCAGTCGCCGAGCAGATTGACCGACAGGATCAACAACGCCAGCACGACCCCGGGGAAGATCGAAATCCACCAATCCCCGGACAGCAAATAATCGTTGCCGACCCGGATCAGGGTGCCGAGAGAAGGCTGGGTCGGGGGCAAGCCGACGCCGAGAAAGGACAGCGTCGCCTCGGTCAGAATCGCCAGCGCGAGGTTGATCGTGGCGATGACCAGCACCGGGCCGATCACATTCGGCAACAGGTGCCCGAGCACGATGCGCACGGGATGCACGCCGATCACGCGCGCCGCCTGAATGTATTCCTTGTTGCGCTCGACCAGGGTCGAGCCGCGCACGGTGCGCGCATACTGCACCCAAAAGGACAGCGCGATCGCTGCGATCAGCACGTAAAGCGCGATTTCGGACTGCACCTCGCGCGGCAGAATGCCGCGCGCCACCCCGTCGATCAGCAGCGCGATCAGGATCGCCGGGAAACTCAACTGCACGTCGGCGATGCGCATGATCAGCGTATCGACAAACCCGCCGCGCCAGCCGGCCATAAGCCCGAGGGCGACGCCGATCAGCAATGCCAGGAGCACCGCCGAGAGGCCGACGACGAGAGACAATCGGGTGCCGTAGAGGATCGCGGACAGCACGTCGCGGCCCTGATTGTCGGTGCCGAGCGGGAAAGCCCAGCTGCCGCCTTCGAGCCAGGCCGGCGGGTTCGACGCGTCGAGCAGACTAAGCGACGCGAGGTCGAACGGGTCCTGCGGCGCTATCCAGGCGGCGGTCAGCGCACCGACAATGATGATCGTCGCGACGATCGAAGCGACGACGGTGACCGGCGAACGCCGGAAGCTCCATAACAGGTCGCTGTCGAGAAACCGCCGCAGCCGCGACGGCGGCACAGCCGCCGCCGAGGAGGCGGCAAGCTCAGCCACCGGCTACCTGCTCGCGCTCAATGCGCAATCGCGGATCGACGACGTAATAGAGCAGATCGACGACGAGGTTGATGACCACGAAGAAGAAACCGACCAGGACCAGATAGGCGGCCATGACCGGTATATCGACGAAGGTCACCGCCTGAATGAACATCAGCCCCATGCCCGGCCACTGAAACACCGTTTCGGTGATGATCGCGAATGCAATGATCGAGCCGAGCTGCAGACCGGTGATCGTGATCACCGGAACCAGCGTGTTCTTGAGCGCGTGGCCGAAATTGATGGCGCGGTTGGTCAGGCCGCGCGCCCGGGCGAATTTGATGTAATCGGTGCGCAGCACCTCGATCATCTCGGCCCGCACCAGGCGCATGATCAGGGTCATTTGGAAGAGGGCCAGGGTGACCGCCGGCATGATGATCGCGCGCCAGCCTTCGAGCGTCGCAAGACCCGAACTCCACCATCCGAAATGCACGACGGTGCCGCGCCCGAAGGAGGGCAGCCAGTTCAAGATGACGGCAAAGACGAGGATCAACAGAATGCCGATCAGGAATGTCGGCAACGACACCCCGATCAGCGATATCGACAGCAGCAGCTGCGAGGACAAGGCGCGCCGGTGCAGCCCGGTATAGATCCCCATCGGGATCCCTAGCAGCAGGGCGAGAGCGGCCGCCACGAAGCTCAGCTCCAGGGTGGCCGGCATCTTTTCAAGGATGATCTGCCCGACCGGGCGCGCCTGCTGATAGGACAGCCCGAACTCGCCCTGCGCCGCATGGGCGACAAAGCGGGCGAACTGCACGACGAAACCGTCGTTGAGCCCGAGCTCTTGGCGCAGCCGCTCGCGGTCGGCGATCGTCGTGTCCTGGCCCACCATGCTGTTGATCGGATCGCCGACAAAATTGAACAGCGCGAAGGCGATCAGCGCGACCACCAGCATGACCAGCACGGCCTGAAAGACGCGCTGGACGACAAAGGCGATCATCGCTCGTCAGAAAGCATCGGATCGCGGCGAATTCTCTGCAGGCGCTAGTGGTTTGACTCTGACGGTCCAATCCCATTGATAGTCATTCCCGCGAAAGCGGGAATCCAGGGCCAACCGTTCCGTCGCTTGCCCCTGGACCCCCGCTTTCGCGGGGGTGACGGGCAAAAGTTTGGGAATCGTCCGTTGGCGTCTATCCACTAGGGGCGTTTCTATCACTTCATCTTCACGTAGCGGAGCTGGAAATAGTTGTCGCCGCCTTGGGCCAGTTCGACCGTGTTGCGGGTGGCCCAGACGACGACCTGCTGATGCAACGGCAGGTCGGCGAAATCGTCCTTTATGAGGGTCAAGGCCTGGCCGATCAGCTGCTGCCGCTTGTCATGGTTGAGCTCGACCTGGATCTGCTTGATCAAATCGTCGAGCTGCGGGTTCGAATACCCCCCGCTGTTGTACATCCCGACCAGCCCGTTGCGCGTTCCGGTCAGCGCGACGAGCGCGTCCAGCGTGTCGTATGTCGCCGGCGTCCAGCCCAGCATGTAGAAGCTGGTATTGTAGACGGGGGCGTTGATCTTGGCGAAGAACTTGGCGCGGGTCTGGGCCAGCAGATTGGCCTTGACGCCGATCCGGGCGAGCATCGCAACGACCGCCTGGCAGATCGCCTCGTCATTCACATAGCGGTCGTTCGGGCAGTCGAACCCGACCTCGAAGCCGTTCGGATAACCGGCTTCGGCCAGCAGCTTCTTGGCGCCGGTCGGGTCGTAGGGGAAGCGCTTGTCGAGCGCGGGATCGTAGCCGTTGACCCCTGGCCCGACATTGAGCGCGGTCGGATGGGCGTAGCCGCGCATGACCTTTGCCTTGATCGCGTCCTCGTCGATCGCCTGGTAGAAGGCCTGGCGCACCCGCTTATCCTTGAACGGGTTCTTGCCCTTCACATCGCTTTCGAGCAGCTCCGGCCGCAACTGGTCGAGGCCGAGGAAGATCGTCCGCAGTTCCGGTGTCTCCCAGATCTTCATGCCCGAGGTTTTCGAGATCCGGTCGGTGTCCTGCGGCGGCACCGTGTAGATCATGTCGAGCTCGCCCGACAGCAGCGCGGCGACGCGCGTCGAGGCGTTCTCGATGCGGCTGAAATCGGCCTCGTCGATATCGATCGGCTCGTCCTTGGCGCCCCACCAATTCGGGTTCCTGACGAGCACGGTGCGCACATCCGGCTGGCGGTCCTTCAGCATGAAGGGTCCGGTGCCGTTCTCGTTGCGAGTCGCGAAGTTTTCCTCATTCTTTGTCATGTCGGCGGCGCGCGCGGTGTTGTGCTCCTCGCACCATTTCTTCGACATGATCGCGACGGTCGTCAGATAGTCGGGCAGGATCGGGTTCGGCCCGTCGGTGATGAAATCGACGGTGTGATCGTCGATCTTCTTGATGTCCTTCACGGTCGAAAGCGCGCTGCCGATGTTGGACCCGGGATTGATCGCGCGCTGCCAGGAAAAGATCACGTCATCGGCGGTGAAGGGCGTTCCGTCGTGAAACTTGACCCCCTCGCGCAGCTTGAACCGCCAAGTCGTCGGGTTGGTGTTCGTCCACTCGGTCGCCAGCCCCGGCTCGACGGCCAGCTTGGCATTCCGTCGGACGAGCGGCTCGTACATGTTGAGGTCGAAGGTCAGCAGAAACGTCTCGTTGCGGGCATAAGGGTCCATCGAGTTGACGTCGCCGTCATTGGCCCAGCGAAACGTCTTGGCCGACGCGCCGGCGACGCAGGCCGCGATCGCCGCTGCCGTCAAGAGCGCGCAGCGCCGGCGCTGCCTCCAATGTTCCGTCATCTCAACCTCTCGCCTTTCCACCCGATCAGGGCCGCAACCATTCCGAAACTCTTTGCTTAATCCTTCCTTAGCAAGCAAAGGGCGAGCGCTGCAAGGCAGGCGCGGTCGCAGGTGAATGACCCGGGCTTTCGCGGGCCGCCCTTCGCGTCCGCTCGGAGCTTGCATGCAGCGCTGCGATCTTGCTCAATCCTCGGCGGAGGTTTGGGATGAACGATATCGCTGCGGCCGCCACCCGCATCGACGCGATCCTCGTGGAGATCGTCAAGGGCGCGCTTCGCTCGGCGCAGCTCGAGATGGAGACGCTGCTCGCGCGCACTGCGATGTCGCCGTTCATCCGCGAGAAGAAGGATTTCTTCTGCGCGCTGTTCGACGACGAGGCGCGGCTCGTCGCCGGGACAGCGATACCGCTATTCGGCGATGTCATCGCGCCGGTGCTGGAGCACTACCCGGCCGACACGATGCGGCCGGGCGACCTCTATTGGTACAACGACTGCTACGCCTCGAAGGGGGCCGTCAGTCATTCGCCGGACCAGGTCTTCGTGGCGCCGATCTTCGCCGAGGAGCGGCTCTCCGGCTATGCCCAGAGCTGGGCGCATTTCAACGACATCGGCGGTCTACGCCCGGGGTCGCTGTCGCCGGACGCGAGCGACATCTTCCAGGAAGGGATGATCATTCCACCGATCCGGCTGGCGCGCGACGGCGTCATGAATGAGGACGCAACCCGGATCTTCGTGCGCAATTCGCGCTTCCCCGACATGGTTAGAGGCGATATCCGCGCCGCCATCGCGGCGGTGCGTCTCGGCGAAAAACGGATGATCGAGCTGTTCGAGCGCTTCGGAAGGCCGGCGGTGCTCGACGCCTTCGCGGCGGCGGCCGCCGAAACCCGCGCCGTCGTGTCGAGCCGGCTCGCGCGGATTTTCACGGACGGCACCTATAGCTTCACCGAGCGGATCGACCGGGACGGGCACGGCAACGGCCCCTTCGCGTTGCGCCTGACGATGCACGCCGAGGACGGCCGTCTGCGTCTCGATGCGACGGAAAGCGACGACGAGGCGCCGGGGCCGATCAACCTCGTCATGAGCCCCGATGTGCCGCGGCTCGCGCTCGGCATCTATGCTCTGTCGAACGAGCCCGCCGCGTTGTTGAACCAGGGTGCGATTGCCGCGGTGGACGAGGTCGCAACGCGGCCGGGCAGCATTTTGGCACCGCGCTTCCCGGCCCCGCTCGGGCAGCGCGGCATTACGCTGATCCGGGTGATGACCGGCTGCCTCGGGCTGATCAACGTGGCGACGGGGGGCCAGGGCGTCGCATCCAACAATGTCTATGTGATCTATTACCTGCGCGGGCGGGTGCGGAAGGGCGAGAATTTCCTGCTGACCGACGGCATCGCCGTAGGTTATGGCGCGCGGCCCTTTGCGGACGGGATCGACGCGGTTTATCTGATCGCCAACGAAAACTATCCGGCCGAATTCCTCGATCTGTCCTATCCCGTGCGCCTGCTGCGCTACGGGATAAACCCCGATTCCGGCGGGCCCGGGCGATGGCGCGGCGGCTGCGGCGTCGTGCGCGAGATCGAGTTTCTCGGCGAAGAGGCGATGCTGTCGATCCGCATCGACTCGGTGGACAACCCGCCTTGGGGCGTTGCGGGCGGCCAGTCCGGCCGCGGCGGGCGCTGCGTGATCAATCCCGCTGGCAACGATGCGCGCGAGGTGGCGCCGATGAGCGACGGCTCGATCCTGCGCCGCGGCGACGTGCTGAGGATCGAGACCGGGGGCGGGGGCGGGTTCGGCCATCCGTTCGACCGCACACCGGAACAGGTCCGGGCCGATGTGCTCGGCGGGTTCGTAAGCCTGGAGCGAGCGCGCCTCGATTACGGCGTTGCGTTCGGCCCGGATGGACGCGCGGTCGACGACGCCGAGACGGCACGGCTCCGGCGCGATCGCCCGACGGCGAAGCTGTTTCATCGCCACGACTATTGCGACACGCCGAGTTGAGCGCCCGAGCCGGACGCTGCGAGGCCGAATGAACGACGCGCCCACCGGTGCCGCGATCGCGATCGATATCGGCGGCACCTTCACCGACGTCGCCTTGCTCGATTACCGCACCGGCGAGATCTGGAACGCCAAGACCCCGTCCACCCCGGACGACCCGTCGGTCGCCTTTATCGCAGGGATCGACGAGGCGGCGGCGCGGGCGGGGTGCCGGCCGGAGGATCTGGCGCGCGTGCTGCACGGCACGACCGTCGCCACCAACCTGATCCTCGAAGGCAAGGGCGCCGAAGCGGCATTGCTGACCACCGCGGGTTTCAAGCACGTGCTCGAAATCGGGCGACACGACATCCCGCGCAAGGCGAACATGTACTCCTGGGTGAAGCCGCGGCGGCCGGTGCCGCCGGAGCGGATCCATGAAATCCCCGGCCGGCTCGATCCCGACGGCAGCGAGGTTTGCCCGCTCGACGAAGCTGCGGTGCGCGCCGCCGCGCGGGCCATAAAGGCGCAGCGGATATCCGCCGTCGCGATCTGTTTCCTGCACTCCTACGCCGATGCGCGCCACGAGCGGCGCGCCCGCGAGATCGTGCAGGAGGAGATCCCCGGCGCGATGGTGTCGATCTCCGCCGAGGTATTGCCGGTGTTCCGGGAATACGAACGCAGCATGGCGACGATCCTCAACGCCTATACGATGCCGGCGGTCTCGACCTATTTGAGCCGCCTCGAGGACCGGCTCGCCGAGCGCCAAGTGCCCGGCCGGCTGCTTTTGATGAAATCGAATGGTGGGGTCGCCAGCACCGATACGATGCGGCGCGAGCCGGTGCAAACCGCGCTCTCCGGTCCTGCCGCCGGCGTCATGGGCGCGCTGTTCGTCGGCGGGCTCGCCGGTTTCGCGAACCTGATCACGATCGACATCGGCGGCACGTCGGCCGACATCTGCCTGATCAAGGACGGCGCGCCGCGCATGACCGTCAACGGCCGGGTCGGCGAATGGCCGCTGACCTTGCCGATGATCGACATCAACACGATCGGCGCGGGCGGCGGCTCGATCGCGCGGGTCGGCGAAACGGGGGCGCTCACCGTCGGTCCCGACAGCGCGGGGGCCGTGCCGGGCCCGGTCTGCTATGGCGGCGGCGGCGCCGAGCCGACCGTGACGGACGCAAACCTCGTGCTCGGGCGGCTGACCGCGCGCCTGCTCGACGGCAAGGTCGCGCTCGATCGCGAGGCGGCCGCGCGGGTGATCGAGAAGCGGGTCGCCGAACCGCTCGGCCTCGATGTCACGCGTGCCGCCCGCGGCATCCTATCGATCATCGACAACAACATGGTGGGCGCGATCCGCGTCGTCTCGGTCGAGCGGGGGCACGATCCGCGCGACTTCGTCCTGCTGCCCTTCGGCGGCGCCGGGCCGCTACACGCGACGTCATTGGCGCGACTGCTCGGCATCAAGACAATCCTGGTCCCGCCTTCGCCGGGCGTGCTCTCGGCTATGGGGCTGCTCGTTGCGCCGATCAAGGCCGAATTCGCGCGGACGGCCCTGCAGCGCCCGCCCGACTACGATCTTGCCGGCATAAACCGAGTGTTCGACGAACTCCATGCCCGGGCCGAGGAGTGGCTGGACCATGAGAGAGTGCCGGCCGAGCACCGCGTGATCTGCTGGCAGGCCAGCCTTCGCTACCTGCATCAGGGGTTCGAACTGACGGTTCCGTGGAGCGCAACGGCGGTGAGCGAGGAGGCGATCGAGCGCACCGTCGCGGCGTTCCACGCCTTGCACGAGCAGCTTTATACCTTCAAGCAGCCGGACACCCCGGTCGAGATCGTGACGTTGCGGGTCACCGCGGAAGGCGCGCTGCCGCGACCGAGCTTGCGGCGGCTGCCCGCAACAGGCCCGGCCGGCGACGCCGTCCTCGGCAGCCAGCACGTCGATTTCGGCGAGGACGTGCGCGCCGCGCCGGTTTACGACCGCGTCCGGCTCGGTGCCGGGGCCGAGCTGAAAGGCCCCGCGATCCTGAGTCAGCTCGATTCGACGACGGTGCTGTTTCCCGGACAGGTCGCTGAGGTGCATGCTTACGGCAGCCTCATCGTGCGGGAAGAGTGATTGCCGTTCGGGCGAGCTGCGATCATGTCATAGCATCGCGAAATCGCCCGGCTATCCCGCCGAGGCTTCGCGAAAGGCTGAACCGGAGCACCTTCCGGAGAACGAGCGGGGGAGGGATGGATGAAATTCGGGGTCTTCATCAGCCCGCAGCATCCGAGGTCCGACGACCCCGTGCGGCGTTTCCGCGAATGTGTCGAGCAGACGAGCGCGGCGCGCCACGCCGGTTTCGACGCGATCGCCGCCGGGCACCATTACTTGTCGCCGCCCTACCAGTCCTTGCAGAGTCTCCCGATGCTGGCGCGGCTGGCGGCCGAGGCGCAGGGAATGGAGCTGTGCCTGTCGATCCTGCTGCTGTCGCTGCTGAACCCGGTGCAGGTGGCGGAGGACGTCGCCACCCTCGACGTGATCAGCGAAGGGCGCGTCGTCTTCGGGATCGGGCAAGGCTACCGCGATGTCGAGTTCGAAGGGTTCGGGGTGCGGCCGGCCGACCGGGTGCCGCGCATGCTCGAAGCCCTCGACCTCGTGCAGCGGTTGTGGACCGAGGAGAGCGTCACCTTCGAAGGCCGCTTCTTCCAGGTGCATGACGCGACCTGCACGATCCGCCCGGTGCAAAAGCCGCACCCGCCGGTCTGGGTCGCGGCGAATGCCGACAAGGCAGTGCTGCGAACGGCGCGGATGGGGCTGTCGTGGTTCGTCAATCCGCATGCCGCGCTGCCGACCATCGAACGGCAGTGGGCGCGCTACAAGCAGGCGCTGGCCGAGGCGGGGCAGCCGATGCCCGCGGCGCGGCCGATCGCGCTGGAATTGCAGGTTGCAGCGACCCGCGAGGAGGCGGTGGCGACGGCGCGGCCATTCCTCGAAGGCAAGTACAACGCCTATGCCGAATGGGGCCAGGACAAGGTGCTGCCCGGCGAGGAGAATTTCCGGGTCGGCTTCGACGACCTCGCCCGCGACCGCTTCATCCTGGGCAACCCGGACGAGGTCATCGCGCAGATCGAGGAACGGGTCAGCCGCATCGAGTCGAACTACTTCATCTTCCGCTGCGGCTGGCCCGGGATCGAATCGTGGAAGGTCATCCGCGTGATCGAGATGATGGGCCGCTACGTGTTGCCGCATTTCCACGCAAAATACGGCCGCGGCTGAGCCTAAGCTTCTCGCGCGCGACCGTCAGCGCCGGCGCGCTCAGGAGCGGAATTCTTCGACCGCGCTGCCGCCTCCGGGTTGCTTCGGCGCGGAGCGGCGGCGCGAGCTGTCGCCGGCGCGCTGGTCGCGTCCGGAAATGGCGCGGCTCAGCCCATAGACCGCGAGCCCGGCGACCGCGACATACAGCCATTTCGCACCGCGCGAGCGCGGCTCGCGTGCCGGCGCGGGCCGATCTGCTGCCGGTTCGGGCGCGCGCTCCTCCGCCGCGGGCGCCGGTTGGGCCTGCTCCGGCGGGGTCTCCGGTTGGGCGTTCGCCTTCGTCCGGCGTGCCGGAGCTTTGCGGCGCGGCCGCGGCTTGTGCTCCTCCACATACCCTTTGGTGTGATGGCGCACCTTCCCTTCGGCGTCGGTATATTCGCGCGCCTTCAGGTCGGGCTCCGCCTCGCCCCCCTCGGCCCGCGTCCTTTTGCTTCTCGCCACGTCCGTCTCCTGTCGCCGACGACGCCTTGGAAACGCCGGCGCGTCGCGTCCGTCCCACACCGCAGCGCCGCGACAGAACCAGGCACTTTTCGACCTGCCTCGGGTCTTTTCGAGGAAGGCTGCCGAGGCCGGGCGGGCTTGACGCGCGCACCGCCGATCTCTACCTCGCCTGCAATCCCTGGCATCCTGAAAGCGACGCGGCGCATGGCCGCCTACCAATACATCTATGTCATGAAGGGTTTGAGCAAGACCTATCCGGGCGGCCGGGAGGTGCTGAAGGACATCTGGCTGTCCTTTCTGCCGGGCGCCAAGATCGGTGTGCTCGGGCTGAACGGGGCCGGCAAATCGACCCTGCTGCGGATCATGGCGGGGCAGGAGCGCGACTTCAGCGGGGAAGCCTGGGCGGCCGAAGGCGTCCGGGTTGGCTACCTGCCGCAGGAGCCGGCGCTCGACCCGGAAAAGGACGTCTTCGGCAACGTCATCGAGGGGCTTGCCGAGACCAAGGCCTTGCTCGACCGCTTCGAGGCGGTCAGCGCCCGCTTCACCGAGGATCTCTCGCCCGCGGAGATGGAGACCCTGATCGCCGAGCAGGGCGAATTGCAGGAGAAAATCGACCAGGCGGATGGCTGGGAGCTCGACCGTACCGTCGAGATCGCGATGGATGCGCTGCGCTGCCCGCCGGGGGATGCGGCCGTCGCCAATCTGTCGGGCGGCGAGCGGCGCCGCGTCGCGCTGTGCCGGTTGCTGTTGCAGCGGCCCGATCTGTTGCTGCTCGACGAGCCGACCAACCATCTCGACGCCGAGTCGGTCGCCTGGCTGCAGCGCTTCCTCAAGGATTATCCCGGCACCGTCGTGACGGTCACGCATGACCGCTACTTCCTGGACGAGGTGGCCGGCTGGATCCTCGAACTGGATCGCGGCCGCGGCATCCCGTTCGACGGCAATTACTCGGGCTGGCTCGAG
>Ga0213875_10000967_pt1 | contig 20554 bp, 17 predicted proteins | sample BarmaccomBMRX_R8_FD_160105 | JGI IMG/M metagenome (GOLD analysis project Ga0213875, IMG submission 160105) | Root-associated microbial communities from Barbacenia macrantha in rupestrian grasslands, the National Park of Serra do Cipo, Brazil - RX_R8 | ecosystem: Host-associated > Plants > Roots... | reverse complement strand
GCGCCGTCGGTGGTCAAGGGCGACAGCCAGGGCCGGGGCAACAGCGGGGTGTTCCTGATGGGCCGGTACGAGATCCAGGTGCTCGACTGCTACCAGAACCCCACCTACCCCGACGGCACCACGGGCGCCATCTACGGCCAGTACCCGCCGCTGGTCAACGCCTGCCGCCGCCCCGGCGAGTGGCAGACCTACGACATCCTCTGGGAAGCCCCTCGCTTTGACGGCGACCGGCTCGCGCGCCCGGCCCGCGTCACCGTCCTGCTCAACGGCGTCGTCCTCCACCACGCCCAGGAACTGCAAGGGCCGACGCAGCACCGGCAGCAGGCCTCCTATCAGCCCCACCCGGCGCAAGGCCCGCTGCGCCTCCAGGACCACGGCGACCTCGTCCGCTACCGCAACATCTGGTACCGCCCCCTGACCGGGTACGACCACCAGTAAGATTTGGAGGAGGCCCTCGCCATGCCGACCATCCGCCGTGTTCTCGCACTCTTCCCGCTCACGGCCTGTTTTCTGGCTTTGGCCCCTGCGGCGTTGGCGGCCACATATTTCGTCGCGCGCCAGGACCCAACGGCTGCCGACTCCAACACGGGCACCGTGAGTCACCCCTGGAAGACCCTCAGCCGGGCCGCACAGGCACCGCTCAAGCCGGGGGACACGGTGCTGGTGAAGTCCGGCGCGTACCGCGAAACGGTGAACATTCGGGTGTCCGGCCGGCCGGGCAGGCCGATCACCTTCGCCGCCGCGCCGGGTGCCAAAGTCGTGGTCAAAGGCTCCGACGTCGTCACCGGCCACTGGGAGCAGTTCACCGGAGACCCATCGGTCAAAGAGCCGTATCCCAACGCCTTCACGTCCGTCTGGCGGATCAAGCTCCGGGACGACTATTTCGCGGGCATGCCGCCCGACGAGCGATACATCTCCTCGGTCTTCCAGGACGACACGCACGGCCTCCAGCAGATCGGGCCGGACCACATCTACCGGAACGACCAGTACCAGAAGATCACCAACATCGGCCGGGGACTGAGTGACATTTTCCCGGGGGCGTACTTCTTCGATCAGCCCACCCAGATGTTGTACGTGTGCATCTCCGGCGACCCCAACTGGTATCTCTGGGAGGTCGGGACGCGCGGCTTCGTGTTCGACATCGAGAACGCCCACGACGTGATCCTGCGCGGCTTCCAGGTGCGGCACAACCGGCAGCCCGGCGGCCAGTGGAGCATGGCGTCCGTGGGCGGGAGCGAGCGCGTTCTGGTCGAGGACTGCGACTTCTCGTACTCAGACTTCTGCGGCTTCGGCATGGGCCGGTGCCGGAACTGTGTCGTGCGCCGCTGCACCCTGACCCACAACGGCGACACCGGGGCGGCCCTGGGGTGGTGTACGGACTGCAAGATTCAGGGCTGCTCGGTGATGTTCAACAACACGCGCCATTTCGAAGAAGGGTGGGCCGCCGGCGGAATCAAAAACATCCCCGTCAACGTCCGCTGCTCAGTAGACGGCTGCGAGGTGGCGTACAACCAGGGCACCGGCGTCTGGTTTGACACGGGGAACGTGGCCTGCCGCATCACCAACAATGTGATTCACGACAACGACGCAAACGGGGTCCACTATGAGATCAACGAGGGAGGCGGCCTGATCGCAAACAACCTTATTTTCTCCAACGGCGGCCGGGGCATTTACATTTCGGGGTCGCAGCACGTGTGGATCGTGTATAATACGGTCGCGGAGAACAACCAGGGCATCGTCGTCATGCCCCGGGAGGCGCCGAACTCCGTCACGCATGACATGGTCCGCAACAACCTGCTTCTCTACAACGATGTCGAGGGAGAAGGCGGCCCCTTGGGCTGCGACCTGACCCTCTACATGGGGGACGACGCGAATGGCCCCCGGACGGCGATGACCAACCATTCCGACCACAACGGCTACCTTGCCGGCAACGGCACGCCGATGCTGCGGCAGCACTGGAATCCGAACAACACCTTGCCGGCCTGGCAGAAGCGCTATCGGGAGGACCTGCATTCGCGCGCCCTGCCGCTCGCTTACTCCATCCGTGCCAGCGCTTTCCGGTTGGACCCCAAGGCGGGCGCCAAGCTGGGCTTTGCCGACCCATTGCCCGTCCAGACCGATTGGCGACAGCCAGACCCGACTCAAGTAGGCGCAACGATACGAGCGTGGCCATCCCAAACCAAACTGATGGCCGATACAACCCGACCCCGGATCACCTCGGGCAGGCCACAGTAGCGCCGGGAGAAAGATAGCCGATGACTGAACTGCGGAAGGAGCCTTACACGATTCCGGCAGCCGACCTGGGCATGGAGAACCCGCTGCCGCGCTTCCGCGACCTGGAGGAAGACGGCTGGGTCCGCGTGGACCCGAGCGTGCCCGAGGAGGACCGCCGCTCCCTGGGCTGGCGGACCGGCTACCGGGTCCTGCCCCACCGCCTCCAGGACGGCTACAATCGGGAGCGGCGGCCCCGTGCCTTCGCATCGGTCGTGTTGGAGAACGAACACCTGTGCGCCACGTTCCTGCCGGAATTGGGGGGGCGCCTGGTCTCCCTGGTCCACACGCCGACGGGCCGCCAGCTGCTCTACCGCAATCCCGTCTTCCAGCCGGCCAACCTCGCCCTGCGCAACGCCTGGTTCAGCGGCGGGGTCGAGTGGAACACGCCCCACTTCGGCCACCACTACCTGACCTGCGCGCCCCTGTTCGCCGCACGGGTTCGGGGCCTGGGCGGCGAGCCGGCCCTGCGCCTCTACGAATGGGACCGGCTCAAGTGCTTCCCCTGGCAGATTGACTTCCACCTCCCGCCCGGATCACGCTTCCTGCTGACGCGCGTGCGCCTGCGCAACCCGCATGATCGGGAGATACCCATGTACTGGTGGACCAACATCGCGGTGCCGGAGGCACCGGACGCGCGGCTGTTGTGCCCCGCCGACTCCGCCTTTCACGGCACCGAAGACGGGCTGGCGCTGCTGGGACTGCCCGCGCCGGCGGGGACGGACGTGACCTATCCCACCAACCTGCGCGCCGCGTATGAGGTCTTCCTGCGGATTGCCGAGGGGCGGCGGCGCTGGGTGGCGGTCCTGGACGGTGCGGGACGTGGCCTTGTGCAGACCTCAACCGACCGGCTGCGGGGCCGCAAGATGTTCTGCTGGGGCGCCAGCCGGGGCGGGCGGCGCTGGCAGGAATTCCTGTCTCTGCCGGGTGAGGCCTACCTGGAGATCCAGGCCGGGCTGGCGCGGACGCAGATGGAGAGCCTGCCGATGCCGCCGGGGGCGGAGTGGACCTGGACGGAGGCGTTCGGGCTGCTGGAGGCGGACCCAGGCCGGGTCCACGGGCCTGACTGGGGAACGGCCTGGGAGGCGGCGGACACGGCCCTGGAGGCCGCCCTGCCGCGCGCCCGTCTGGAGGCGTGGGACCGGGAGCTTATGGCCGTGACGACGCGCGCCCCTGAGGAGATGTTGGCTCATGGCGCCGGCTGGGGCGCGCTGGAACGACGGCGCGTGGCGCGCCAGGGCCGCCCGGATCCCGTGCCGCCGGAGTGGGTGTTCCCCGAAGCGACGCTGGGGGCGGACCAGGAGCTGTGGCGGGCGCTGCTGGAGGAGGGCGCGCTCCCGGAGCGGTCGCCGGGAGAGGACCCCGGGCAGGCGATGATTCAGGACGAGTGGCGGGAACTGGTCGAGGACGGACTGCGGGCGGGGCGCGGCGACCACTGGCTGTCCTGGCTGCACCTGGGGGTGGTGCGGCGCGAGGCGCTGGATCTCTCTGGGGCGCGCGAGGCGTGGGAGGAGTCGCTGGCCCGGCGTCCATCGGGTTGGGCGCTGCGCGCCCTGGCGACCCTGGAGGCGTCAGCGGGGCGTTGGGAGGAGGCGTGCGGGCTGTGGCGCCGGGCCTGGGAGGCTGGTCCGCAGATCGCGCCCCTGGCCGTCGAGTACGCCCAGGCGCTGTTCCAGACGGAGCCGTACGGCGCCCTGCAGGACTTTCTGGCGGCGTCGCCGGCCCCCGTGCGCGCTCACGAGCGCCTGCGGCTCCTGGGCGTGCGCGCCGCGCTGAAGACGGGCCGGCTGGAGGAGGCGGGCGGCCTCCTGGACCACGAGTTCGCCACCATCCGCGAGGGCGAGGTGACGCTGACGGACTTGTGGCAGGAGGGGCGTGTGGCCGCCGCGGACGGCGCGCCGATGGACGACGCCCTCCGCCGGCGGGTGCGCCGCGAGTTCCCGCCGCCCCGCCACCTCGATTTTCGCATGCACGCCGACACAGAGAACGGCGAAAAAGGGGAGAAACCATGAAGAAATTGCTTTACGTCACGCATTCGGCCGGCTACCGGCACGAAGTCCTGCCCCACTCGCAGGAAGTTCTCCGCCGCCTTGGGGAAGGGAGCGGGGCCTTTGCGGCCACGGCGACCAATAACGTCGCCGACGTGGACTGGGACGACCTGGCGCGCTACGACGCCGTCGCCTTCTGCACCACCGGCGAACTGCCGATGTCTGACGGGGACAAGGAGGCCCTGATTGAGTTCGTCCGCGGCGGCCGGGGCTTCATCGGCATCCACAACGCCACGGACACCCTCTACGGGTACGCCCCCTACGGCGAGATGATCGGGGGCTACTTCAACGGGCACCCGTGGCACCAGGAGGTGGGCATCATCGTGGAGGACCACGACCATCCCGCCACGCGGGACCTGCCGGACCATTTCCGAATCCATGACGAGATCTACACCCATCGTAACTGGTCGCGGGAGAAGACGCGCGTCCTGATGCGGCTGGACAACAGCACCGTGGACCTGAGCCGGGCCGCGGGCAACCGGGCGGACAACGACTTCGCCATGGCCTGGTGCCACCCGTTCGGGGCCGGGCGGGTCTTCTACACCGCGCTCGGCCACGACCGGCCCGCCTGGGACAGCGATCTGTTTCGGAAACACCTCCTGGGGGGCATCCGCTGGGCCATGGCCGACGCGGGTTGACCACGGACGCGGCAATCGGCCGTGTGGGCCTCGCCGCCCATTGACACGGGGAACGCGGGGTGCTATAATAAGGCTACCCTGTTCCCTGGAAAGTCGGGGCGGGGGAAGGACCAACTATCGAGGAAAGCCGGGAAAAGTCAGAGCCACTGCGGCCGCTTCGCTGACATCGTAGGGGCCACAAGCTCGAATCTTGTACTGCCCGCCCTCTTTCTCCCCTTTCTTCCCAGAAGAGGGCGTCCAAAAACAGCACTTCTGTTTCAGGCTCCGACAACTCGGACACGGGCGTGACCCTGTCCGAGTTTTTTCCGCGATACCAAGGGCCCGCCAAATCAATGGAGCATAGGATCACCGCGCCTAATCCCCGCCGCGTCGCCACACTCCGGGCGTTCGCGCGGATCGCCAGTGTCATCATTTGGCTGATCTCGTGCGCCGTGCTGATCGGCTGGCTCACCAATAACGAGACCCTGAAGCGAATCCACCCCCACCTAGTCGCTATGAACCCCCTGACCGCCACCAACTTCATCCTGGCCGGCGCGTCACTGTGGCTGCTGCGAGCGGAATTGGATGATGGGCGGCGCACAGTCGCCCATGTGCTGGGGGGAGTCATCGCCCTGACGGGCGCGCTGGCGCTGCCCAGCATCCTGCTGGGCCAGCCGGGCATTGACCAGTGGCTGTTCCATGACAGGCTGGGCATCGGCTCGCTGACCCCCAACCGGATGTCGCCGACAACGGCGACGAACTTTCTGCTGATGGGCCTGGCCCTGCTGATGGCGGACATCGAGACCGCCGACGGCACCCGCCCCGCGCAGTTCCTGTCGATGATAACTGCCTGGGTCGCGCTGCTGGCCCTCGTCGGTTATGTCTACGGCACGTCCTCCCTTTACCAGATCAAAGCCTTCATCCCCATGGCCCCGCACACGGCGACGACGTTCCTCGTGCTCGCGCTCGGCCTCCTGAGTGTGCGGCCGGATCGCGGCCTGATGGCCCGGCTAACCAGCGACAGCGCGGGAGGCGCTATGCTGCGCCGCCTGGGGATCATCATTATCGGCGTGCCGCTGGCGCTGGGCTGGCTGACGCTGATCGGGGAGAAGGCCAATCTTTTCGATACGGCGTTCCGATTCTCCGTGTTCGTCGTGCTCGTCATGATCATCTTCTCTCTCACCCTCTGGGCCAACGCCATCTCCCTGGACCGCAAGGAGGACGAGCTGGACATGCGGGTGCAGGAACGCACCGCCGACCTGGCGAAAGTGCTGGCGGAGATCGGCGAGGGGATCAACGTGCTCAGCGCCTCAACGGCCCAGATCCTGCATTCCTCGACGCAGCTGGCTTCCAGCGCGACGGACACGGCCACCGCCGTCGTTCAGACCACCACCACCGTCGAGGAGATCCGGCAGAGCGCCCAGGTCTCCAGTCAGAACGCCCAGCGGGTCGCCGAGAGCGCGCAGGGCGTGGCCCGCATCTCGCAGAGCGGCACGCAGTCCACTGAAGCCGTGGGCGCGGGGATGGCCCGCATCCGCGAGCAGATGGAGTCCATCGCCGAGAGCATGGTGCGCCTCTCCGAGCACGGGCAGGACATCGGCCAGATCATCGCCACCGTGGACGACCTGGCCCAGCAGTCCAACCTGCTGGCGGTCAACGCCGCCATCGAGGCGGCCCACGCGGGCGAGCAGGGCAAGGGCTTCGCCGTGGTGGCCCGGGAGGTCAAGAGCCTGGCCGAGCAGTCCAGGCAGGCGACGACCCAAGTACGCACCATCCTCAGCGACATCCAGAATGCCACGGGGACGGCGGTGATGGCGACCGATCAGGGGGGCAAGGCGGTGGAGGCGGGGGTCGAGCAATCCGGTCAAGCCGGGGAGTCCATCCAGGCGCTGGCCGAGAGCATTGCCGAGGCCGCGCAGGCCTCCCTGCGGATCGCGGCCTCCAGCCGGCAGCAACTGGCGGGGATGGATCAGGTCGCCACCGCCATGGGGTACGTCAAGGATGCGAGTACGCGCAATGCAGACAGCGCGCGGCAGTTGGAGGAATCCGCGCGAACCCTGAACGCACTGGGTCTGCGGCTGAAACAGTTGATGGCGCAGTATGACTAGATCCGACCAGAGTTGGTCAGGCCCGGAGACGGCCAGGGAACAGAAAGGAACGCACACGTTGGAAGACACCGGGAGACAGCAGCCCGCTGAACAGCAGCACACCAAGAAGCCGTCCGGAGCGGGCGGGGTGGGCATGGAGGAGGTCATGCACACGGCCGAGATGCAGTCCATCCCGATTGACTTCGCCGGCCTGATTCGGGCGGGGGTCATCGAGAGGCGCGGCCCCTGGTATAAGGTCCACCGCTGGGAGGACCTGCCCGAACACGCCCGTGCCCAGATCAGCGACTGGAAGTCCGGCCAGGAGATGGTGGTGCGGTTCCACCGGCCGACCAAGAAACTCAAGGCATCGGCCAGTCCGTCGCAGAGCCAGGACGCGGAACAAGAGCCGACATAAGGATTGGCCGGAGCGGATGAAATAGGCGGCGCGCCGGAATCCTTCGGCGGCGCGCCGAGGATGAGGGCAAAAAAATGCCCCGGCCTCCGTGCCGGGGCGTGTTCACTGCCGGCCTCCGTGCCGGCGCGACAGACGATGACAGCAAGCCAAAACCTGCCGAGGCAGGAAGAAACCTGCAAGCCTATTATCGGCATAGTACCGCATTTCTACAGGGCAATTTTCCCGGTCCAGCGGTTGCCGGCCGGCAGGCTCACCCCAACTTCAGGCTCAGGGTGAGGCCGTCATCGAGCGACAGGTCAATCGTGTGCAGGTCGGGCGCGCCGTGGACGAATTCCAGGTAGTCCCGCATCTGGTCCGCCAGCGACGCGGTGTCGTCGCCGATCAGCAGCCCGCCGGGCCGGAGCTTGGGCAGGGCCAGGCGGGCATACGCCAGGTACTGCGGCTTGTCGGCGTCCAGGAATACCAGGTCGTAGGGGCCGTCGAGCACCGGGATGACCTGAAGGGCATCTCCGTGATGCAGGGCGATCAGGCCCCCCAATCCTGACTCCGCGACGTGGGCCTGCGCGTGGGCGTGTCGTCCGGCGTCGAACTCAATGCTGTCAACGTGGCCGCCCGTATGCCGGAGCGCCTCGGCGAACCACAGTGTCGAGTAGGCGTTGCTGGTGCCGACCTCCAGGACGCGGCGGGCGCCCAGGGTGCGCGCCAGGAAGTTCAGCATCTGCCCATTCTCGCGGCTGATGTTCCAGAAGTCGTCCGCCGTCCGCTCCAGTCGGCCCAGGAGCGATTGCAAGTCTCTGTCCATCGGTTGTGTCCCCCAAAATCCGATTCCAAGCTGCGGGCAAGATGCCCGCAAGTTATCGTACCCGACCCGACCGCGTCAAAGACACATCTCGCCGGATAACGAAAATGCCGAGAGGGTGTTATAATAGAGTAGTCAAGGGCGGGATGGCTCTGCCGGAGCCGGGCGCGACGTAATCCTGGCGCATCGCATGAACAAGTCCATCACACGGAAGCGGCGGACGCGCGAGCACGTCATCGCCGACCTGAGCGTCAACTTTGTCGAGCGGCAAGTGCTTCTTTGCGGCTACACGGTCGAGCACCCCCGGCATGACTACGGCTATGACCTCTCACTCACCACCTATGACGCCAACGGCGAACCAGAGGACGGTGAGGTGCGGATACAGGTCAAAGCCACCGATACGCTGCGGCTTCTCAAGGGCGGCACAACGTTTCCGTGGAAAGTGGCGCGGTCTGACCTGGCGCGATGGATATATGATCCTCTCCCGGTGATCCTGGTGGTATACGACGCACGGGCTGATAAGGCTTGCTGGTTCTACATTCAGCGGTACTTCCAGACCTTGCCAGGCTTCAACCTGTTCGCCGCCGGGAAGACCGTCACGGTTCACGTTCCAACAGCCAATGTGCTTGATGTAGGGGCAATTCAACAGTTCGCCCGATTCCGGGACGCCGTGGGCAACCAGAGACGAGGGATTCGACATGACCTCTAGGCTGATTTACTCAGAATATAACTACGCTCAGTTGGCACGGGCACTGGCGAAACTCGGCTTCTCCGAGAGCCGGGGCAAGACCGACCTGAACATCCCCTACCGAGCCTACGACAACCCGGAGCATGAGGCGTGGACGATGCTTCCCGACCTCGCCGACGACGAGCGGGTCGAGCACGTCTACCTGCGCCGGGTGGAGAGGGTCCTGGAAGAACATGGCATCGTCGACAGCGAGACGTTCCACCGGCTGATCCAGGAGGCGGCGCAGAAAGAGCCGCATGCGGCCTGACGCGGCGACGAAGAAGCGCCCCGGCTCCGCGCGGAGCCGGGGCGCTTCTTCGCTCAAATCTCTCGCCGGGTAACGAAAATGCCGAAAGGGGTGTTATAATACAGAAGCATAAGGATAGGCAAGTTCAAGTATGGCAAAGAAGTTAATCATTGTCGAGTCCCCGGCCAAGACCAAGACGCTCAAGGGATTTTTGGGGAGCGAATACCAGGTCGAGGCCAGCATGGGGCACGTGCGCGATCTGCCCGAAAAGAAGCTGGCGATTGACATCGAGCGCGATTTCAAGCCCACTTACGAGATCATCCCGGAGCGCAAGGAGGTCATCAGCCGGCTCAAGGCGGCGGCCAAGGGCGCAAGTGAAGTTTATCTGGCGTCCGACCCCGACCGTGAGGGTGAGGCAATCTCCTGGCATCTGAAGGAGGCGCTGGGGCTGAAGAATCCCAGACGCATTCAGTTCAACGAGATCACCAAGTCGGCGGTGCTGGCGGCCCTGCAGCACTCGCGCTCCATTGACATGGATCGGGTCAACGCCCAGCAGGCCCGGCGCGAGCTGGACCGGATCGTCGGGTACAAGATCAGCCCGCTGCTGTGGCGCAAGGTGAAGAAGGGGCTGTCGGCGGGGCGCGTGCAGTCGGTCGCGGTGCGGCTGGTTACCGAGCGCGAGCGCGAGATCGAGGCGTTCAAGCCCGTTGAGTATTGGTCCATCACCGCGACGCTGACGCCGGACACCCAGAGGCACAAGTTCGACGCGGCGCTGGCCCTGCGCGACGGCAAAAAGGTCGAGATTCCCGATCAGCAGACGGCGGACGGCATCCTGCGCGACCTGGACGGGGCGGGCTACGCGGTCAAGACGATCAAGCGCGGGGAGAAGCGGCGCAACGCGGCCCCGCCGTTCATCACCAGCACCTTGCAGCAGGAGGCCTCGCGCAAGCTGGGCTTCGGCGCGAGGAAGACCATGATGGTGGCCCAGCAGCTCTATGAGGGCGTGGACGTGCAGGGCGAGGGGCACGTGGGCCTGATCACGTACATGCGGACCGACTCGACCCGCATTGCCGACGAGGCGCAGCAGGCGGCGCGGCAATTCATCGCGCGGACCTACGGCGCGTCTTACGTGCCGGTCCAGCCCAAGCAGTACAAGAAGGGCGGCGCGGCCCAGGACGCCCATGAGGCGATTCGCCCCACCGGCGTGGAGCGGCTGCCGGAGACGGTGGCGCACCACCTGACGCACGACCAGGCGCGGCTCTATAAACTGATCTGGCAGCGGTTCGTCGCCTCGCAGATGGCCCCCGCCGTCTTCGACGTGGTGACGGTGGACATCGCCGCGAAGAACTACATCTTCCGCGCCACGGGGTCCACAGTCAAGTTCGACGGCTTCCTGCGCGTCTACCGCGAGGGCAAGGACGACCCCAACCAGATCGAGGACGAGGACCGTCAGCCCCTGCCCCCGCTGACGGAGGGGCAGATTCTCAAACTGCTCGCGCTGACCCCCAAGCAGCACTTCACCGAGCCGCCGCCCCGCTACACGGAGGCCACGCTGGTCAAGGCGCTGGAGGAAAAGGGCATCGGACGACCGAGCACCTATGCCGCCATCCTGTCCACCATCATTGACCGCAAGTACGTCGAGCTGGTCGAGAAGAAATTCCGGCCGACGGATCTGGGGGCGACCGTCAACGATCTGCTGGTCAAGCACTTCCCGAACGTCCTGGACGTGACGTTCACGGCGGGCATGGAGACCAAGCTGGACGACGTGGCCGAGGGCAAGCAGGACTGGGTGGCGATGATGCGCGCCTTCTACGGCCCCTTCTCCGAGAGCTTGGAGAAGGCGGGCGAGCAGATGGAGCGCGTCAAGATCGAGCCGAAACTCGCCGGGCGCGACTGCCCCAACTGCGGCAAGCCCATGGTGATCCGCTCCAGCCGTTTTGGCGAGTTCATCGGCTGCTCGGACTACCCGGAGTGCAAGACGATCCTGCGGCCCGAACCGGCCAAGGTGGACGTGCCCTGCCCCAAGTGCGGCGGCGAGATTCAGCAGAAGCGCTCCAAAAAGGGGGCTACGTTTTACGGCTGCGCCAACTACCCGAGGTGTGACTTCGTCTCCTGGGGCAAGCCGGTGGGCCGCCCCTGCCCGGAGTGCGGCTCGCCGCTGGTGGAGAACACGTTCCGGGGCCGCACGGTCGGCATCAAGTGCCTGAACGCCGACTGCGGGCACAAGGAGCCGCTGCCGCGCCGCCAGCCGGCGGCGCCGGAGAGCGAAGGCCCGCGCGAGTTCCGCGACGAAGACGCGCCGCCGGCGGAGCCGGAGCTGGCAGCGGCCTGACGGTGGCCCCCCAGCCCCCCATCCTGGAGAGCAGAAGGACGAAACGAGTCTCATGTTTGCACTGAATTTCTATACCGATCTCTACGGGGAGGCGCTCAAGAAGGGCCGCAAGTCCGTGACGATCCGTCTGGGGGATAAGCGCGACAAGTATCGGCGCGGCCAGATCGTCTGGGTCACGGTCGGGCAGCGGTACGCCCGGCGTAAGAAACTCTTCTGCGCCATCATTGACAACATTGAGGTCAAGCCGGCGGGCGAGCTGTCCCCGCGCGACGTTCAGCGCGAGAACCCGGAGTTTCGGACCAAGGAGGAGGCCATCGGCCTGCTGTCCAAAATCTACGGGCGGGACGTGGCCGAGGAAGACACCGTGACGGTGATTTATTTCTCCCCCGTGGACGAGTACGAGCTGTGACGCCATGAGCGCGGACATCACCATCATCGGGGGCGGGCTGGCGGGCAGCGAGGCGGCGTGGCAGGCGGCGAACGCCGGTGCGCGGGTGCGCCTGTTCGAAATGCGGCCCAATGTCAAGACGCCGGTGCATCAAACGGGCAATCTGGCCGAGTTGGTCTGCTCCAACTCGCTCAAGTCCAACCTGCTCACCAACGCCGCCGGCTTGCTGAAAGAGGAGATGCGGAGGCTGAATTCGCTGATCGTCATGGCCGGCGACGCGGCGAGCGTGCCGGCGGGCGAGGCGCTGGCGGTGGACCGGGACCTGTTCGCCGGCCATATCTCGCACAAGTTGGCCGGACATCCGAACGTGAAGATCATCCGCGAGGAAGTCGGCTGGTTTGACGAAAACGCCGTCCACATCATCGCCACCGGGCCGCTGACCTCGGACGCGCTGGCGCAACGGATCGGGCAGTTGACCGGCCAGTCGCAGCTGTTCTTCTATGACGCCGTCGCGCCGACCATTGACGCCTCCACCGTTGACCGGGACAAGGTCTTCACGGCCTCGCGCTACGACAAGGGCGACGCGGCCTATCTGAACTGCCCATTCACCCGCGACGAGTACGAGGCGTTTTACGACGCGCTGCTCCATGCGGAGCTCGCCCCGCTCCATGAGCACGAGGCCAAGACCCCCTACTTCGAGGGCTGCCTGCCGATTGAAGTCCTGGCGGCGCGCGGGCCGAAGACGCTGGCCTACGGCCCAATGAAACCCGTCGGGCTGACCGACCCGCGCACCGGGCGTCGCCCCTGGGCCGTTGTCCAGCTCCGGCAGGAGAACCGGGCGGCAACGCTGTATTCGATGGTGGGCTTCCAGACGCGCATGAAGTGGGGTGATCAGAAGCGCGTTTTTCGCCTGATTCCCGGATTGGAAAATGCCGAGTTCGTGCGCTACGGCGTCATCCACCGCAACACCTACATCCAGTCGCCGCAGGTGCTGGCGGACACGCTGCAGATGCGCGCCCATCCCAACGTCTTCTTCGCCGGCCAGATCACCGGCGTGGAGGGCTACGTGGAGTCGGCGGCGACGGGCATCCTCGCGGGCCGCAACGCCGCACGGCTGGTTCAGGGGAAGTCGCTGCTGACCCTCCCCGACACGACCATGCTGGGCGCGCTGGTCGCCTACGTCGCCCACTACGACGGCAAGGACTTCCAGCCGATGAACTCCAACTGGGGCATCGTGCCGCCGCTCCCGGAGCGTGTCCGTGACAAGAAGGAGAAGGCGCGTCTGCTCGCCGAGCGCGGTCTGGCGGATCTGGCGCGGGCGCTGGTGTAGGAAGCCCGCCGAGTCGCCCAGAAGAACCCCCTCCGGCTCGCCGAGGCTTTATTGGGGTGAGGCTCGCCACCTCCCCCGAAGCGGGAGAGGGAAGTCGTCACCTGCCTCTGCCGCTCCTCATGGGTTTGCCTACCGGCACGGGCAGGGCAGAATGTGGAGCGACGCAGATTTTCGTCACCCTTCCTCTCCCGCTTCGGGGGAGGTGGCGAGCCTCACCCCAATAAAGCCTCGGCGAGCCGGAGGGGGTTTCCTTGCTCGAATCGCAGATCGACGCCTTTTTGCAGGCGCAGACGGCACTCAAGGGCGCATCGCCGCACACGGTCAAGGCCTACGCCGAGGACCTGCGGCAGTTCGCCGGCTTCGCCGAGGCGCGGGGCGTGACTGAGGCCGCCGCCGTGGACACGCCGCTGCTGCGGGCGTATCTTCAGCACATGCAGCAGGCCGACCTCGCCCGCGCCTCCCGCGCGCGCAAGATGGCCAGCCTGCGCTCCTTTTTCTCCTTCCTCGCCCACCAATCCGTCATCCCACGCTCCCCCGCGATCGGCCTGCGCTCCGTCAAGCAGGACAAGCGGCTGCCCAAGTTCCTGCGCGCCGACGAGGTCGAGGCGCTGATGGCCGCGCCGGATCAAAAGCCGCTGGGGCTGCGCGACCGCGCCCTGCTGGAGACGCTCTATGCGTCGGGGATGCGCGCGGGCGAATTGGTCTCGCTGACGATGGCCGATGTGGACTTTGAGGCGGGCGTCATCCGCGTCGTCGGCAAGCGCAACAAGGAGCGGGTGACGCTGCTGGGGCGTCAGGCCGTCACCGCCTTGCAGACGTATCTGCGCGAGGGCCGGCCCACGCTCGTCGCCGCCCAGGGCGAGGACGGGGGCGCGCTGTTCGTCAACCGTTACGGCGGACACCTCTCCGACCGGGGCGTGCGCAAGCTGTTCACCCGCTACTGTGCCCAAGTGGCGACGCGCCTGAAGATCACCCCCCATGTCCTGCGTCACACGTTCGCCACGCACCTGCTGGCCGGTGGCGCCGATCTGCGGGTGGTGCAGGAACTGCTCGGCCACGCCAGCATCGGCACGACCCAGATTTACACGCACGTCACGACGGAGCGCCTGCAGGAGGTCCACCGTAAGGCGCACCCGCGCGCGAAAGCAGAGGTCCCACCCACCCCTGTCCCCCCCCCTACTCCCCCAGAATTGGGGGCCGGGGGGCGAGATTGACTTTCCCCGCGCCAGCGTTCATACTCTGCCCATGAAGATTTACACGCGGACGGGCGACGGCGGCGAGACGAGCCTGTACGGGGGGCAACGGGTCGGGAAGGACGCCCTGCGGGTGAAGACCCTCGGCACGGTGGACGAATGCAATGCGGCCCTCGGCGTCGCCCTGGCGCAGATTCCTGACCCGGAGGTGCGGGGCGTCTTGACGCGCATTCAGGGCGAGATGTTCGAGGTCGGGGCGGACCTGGCGACGCCGCTGGCGCGGGGGGAGACCGTGCCGCGCGTCCGGGCCGAGGAGACGGCGCAATTGGAAGCCGAGATTGACCGCTTTGAGGGAGAATTGGAGCCGCTGAGGCACTTCATCCTGCCGGGCGGGTCGCCGGGCGGGGCGGCGCTTCATCTCGCGCGCGCCATCTGCCGCCGCGCCGAGCGGCATCTGGTGACACTGGCGCAGGCGGAGCAGATCAATGCCGAGGCCGCGCGCTACTTGAACCGCCTCAGCGATCACCTCTTCGTGTCGGCCCGCCTGGTCAATCATCGGGCGGGAATGCCGGAAGTTATTTGGGAGCGTCCTGAGCACCCCTCGTCGTGAGGAGCAAGTCCATCAAGGAGAACACAAGGAGAACACATGGCCGAACTGAATGTCGGCGCGCCCGCGCCACCCTTCCGCGTCCCCTCCGTCACCCGGCAGGGCGAGACTGAAATGTCGCTGGACGACTTCCGGGGCAAGTCGTCCGTCGTCCTCTACTTTTATCCCAAGGACGACACCCCCGGCTGCACCACGCAGGCCTGCGGCTTCCGCGACCAGTACGCCGACTTCCAGGCGGCGGGCAGCGCCATCCTGGGCATCAGCCCGGACGACCAGGCCTCACACGTCCAATTCGCCGACAAGTACGCCCTGCCCTTCCCGCTGCTGGCCGACCCGGACCACGCCGTCGCCGAGGCGTACGGAGTCTGGAAGGAGAAGAACAACTACGGCAAGACGTACATGGGCATCGAGCGCACGACGTTCGTGATTGACCGGGACGGCAAGATCGCCAAAATCTACCCGCGTGTCAAGGTGGACCAGCACGCCGACGCGGTGCTGGAATTCGTCAAGACTCTGTAGTCCGATTCTTGTCAGGGGTGTGGCGGCGGCAGCAGGGCGTGGAGGATGACGACCGCCGCAAACAGGGCTACCACGAGCAGCGCAATTGCAAGATCGCCCAGGATGCAGCAGTCGCTCCCACGGCACGGCAGTCCGTCATCGCGCATGCTCCGGCGCGACAGGGTAGGCAGCGGAAGGGCCGTCCTGCGCCCACTGGCCCGACGCTTAAGATGATGCTGCCAAGCGCGCGGCGGGCGGCTCGGCTTGGCGAAATGGGGTATGGCCCCGTGGGGAAGCGGCCTCTTGGGCGACACGGCCCGCGTGGCGGGCGCGGCCTTGATGCCGTGCGTGAAATGATGTTGTCCCCTTCCTGATGCGCTGACTCGATGCATGAGTGATCCCCCCACCTCGGAAACAATACACAGATATTTTACCCGATTCAGGCGAGTATCGGGCAACGCCGAACAATTGTCTCCGCAATAGCGAGCGACGCGGTCGCCGCCGGGGACGGGGCATTGAGTACGTGCAGGCTCTGTCGGCCCTCGGCGAACAGGAAATCGTCCACCAGACGGCCATCGGGAGTGATCGCCTGGGCGCGTACCCCGGCGGGGGCCGGGATCAGCATCGCGGGGCGGACAGCTGGGATCAGGCGCTGGAGTGACCGCGAGAAGGCGCGCTTGGACACAGACCGGTACATCTCGAACACCCCCATTCGCCAATACCTCCGGGCGAGCCGCCGGAAGCCGGGATGTCTGAGGATGTCCCACACATCGCGTCCGCCTATCTCCGTCTTGCGATACCCCTCCCGTTTTCCTGCCAGCACCGCGTTCGGGCCGCACTCAACTCCGCCGCCCACCATGCGCGTAAAGTGGACGCCTAGGAACGGGAAGGCGGAATCAGGAACCGGGTAGATGAGGTGACGTACCAGCGATTCGAATTCCGGCCTCAGCGCAAAATATTCGCCACGGAACGGGATGATGGCGGCGTCCGGCGTCAGGCCGTCCATCCGGGCGATCCGGTCACTGTGCAGGCCGGCGCAATTGATCAAAAAGCGGGCTTCGTAGTCGCCGCCCGTCGTCAGCACACGCCTGCCCGACGGCTCCATGGAGACAATCCCCGTCACGGCGTGGCTGAGAAGGACCTGGCCGCCCCGTTCCTGAACCTGGGCCATCAGGCGTTGGGTGACGAGGCGGTAATCCACGATACCGGTCTGCGGGACGTGCAGCGCCGCCAGACCAGCGGCATGCGGCTCATAGTCGGGAATCTGCTCCGCCGCCAGGCGGCGGCATCCGACAAGGCCGTTCTGCCGGGAGCGTTCCAGAAGGCGGTCAATCTGGGGCAGCTCGGAGGGCCGTGTGGCGACGATGAGTTTGCCGCAGAGTTCGTAGGGAATGCCCTGCTGCTCACAGAAGTCGATCAGCCTCCGGCGGCCCGTGCGGCACAGGCGGGCTTTGTCGCTGCCGGGCGGGTAGTAGATGCCGGAATGAATGACCCCGCTGTTGCGCCCCGTCTGGTGCTGCGCCGGCGCGGCCTCTTTCTCCAGGACAAGCACCGTGCAGCCGGGGCGCTGGGTCAGCAGCTCGTGGGCGACGGCCATGCCGACGATGCCGCCCCCGATGATGAGAAAATCAGACACCATATCGCCCAAGCCGCGCCCACCCCTCTCCCGGACGGCGTTTTGTTCACCGGCAGAACAGGCTTCTCCTTTCTGCCCGATGCGGGCGGCAGGACGAAGCCCCGACGCCAGTGGGAGCCGGGGCTTGCTTGTACGGCCCTCCTCTGAACCTGCCTGCGGCCGAATGGAACAACCCACCGGCCTCTCTGGGGCAGGAAATGAAATGTCGGACGGTGAACCTGCCGCACTGAAGCCGCCGGGTGTCCGGGCGGCGGAAAAGGGAATGCCGGATGAAGATCAGGAAGCCCCTGCGCTGGGGCCTGGCCCTGCTGCTGCTCGGCGCATCTTGTGGCCGGGGCGCTTGGGCGGCGGATGTGCCGGTGGTCGCCGATGTGACGCCGTTGGTGTGGGAGGCGGGCAACGCGCTGCTGCGCGTCCGGGTGCATCAGGACGGCGGCTATTCGGTGCTGCGCGACGGGGACGAGTGGCTGACCAGCGCCCCCACCGCCCTGCACTGCGGCGGACAATGGTACAGCGCGCAGCCCGGTGCCGGGCAGATGCTGCTGAAGCCGACGGGGACGCAACGCGCGGGCGGGCATGATGCGCTCGGCGAGTTCATCTCGTACCAACAGGCGTGGGATGCGGGCGGGACGGAGTTTCAGACCAGCATCCGGGTGTATCGCGGCAGCCCCACCGTTGTCTTCGCGCAGGGTTTCCCGAAAGGGGCGCAAGGGACGGCGCTGACGGGTGGGGGCGACGCGGGGGTGTTGTCGGCGTTTCCCTGTTTTCAGGTCGCCGGGCGGCTGCAAACGCTGCGCTATTTCACCTATCGCGGGACCTTCGCCGGGGTGCAGCGTGGGACGGGGCTGGAGGGATTCGCCGGCGGGACGGACGGCGGCGTGCCGCTGGTGCTGCTGGACCCAGCGCTGCATACGGTCGTGCTGTCGCCGCTCAATCGGTTCAAGGCGGGGGCGCAGGCGCGCGTGTGGGACCTAGGCGGCGTGCTGGCCTGCGGGGTCCAGGGCCAGATCGAGCGCGTCCCGGCGGGGTTCACGCTGGAGACGATTTTCACGGCCGGCCAAGGCGTCACCGATACGCTCCACGGCTGGGGGTCGGACCTGCTGGCCTATCATGGCAAACGGCGCGGTGGGCCGGAGCGCGATGACACGGTCCGCTACCTCGGCTACTGGACGGACAACGGCGCGTACTACTACTATCACACCGAGCCGCGCAAGAATTATGAGGAGACGCTGCGGGACATGCGCGCGGATCATGTGCGCGCCGGAATCCCGTTTCACTACTACCAGCTTGACTCGTGGTGGTACTTCAAGGGGCCGGACGGCGGGGTCGCCCGCTGGGAGGCGCGGCCCGACGTGTTCCCGGACGGGGTCGCCGGGGTGCATCGGGTGCTGGGCCTGCCGCTGGTGATGCACAACCGCTGGTGGTCGCCGGGCACGGACTACGCGCGCCGTTTCCCGTTCGTGACCGACGGGCGCAGCGCCGTTCCGGTCCAGTTTCCCTTCTGGGAGTACCTGATGGCGAAGAACAAGCGGGAGGGAATGCGGGTCTACGAGCAGGACTGGCTGGTGGATCAGTTCCACAAGGCGGCCGTGCTGCGGCGCGACGCCCTGGCGGCGGGCGACTGGCTGGACAACATGGGCCGGGCGGCGTCGGAAAACGGCCTGACCATCCAGTACTGCATGCCGTTGCCGGCGGACGTTTTGCAGTCGTCGGAAATCCCCGCCGTCACCCAGACGCGCGTGAGCGGCGACTACCACCCCGGCAACGGCCAGTGGCGGATCGGCGCGACCTCGCTGCTGGCGTGGGCGCTGGGCCTTGCGCCCTTCAAGGACACCTTCTGGACCACCGCCGACGAGCCGGGCAGCCCCTACGGCCCGAAGGCCCGCGAGCCGAACGCCGAACTGGAGACGCTGGCCTCCGCCCTCAGCGCCGGGCCGGTCGGGCCGGGCGACGCCATCGGCCAAACCAACGTGTCGCTGCTGATGAAGGTCTGCCGGGCGGACGGGCTGCTGCTCAAGCCCGACAAGCCCGCGACGCCGATTGACCGCTGGTTCCTGGCCGACGGCCCCGACGGCGAGGTGTGGGACGCCGACACCGACTTCGGCCCGAACCGCTGGCATTACATGCTCGCCGCCGACCTGAAGGCCCCGTACACGCTGCGGCCCGATGACCTGCACACGCAGACGCCCTGCGTCGCCTTTGACCCGGACGCCCAATCGGTCATGGGCTTCGACGCCGCCCACCCGCTGACGCTCGCCGCCGACCGGGGCCCCGGCGCGGTGCCGTTCACCTACCTGGTGATCGCCCCCCGCTCGCCCGACGGCTGGGCCTTCCTCGGCGAGACCGGCAAGCTCGTCACCGTCTCACGCCAGCGCTTTGCGGACATCGCCGCCGACGGCTCCCGCGTCACCCTCCGGGGCGTGCCAGGCGAGGCCGTCACCCTGCAATGGAGCGCCCCCGCCCCGCCCGCGCGCCTCCAGGCCGATGGGGACAACGACCGAGTGATTCCCTGGACGTATGACCCCGCGCGACATCTGCTGACGGCCTCCGTCACGCTACCCCCACGCGGCGCGATGACGATCCAGGTCCGGCAGCCCTGACCCCGCTGATATGACTCGCCCGGCGGGGCCGGGCGCAGGGTCAGCAGGCTCTCGGCGATGCCGCTAGGATTTCACGGCCTGCAAGCGCCGCTGGAGCCGTGTGGCGGCGAGCCTGTCCAGCTTGTCCTTGCTGCTCAGGAACGGGGCGATGGCGCTGGAAATTTCCTTCCGCTGGGTGGCCGGCATTGGGTGAACGAGTCCCAGCATCGCCATGACGCGGGCATGGGCGAGGGGACTGGGCGACCGCTTCAGGAGTGCAAGCGACCAGTTCAGGTCGCTCGAGGAAATGGCGTGGGCGGCCCGGACGGAGCTCGTGATCTTCCGAAGCCGGATGTAGTCGCGCTGGGACATAACGCCCTCGCGCTGATAGTCCATGCCGATCGCCGCGATCTGCTTCGGGTCGTCCTGTTGCCTCGGAGCCTGCTGCGCCAGCCCCGCGCCAGTGAGGGCGGTGGCGCAAAGGATGGATGCGCCCATAGCCGTCAGTAAACGTTTGTTCATCGTCTTCCTCTTTCCGACAGGGTATGTACGCCACCGTCAATGAATGTAGACCCGGCAAGCAGCAAAAAGTTGCATCGCGGCAATAGCGCTCCTTAACTTCGCTGGTACGCCTCGCCCAATGCAGCGGGCGGAGAGGATTTGAGGCGGGAGCGGAACAGGAGGGCGAGCAGGGTCAGCAGGTACGGCAGGGCCTGGAGGGACTGATAGGGGAGGCGGCTGAGGAACCCCGCCTGGCTCCCTGCGGAGAGGAGCTGGTAG
>Ga0213875_10000965_pt1 | contig 20569 bp, 16 predicted proteins | sample BarmaccomBMRX_R8_FD_160105 | JGI IMG/M metagenome (GOLD analysis project Ga0213875, IMG submission 160105) | Root-associated microbial communities from Barbacenia macrantha in rupestrian grasslands, the National Park of Serra do Cipo, Brazil - RX_R8 | ecosystem: Host-associated > Plants > Roots... | reverse complement strand
CCTGGTCGGCCGATGTCGCGACTTTCGTTGTCAACGCCTTGCAACCTGCCGAGGTCGCCAAGGTCGTGCTCGACGAAGACTCCGACAAGATCGAGGTGGTCGTGCCCGACGAGCAGCTCTCGCTCGCGATCGGGCGGCGCGGCCAGAATGTACGCCTCGCCTCTCAGCTCACCGGTTGGGACATCGATATTCTGACCGAGGAAGAGGAATCGGAGCGGCGCAAGCAGGAATTCGAGCATCGTTCGACCCTGTTCATCAGTGCCCTCAATGTAGACGAGACTGTCGGCCAGCTCCTCGCCTCCGAAGGCTTCCGCTCGATCGAAGAGCTCGCTCACGTCGAGGAGAACGAGATCGCGTCGATCGAGGGCTTCGACGAGGAGACCGCGAAGGAGCTGCAGAGCCGGGCGCGCAATTATCTTGCGATGATCGAAGCCGAGCACGATGCCAAACGCAAGGAGCTTGGTGTCGACGACGCGCTCTTGAACATCGACGGCGTCACCATGGCGATGCTCGTCAAATTCGGCGAGAATGGGATCAAGTCCGTCGAGGATCTCGCCGGTTGCGCCACGGACGATCTTACCGGCTGGACCGAGCGCAAGGATGGGCAGGCGACCCGCCACGCCGGCGCGCTCGACGGCTTCGATATTTCCCGAGAAGAGGCGGACGCCATGATCATGGCGGCACGCGTCGCCGTCGGTTGGATCGAATTGCAAGCCGAAGGAACACAGGCCAGTGAGAGCGAGGGCGGCGAAACGGCGGCCAACGCTGCTTCCTGAAGCGGAATGACGGCCTTGGATCGATCAGAGATGTCGATGATCTCCCGTCGGCATTCCCGGTCCTTGGGCAATGACGAGTTGGAGCGATGATGGACGGATGCGGGCATGGCGCGACATGCGCATGAGCTTGGATCGCGTGGTGTCGCGAGTGCCCCTGCGGCGGGGCGTGATGGCGCTTGCCCGGAAGGCCGCGACATAGGGTCGCCACCACAGCACGTAGTAGGGCCCAAGCGGGCCAAGTCGGAACGCAGTTGCATCGTCACCCGCGCGCTGCTGCCTCCCGATCAATTGATTCGTTTCGTCCTTTCACCCCAAGGGGTAGTTACGCCGGACATCCGACGCACCTTGCCCGGCCGAGGGGTCTGGGTGACCGCGAACAAAGACCGGGTGGCCGAAGCTTCTCGCCGAAAAGCTTTTGCGCGGGCGTTCAAGAAGGAAGTCGCCGTTCCCGCCGATCTCGCCGATGAGGTGGATGCTCTCCTGCGCAAGGACGCGCTGCAGGCCCTTTCGCTGGCCAACAAGGCGGGCGCGGTGACGTCCGGCTTCGAGAAGACACGCTCCGCTCTGGAAAAAGGTGAGGTCCTGATCTTGATCGAGGCGAGTGACGGTTCACCGGAAGGACGCAGGAAGCTTGTCGGCCTGTTGCGGTGCGGCGCCGGAAGTTCAGCGGTCAGCATCGGCGACGCCGCTGTGGATGGGCCTGAAATCATCGCCAGCTTCACCTCGACGGAGCTGGATTTGGCGTTGGGGCGCCCCCATGTGATACATGCAGCCTTGCTGCGGGCGCCGGTCGGCGATTTCGCCTTGGCGAGGTGCCTGCGCCTTCACCGTTTTGAATTGATCGAAAAACACGCTAGTGGAGGCGCCGAGCGTTGCGGCGCCGCCCGAAAGAACCGCAATCTCAACGCCAATCTGAACCGCGAGCTCCCAGCTTGGGACGCGAACGGGGCGAATCGAGCCGCAGGACAGAAGTCTGTATGAGCGATCTTAAGACGCCGGGCGACAAGCCGTTGAGCATGCCGACCGGAAAGTTGAGCATCAAAAGGCCCGAGACGGGCACCGTGCGCCAAAGCTTCAGCCATGGCCGCTCGAAGACGGTCGTCGTCGAGAAGGTCAAGCGGCGCACCGGCACGAGCGCGGAACCGCGCGAGGCGACTGGCGCGCAAGCTCCCGCTGCAAAGCGCGCGGCCCCTGCCCCGCTGGCGCGCGGTGCCAAGTCCGCGACCCCGTCCTCGGCCGCGCCCTCCGTCGCTTCGACCGGTAGCGCGCAACCCACGGCGCGCGGTCCCGCCGGCGCTGGGCAAAAGGCGAGCATCGTTCTTCGCACCCTCACGGAAGAGGAGCGGAATCGACAAGGCACCGCCCTTGCCGAGGCGCGCCGGCGCGAGGAGGACGAGCGCAAGCACGCTGAGGAGGAGGCGCGACTTCGCGCGGTGCGTGACGAGGTCGAGCGCAAGGAGCGCGAAGCGGCCGACGAGCGCAAGCGTGAGGAGGAAGACCGACGCCGCTCCGAGGACCAGGCCAAACGAAAAGCCGAAGAAGAGGCCCGACGCCGTTTTGGCGATCCTCCGCCGGCGAGCCGGGCGCCGGGAACTCCAATTCCGCGCCTCGATCCGCGTCCCGCCTCCCAGGCCGCGAGCGCCGGATCGGCCGGTACGGGGCGCACCGCCGCACGTGCGGGGCTGAGTGCCGCGACGCCGTCGCGCCGCACCCTCCTGCCCGAGACGGAGGGAAGCCCTCGCCAGCAGCCCCGCCGCGCCGGAGGCGGAGCAGCAGCGCGGGCGGCGCCCGCTCCGAGGGCCCCGAAAGGAGATCACAAGCAGCGCGGCCGCCTCACCTTGGCGAACGCGCTGACGAGCGACGAGGAACGTACGCGTTCGCTCGCTGCCCAGCGCCGTCGTCAGCAGCGCATGAAAGGCTCCGCGGGCGAGCAGAAGGAGAAGATCGCTCGCGAGGTGACGGTCCCGGAGACGATCTCGATCCAAGAGCTCGCGAACCGCATGGCTGAGCGGGCAGTCGATGTGATCCGCCTGCTAATGGCGCAAGGCCAGATGCTGAAGATCACGGACGTGATCGACGCCGACACGGCCCAGCTCATCGCCGAAGAGCTTGGCCATACCGTGAAGCGTGTTGCCGAATCCGACGTCGAGGAGGGTCTGTTCGACGCGCCCGACCAGCCGCAGGATCTCGTTCCGCGGCCGCCGGTCGTCACCATCATGGGCCATGTCGACCACGGCAAAACCTCGCTGCTCGATGCCATCCGCTCGGCCGACGTGGTGAGCGCAGAGGCCGGCGGCATCACCCAGCATATCGGCGCCTATCAAGTAGAGAGCCCGCTCGGCGGCAAGATCACCTTCATCGACACGCCGGGCCACGCCGCCTTCACGGCAATGCGCGCGCGTGGCGCCAAGGTGACGGATATCGTGATCCTGGTGGTCGCAGCAGATGACGGCGTCATGCCCCAAACGGTCGAGGCGATCAGCCACGCCAAGGCCGCCCATGTGCCGATCATCGTCGCCATCAACAAGATCGACAAGCCGGACGCCAAGCCAGACCGTGTGCGCAACGAGCTTCTGCAACATGAGATCCAGGTGGAATCGCTCGGCGGCGAGGTCCTGGAAGTCGAGGTCTCGGCGACCAAGAAGATCAACCTCGACAAGCTCCTCGAAGGCGTATCGCTGCAATCGGAGGTGCTCGACCTCAAGGCCAACCCGAACCGCAGCGGCGAAGGCGCGGTGATCGAGGCAAGGCTCGATCGTGGCCGTGGGCCGGTCGCGACGGTGCTCGTGCAACGCGGCTCGCTCAAGGCCGGTGACATCATCGTCGCGGGCTCGGAGTGGGGACGCATTCGCACCTTGCTCGATGACAAGGGGGAGACACTTGTTTCGGCCGGCCCCTCGACACCCGTCGAGGTGCTCGGGTTCAACGGTACACCCGACGCCGGAGATCGGGTCGCGGTCGTCGAGAACGAAGCGCGCGCCCGTGAGGTTACGGCTTACCGCACCCGCCAGAAGCGCGAGAGATCGGTCGCTCGCCAGGCAGGCGCGCGTGGTTCGCTTGCGGAGATGATGCAGGATCTCAAGACGGGGGCCGGCCGCAAGGAGTTCCCGCTCGTCGTCAAGGCGGATGTGCAAGGCTCCGTGGAGGCGATCGCGGGTGCGCTGGAGAAACTCGGCAACGAAGAAGTGGGCGCGCGCGTCATCCATTCGGGCGTGGGCGGCATCACCGAGAGCGATGTGATCCTCGCCAATGCATCCGGTGCCGCGGTGATCGGCTTCAACGTGCGCGCGCACAAGGAAGCGCGCGAGGCGGCCGAGCAGGCCGGTATCGAGATCCGCTATTACAACATCATCTACAACCTGGTTGACGACGTGAAGGATGCGATGTCGGGCTTGCTGGCGCCCACTTTGCGCGAGACCATGCTCGGCAACGCCCAGATCCTCGAGATCTTCAACGTCTCGAAGATCGGCAAGATCGCGGGTTGCCGCGTCACCGACGGTGTGGTGCAGAAGGGCGCGAATGTCCGCCTCATCCGCGACAACGTGGTCATTCACGAGGGCAAGCTCGCAACGCTCAAGCGTTTCAAGGATGATGTGCAGGAAGTGCGTGCCGGCCAGGAATGCGGCATGTCATTCGAGAACTACCAGGACATGCGGTCGGGCGATGTGATCGAATGCTATCGCGTCGAAGAGGTCAAGCGGTCCCTTTGAGGCGCGCCGTCTCGCGTATGGGGGTTTGTTACCGACTTCCGGAATTCGAGCATGACGGCCTGCAGCCATTATCAAGATCATCAGAACATGATCCTTTGGAAAGGTGCTTTCCACCTTTCCGGCTCATCCTCGTAGGTGCCCCAAGAAGAAACGGAAGATTTGCTGCAATGGAGCATCTGATGCTTGGGGCAAGCCCCGAACGCCGAGTGCGCCGCGTCCTCGCGGCCGTGAAGGGACCGGCAATCGTTTTAACCCTCGTCCTTGCTTCGCGAACCGTCTTGGCCCAGCCATTTTATGTGCCTTCGGGCTCGATGGAACCGACCCTTCTGATCGGCGATGAGCTGGTCGTTGCAAAATACGCCTATGGATTCAGCCGCTACTCGCTTCCGGTAGATCTCGGTTTTTCTTCCGAGCACCGTTTGCTCGAAAGCTTGCCGGAATATGGAGATGTGGTGGTTTTCCGACTGCCGCGCGATCCACGGCAGGTCTATGTAAAACGCGCAATCGGCCTGCCAGGCGACCGCATTCAGATGCGGGAGGGGCGCCTATGGATCAATGGCGCCGAGCTTCCCTTGCGACGCGATGGCCAGGGAAAAGTGGAACAGGAGGACGGCAGTGAGATCGGCGCGGCACGCTTCATGGAAACGTTGCCGAACGGCCGCGAGCACCCGATCTTCAAGCTCGAGGCGAAAGGCGCACTCGACGACACGCGCGTCTTCGTGGTGCCGCCGGGCCACGTCTTCTTGATGGGAGACAACCGAGACAACTCGCTCGATAGCCGCGTTTCGGCTGTCGCCGGCGGCGTTGGCTTCGTCCCGGCCGAGAATCTCATCGGCCGCGCCGAGGTGGTCTTGGGGTCTTGGAATTTTCCCGTGGCGCGCCGACCCTCCCAATGGGCATCGGCATTGAGGCCGGCGCGATTTTTTGCGCGCATACGATGAAGGAATCCGCGAAGGCCCGAACGGGCCCGAGCGGATTTCGCGAGTATCGAGGTTCCGGTTCGACTCCGGAGGAGAGAAGATGGCACGACACCAACCCAGCCGTCATGAGCGAGGCCCTTCCCAGCGCGCGCTTCGGGTGGGCGAACTCGTGCGCCACGCGCTCGCCGAGCTCTTGTCGCGCGGCGAGGTCCGTGACGATGTGCTTGAAAATCACCCGGTCACGGTTCCCGAGGTGCGCATGTCGCCCGATCTGCGTCTTGCCACCGCTTATGTGATACCGCTCGGCGGCAAGGATGTCGGTCTCGTGCTCGAGGCACTCGACCGCAACAAGCGCTTCATCAAGGGAGAGATCGCGCGCCGCATCAACCTGCGCTACGCACCGGAGATCCGCTTCCGGCGCGACGACACATTCGAGGAGGCGTCACGAATCGAGGCTCTCCTCCATTCGGAGAAGGTGCGGCGCGATCTCGAGTCGGACCGAAAAGCTGAAGATGACCGGAACCATGACTGAGGGCGCCAGCGAAAGCTCCCGCTCCGGCGAGAGCATGAGGGTCGATTCCCGAGAGCCGCAACCGGCGCGCCCGCGTAAGCGCGAGGTCAATGGCTGGCTCATCCTCGACAAGCCGGTCGGCATGACGTCGACGCATGCCGTCGCGGTGGCCAAACGGTTGTTCAATGCCAAGAAGGCAGGTCACGCGGGGACGCTCGATCCGCTGGCCTCCGGGCTCTTGCCCATCGCCTTCGGCGAAGCCACAAAGACCGTTCCCTTCGTCATGGATGGGCGCAAGGGCTATCGCTTCACCGTCGCCTGGGGCGAAGAACGCGACACGGACGACAGCGAGGGCGCAGTGACCGCATCGAGCGACGCTCGGCCCTCGCAAGCCTCGGTCGCGGATGCGCTTTCTGCCTTCATCGGCGAGATTTGGCAGACACCGCCGCGGTTCTCCGCCATCAAGATTGCCGGCGAGCGCGCCTACGATCTCTCGCGCGCCGGCGCAAGTGTCGCGCTCGAAGCCCGCCTCGTGCGCATCGAGAGGCTGGTGATCGTCGAGCACCAATCCGACACGAGCGTTTTCGAAGCGGTTTGCGGCAAGGGAACCTATGTGCGGGCCATCGCCCGTGATCTCGGCCGGGCGCTCGGTTGTTTCGGGCATGTGAGCGCGCTACGGCGCACTCACGTCGGGCCATTTTCCGAGAAAGATGCAATTTCGCTGGACGATTTGACTGAATTGCGCCATAAGGCCGCCGCTGGCGAAGGGAACTTGGCCGGCGAATTACTGCCCGTTGCGACCGCGCTGGACGACATCCCGGCGCTGGCCGTGAGCCGGGCAGATGCAGGACGGCTTCGCCGAGGCCAAATCGTCCTGCTGCGCGGGCGTGATGCCCCGCTCTTCCAGGGACGCATCAGCGTGACTTCGGAGGGCGCTTTGGTGGCGCTCGCCGAGGCGGAAGGAGCGGAGATCAGGCCGACGCGCATCTTCAATCTGGGACGCTGAGCGGCCCTTGCGAGAAAGGAACTCCCGATGTCGATTGCAACCGAGCGCAAGAGTGCGCTCATTTCCGACTATGCCACTAAGAAGGGAGATACAGGCTCTCCCGAGGTGCAGGTGGCGCTTCTCACCGAGCGCATCAACAATCTCACCGAGCATTTCAAGACGCATGTGAAGGACAACCATTCACGGCGCGGCCTGTTGAAGATGGTCTCGCAGCGACGCTCGCTCCTGAACTATCTGAAAGACAGGGACGAGCCCCGTTACAAGACGCTGATCGAGCGCCTGGGCATCCGTCGCTGAGGAGGACCCGCGCGCCTGATGGCGCGCAGGTCGATTTTGCTGCGCCCGCATCATGAGGATCGTGGGCGATGAACCCCGCCGGCAGGCCACGCCCGCCATGGCAGGATCGTTAGACGCTTTTTAGCGCCAGGCCCGAAGCTCCGCGCGTATCGGGCATGTTCGCGTCGATGAGCCGAGCCGTTCAGGCTCGTCGTCCGAAATCGGAATTCCGAGGCTTCGGAATACCGAGCGGCGCTGCGATAAGAAGAGCGTCTTGCCATCTTGCTCATGGCTTCGCGCCCGCCGGCCAACCATGAGGATGGTCAATGTTCGATGTTCAACGAGAAGTGCTGGATTGGGGCGGGCGCCGTCTCGTCCTGGAAACCGGCAAGGTGGCTCGCCAAGCCGATGGCGCCGTGCTTGCGACCTATGGCGACACGGCCGTGCTTGCGACGGTGGTCGCCGCGAAGGCGCCGAAGCCCGGCGCCGATTTCATGCCGCTCACCGTCAACTATCAGGAGAAGGCTTTCGCTGCCGGACGCATTCCGGGCGGCTTCTTCAAGCGCGAAGGGCGCCCTTCGGAGAAGGAGGTGCTGGTCTCGCGGCTTATCGACCGCCCCATTCGGCCGCTCTTCATCGACGGATGGCGCTGCGATACGCAGGTGATCATCACCGTACTCTCCCACGATCTCGAGAACGATCCCGACATCGTCGCCATGATTGCGGCCTCCGCGGCGCTGACGATTTCCGGCGTGCCGTTCATGGGACCGATCGGCGGTGCGCGCGTTGCCTACGTCGACGGCCAATACGTTCTCAATCCGACGCTCGACCAGGTGAGGGCGAGCGCGCTCGATCTCGTGGTCGCCGGCACGCAAGATGCGGTGCTCATGGTCGAATCGGAAGCCAAGGAGCTTTCCGAAGACGTCATGCTCGGCGCCGTGATGTTCGGCCACACGGGCTTCCAGCCCGTGATCGAGGCGATCATCCGCCTCGCGGAGATGGCCGGCAAGGAACCGCGCGAGGTGGTGAAGCCCGACCATGCGGCTCTCGAAAAGGCGGTGCTCGAGCTCGCCGAAGCAGATTTGCGCGCCGCCTACAAGATCACCGCGAAGCAGGAACGCTACGACGCGGTTGACGCCATCAAGGCCAAGATCAACTCGCACTTCTTCCCCGAGGGCGAGGAGGCGGGCGGCCACACCAAAGAGGAAGTGGCGGGCGTGTTCAAGGAGCTGCAGGCGAAGATCGTTCGCTGGAACATCCTCGATGACGGCGCCCGCATCGACGGCCGCGATGTGAAGACGGTTCGCCCGATCGTGAGCGAGGTGGGCATCTTGCCGCGCACGCATGGGTCTGCGCTCTTCACCCGCGGCGAGACGCAAGCCATGGTGGTGGCGACGCTCGGCACGGGAGATGACGAGCAATACATCGACGAGCTCGAAGGCACGCGCAAGGAGACCTTCCTGCTGCACTACAATTTCCCGCCCTATTCGGTGGGCGAGACCGGGCGCATGGGCTCGCCGGGCCGGCGGGAGATCGGTCATGGCAAGCTCGCCTGGCGCGCCGTCCACCCATTGCTGCCGCCCCATCACGAGTTCCCCTACACCATCCGTCTGGTGTCCGAGATCACCGAGTCGAACGGCTCGTCGTCGATGGCGACCGTTTGCGGCTCCTCTCTGGCCATGATGGATGCGGGCGTGCCGCTGCGGCGGCCAGTGGCCGGAATCGCGATGGGTCTCATCCTCGAGGGCGAGCGCTTCGCGGTGCTCTCCGACATCCTTGGCGACGAGGATCATCTCGGCGACATGGACTTCAAAGTGGCGGGGACCGACACCGGCATCACCTCGTTGCAAATGGACATCAAGATCACCGGCATCACCGAGGAGATCATGCGCGTGGCTCTCGCACAGGCGAAGGACGGGCGACTGCATATCCTCGGCGAGATGGCCAAGGCGCTCACCGGCGCCCGGGCCGAGCTCGGCCAATACGCGCCGCGCATCGAGGTTATCCAGATCCCGGTCGACAAGATCCGTGAGGTGATCGGTTCGGGCGGCAAGGTGATCCGCGAGATCGTCGAGAAGACCGGCGCCAAGATCGACATCTCCGATGATGGCATGGTGAAGGTCGCCTCGGCCAATCAGGAGTCGATCGCCGCGGCGCTCAACTGGATCAAGTCGATCGCGTCGGAACCCGAGCCCGGCCACATCTACGAAGGAACGGTCGTCAAGGTGATGGAGTTCGGCGCCTTCGTGAACTTCTTCGGACCGAAGGACGGGCTCGTCCATATCTCCGAGCTTGCACCGCGCCGCGTCGCCAAAGTGACGGACGTCGTCAAGGAAGGCGACAAGGTGAAGGTGAAGTTCCTCGGCATGGACGACAGGGGCAAGACGCGCCTCTCGATGAAGGTCGTCGATCAGGCGACCGGCGAAGACATCACCGAGAAGCTGCGCGCCGAACGCGACGCTGAGCGTGCGCAGAAGCAGACGGCCTGACGCGATTCCCGTCGCGTCGTCCTTCATCGAAGGCGCAACGCAGCTCCCTTTGGCCTGGCTCTCGACGCCAGCTTCGAGAAAGTCGTCGGACGCACATGTTCGCTCACCTCTCCCTGCGGGAGAGGTGCACATGTTTGTGCGTCCGACCTTCATCTGAGGACCGCCCCATGGCCGTAGCCGTGCCGCGCGCATCCACCGAAGCACGAAGCGTGGGCGGCGCGACGCCTCTGCACCGCATCGTGGTGGTCGGCGGCGGAGCGGCAGGCCTTGAGCTCGTCACGCGCCTCGGCGATCAGCTGGGCAAGCGCCGGCTCGCCGACGCCGTGCTCGTCGAGAAGAGCCGCACGCATCTATGGAAGCCGCTCCTCCACGCAGTCGCGGCAGGCAGCATGGATGCGAGCGAGCATCAGCTCAATTATCTTGCTCAGGCGCATTGGCATCATTTCCGCTACCAATATGGGGAGATGATCGGCCTCGACCGCGCGAAGAAAAGCGTGCATCTCGGCCCGACCTTCGACGGGGAAGGACGGCAGATCACCGCGGCACGAAGCGTCGGCTACGACACTTTGGTGGTCGCGGTCGGCAGCATCAACAATGATTTCGGCACCCCTGGCGCCGCGGAACATGCGATCCCGCTCGACACCCAGGAGCAAGCAGAGCGCTTCCATCATCGGCTCGTGAACGCTTTCTTGCGAGCTCAATCGCAAGACGGCCCTGTTCGCCCCGGCCAGCTTCACGTTGCCATCATCGGAGCCGGAGCGACGGGCACCGAACTCGCGGCGGAATTGTATCAAACGGCTCGCGAGGTGGCGGCTTTCGGCCTCGATCACGTCGATCCCGACAAGGACATTCGCATCGTCCTCGTCGAGGCCGCCGACCGTATTTTGCCGGCCTTACCCGAACGCATCTCCGCCGCGACCTTGAAAATTCTGAACGGGCTCGGTGTCGAGGTGCGCACCAAGGCGCGGGTCGGCGAGGTGTGCGCCGACGGCGTCAAACTCGCGAGTGGCGAGACCATCCCGTCCGAACTCGTCGTCTGGGCTGCCGGCGTCAAGGGACCGGATGTGTTGCGCGACCTTGATGGCCTCGAGACGAACCGCATCAATCAGCTCGTGGTGACGAGCACCTTGCAGACGACGCGCGATCCGGACATCTTCGCCATCGGCGATTGTGCGGCCTGCCCGAGACCTCACGACAGGCAGCCGGTGCCGCCGCGCGCCCAGGCGGCGCACCAGGAAGCCTCCCATCTTCTTCGCCAATTCAAGCGGCGGCTCGAGGGCAAGCCGCTCGAACCCTTCGTCTATCGCGATTTCGGCTCGCTCGTTTCCTTCGGCCGCTTGGGAGCCGTCGGCAATCTGATGGGTTTCCTGTTGGGCAAGGGCCTGTTCGTCGAGGGCGCGCTCGCGCGCCTCATGTATCGCTCGCTCTACAAGATGCATGAGACTGCCCTGCACGGGGTCGCCAAGACGCTCATCGGCAGCTTGGCGCGAAGCCTGTCACGTGGGGGCGGCGAGCCGCGCGTCAAGCTGCATTGAGGGGACGGATACGGATCACCCCTGGCGAATGATGACCTCATGCTCGCTGGTCACCATGCTCCGACTTTTCTGCCCGACCATGATCTCTTCGAAAAACCGCTTCCCGCCGATCCCGATCGTCCTTTATTCGGGCGAGATATGAGGCTGCGTGTTCGGTTCGAGCGGAGGCTCCGGCGCATCGGTTTGTGGCAGATGGCTGGCATCGAGCGGCAGCACGCTCCCCATCCACAGCGCATGCTTGAGATGGTCGTCTCGCGGCCGATCCGTGTTGGGGTGAACCAGGATGGTGAGCCCGAGACGGTTCAGCATCAGCCATGGCACGATTTTGGGAAATACCTCCTTCGCAAAGGAGATCTGGAACATGGCGCTCGGATGCGGCCCGACGGGGACGTCATGCCAGGAGCCGTTGCGCACGAGGAAGCGCTCCGCCACGAGCTCACGCAAGCGCTCGGCTTTGTCACGCGTCGCGGCGGGATCGTAATAAATATGCGCGTGGAAACTTGATATTCGCGACAAGGCTTCGGGGTTCGGCGCGTTCCCGGAAAACGGCTCGTCGCCGCACTTTTGTTTCGTCTCCATGCGCACCCTCCTGGTACTACCGCATCATCGCGGCGACGTTCCCGCCGTCGACCGTCGTCACATCGCCGGTGGTCTTCTGCATAAGAGCTTGAGCCACGAAGGCGTCTGCCACATCTTGCGCGGTCACTTCCTCGCGCAAGAGATTGCCCGCCATGTATTCGGAAGGCGAGACGCCTCGCGCGGCGGCGCGTTCTTGGATCATCTGGGGCGTGAGCAGGCCCGAGCGGATGCGATCGGGATTGAGCGCATTGGCGCGAATGCCGTCGCCACCGTGCTCCAGCGCGTATTGACGCACAAGCGCGAGGAGGGCCGCCTTTGACGTCCCGTATGCGCCGAAATTCGGGCCCGGATTCACCGCCTGTTTCGATACGTTGAACAGGAGCACACCACCCAGCTTTTGCCGCTTCATGATTGCGACAGCCTCGCGGGCCACATTCTGGTGCGCGAAGAAATTGATCTCGAAGCTTCGGCGCAAGATCTCGTCCGAAATTTCGGCGATCATGCCGGTGAGAGCCGTTCCGGCATTCGATACCAGGATGTCGACCCCGCCGAAAAATTCGACAACCTTGGCAAAGGCAGAGGCGACCGATCCCTGATCGGTCACATCGCAGGAAAGCGCGAGCGCAGAGCCTCCCAGCGATTTCGCGATCTCGGCGGCCGCAAGCGAATCGATGTCGAGTAGCGCGATTTCCGCACCCTCGCGCGCGAAAGCTGTCGCGGTCGCAGCGCCGATCGCGCCCGCGCCGCCCGTGATGACGACGACATGGCCGCCCAGGCGTTTGGGTGCCGACTTGCCAAGCTTTGCCTGCTCGAGGGACCAATACTCCATATCGAATTGGTCATCCTCCCCGATAGGCTCGTAGCGGCCGATCGTCTCGGCCCCGATCATCGAGACCATGGCCGCTTCGAACAGATCCGCCACGATTTTTGCGTCAGCCTTGTCCTTGCCAATTCCCACAATGCCGACCCCGGGAACGAGGATGATGCGGGGCATCGGATCGAGCGCTTTCTTCCTGCCGCCAGCGCGCGCGTTCTGACGCTGAAAATAATTCTCGTACTCGGTGGCATACTGCCCAAGCGCTCGCGCCGCATCGTCTGCCCAGGCCTTGAGCTCGCCGCACCGTGCGGGAAGAAGCAGGAGCGGTTTGCCTTTCAGGCGGATGATGTGATCGGGCGTGGCCGGCCCGCGCAGCGCGCATGCTGCGAGCTTGTCATCGCCGAGGAAAGCCTCGATGTCCGGCCCCTTGCGGCAATCGATGATCCAGTGGCGCGGCCATTTGCCTTGCGCCGCACTCCCCAGCATGCCTCGCAGAGCCGCCAATAATTCGGCTTCGTCGGGGGCCGGGTGTCGCGACTGCTCCCGAGGCTTTGGGCGCGGCCTTGCGGTCACCGCGATGTAACTTTCGGCGACCGTTACGAGTTCGATCATGCGTTCATAGGCTTCGCGCGCCGTGGCGCCGAAGGTGAAGATGCCGTGCTTGATGAGCATCAGGCCTTCGACTTCCGGATTGGCTTCGAAGGCGGACGCCGCCGCTTTCGCGAGACCAAAGCCCGGAAGAACATAGGGCACGCAAGCGAGGCGCTCGCCGTAGATGCGCCGGCAGATTTCCTCGACATCCGGCTGATCGGCAATCGCCACCGCGGCAACCGAATGCGTGTGATCGACGAATTTTAGCGGCAGGAAAGCGTGCAGCAGGGTCTCGACCGATGGGTTCGGCGCGGCACTGTCGAGGAGGTTGGCACGCTGCACGCTCACCATCTCCTCGTCGGTAAGCTTGTCGAGCCTGCGCAAGCGCAAGAGCGGCTCGAGGCGCACGGCCGGATGACCTTCGGGTTCGATGGTCGCGAGATCCCAACCGCTTCCCTTGACGCAAAGGACGCGCACCTCGTCCCCATACACATCGCGCATGCGCGTCTTGACCGAGGTGTTGCCACCGCCATGGTGAACGAGCCGCCGGTCGCCGCCGAGAAGCCGCGCCGAATAGGCCCGCAAGGCGAGATCCTCGCCGATGCCGCGTTCCGCATAATGGGCGACGGCTCGCCTCGCCTCCGGTTCCGACCACCGGCTCTTCATTCAGGACTCCTGCGCCTCGTGATATTTTTTCCGGATCATCTCGATGTCGACCGACGGCTTCGGTCGCGAGATCTTGAGTTCGTCGAGGGTGTCGGCGACGATCTCCGAAGCCACGAAATTGCGCACGCGCTTACGGTCCGAGGGGATGACATACCAACGAGCACGCCCGGTGCTCGTCTTCGCGAGCGCGTCCTCATAAGCCTTCATGTAGTCAGCCCAGAAGGCACGCTCTCCGTAATCGTCCTCGCTGATCTTCCAGCGCTTGTCAGGATCGTCCAGCCGATCCTTGAACCGGCGAAGCTGCTCTTCCTTGGAAATATGCAGGAAGAGTTTGATCACGGTCGTTTGATGGCGGTGCAGAAGCTTCTCGAACGCGTTGATCATCTCGTAGCGCTTCGACCACACTTTCTTCGGCACCAGCTTGTGCACGCGCTCGACCAGCACCGCCTCGTAGTGGCTCCGGTTGAAGATCGAGACCCAGCCGCTCGCCGGCGCGCGTTTGTGATGGCGCCACAAGAAATCATGCGCGGCCTCCTCCGGCGTGGGCACCTTGAAGGCGGTCACCGTGCAGCTCATGGGGTTCATCGCCGACAAGATGTGCTTGACGACGCTGTCCTTGCCGGCCGCGTCGAGACCTTGCAGCACGATCAACACCGAATGGCGCCGCTCGGCATAGATGCGCAATTGCTGATCGGCAATGCGGGCACGGTTCTTCTCGATGCGTGTGTCGATGTCGTGATTGTCGAGCGCGAGATCCGTGAAGCGCGTGTCAATGCGGTCGAGACGCACCGGGGTCTCGGGCTTGACGATGAACTCTTTGCGGTAATCCATTGCGGCGCTCCCCGGTGGAGCGCCTGACCTCGAGTCTGAAGCGGCGCTCGGCACGGCTTTCCCTCGACGCCACAAGACTCATGAGACTTGGACGGTCAGGGACTTCGCGAGGCTATCTTCCCGCACGCAAAGCGTCGAGCACCACACCGCCAGGCCGGCCTGTCGGCGGCAAGCCGAGCCTCGCCTCGTAGGCCTTGATCGCCTCATGCGTCTTGGCGCCGACGGCGCCATCCGGTGTGCCGACATCGTAGCCGCGTTGCGTCAGGAGGGCCTGGACCTCCTTGCGCTCGGCTCGCGAGAGGCCCCGATCATTCGTCGGCCAGGTGCCGACCAGCGGACCCGCACCCTTCAGTCGATCGGAAAGAAGCGAGATCGCGAGCGCATAGGATTCGGCCGCGTTGTAGGAATAAATCGCATCGAAATTATGCGTCACCAAAAAGGCCGGCCCGTCGCGTCCCGCGGGAACGATGAGGCCTGCGGTGCCTGCCGCCGGAAGGGCGCGACCATCGGCCCGCCTGACGCCGGCGGCAGCCCAAGCGGAAAATGGCCGCTTGGCACCGCGTCCGGTAGGGCCGCGATACCCGTCCGGCAGGACGACCTCGAATCCCCAGCTCTCCCCTGTCGACCAGCCGGATTTGCGCAGGAAATTCGCGGTCGAGCCGAGCGCATTGGGGACCGAATCGACGATGTCGCGGTTGCCGCTGCCGTCCATGTCGACGGCGAGCCGCATGAAGGTGGAAGGCATGAATTGCGTATGCCCGAAGGCTCCGGCCCACGACCCCACGAGGTGCGCCGGGTTGACGTTGCCGTCGTCGATGATCTTCAGCGTCGTGATCAACTCGTGGCGAAAATACGAGGCCTTCTCGCCGTAGCACGCAAGTGTCGCAAGCGACTGGATCAAAGGTCGCTTGCCGATGGATTTGCCGAAATCGGATTCGACGCCCCAGACGGCGACCACCACATGCCGATCGACCCCGAAACGCGCCTCGACGGCATCCAGCGTCGAACGCCATTGCGCCAGCATGGCCCGACCGTCCGCGATGCGCTGATCGTCGACGAGCGCGGCCAGATAATCCCAGATCGGCGTCTTGAACTCCGGCTGCTCCTGCTGCAGGTCGAGCACAGTCCTGTCTGGAGAAAGACCCCGCAACTGCGAATCGAACGTCGCGGCAGACACCCCCTTCGCCGTCGCATCGGTCCGCATGCTTTCGAGACAGGCGCCGAAATCCTGTTCGGCGCGAGCCGGGCTCAAAGCAAGAGCAATGAGGCCCACCGCTCCCAAAAGGAGAGCGTCAAAGGGACGAAATCGCAGGCGAGAGATGGTATTCGGCATGGGCGCCATTTAAGCGGTGCTTATGGTTAAAAAATGGGTAAAGCCCACCTTCCAAGGGCCACGGCACCTTGATCGCGACCCTGGGTCCCGAGCCTTGGTTCGCGCCCATGCCTGCCTTATAAGCGCAGCCTCAGCATCATTGCGGTTCCAGCCAGCCGGAGACCTTGATGGCCGGGCATTCCCAGTTCAAAAACATCATGCACCGCAAGGGCAAGCAGGACGCGATGCGCGCCAAGCTCTTCGCGAAGCTTGCCCGCGAGATCACCGTCGCGGCGAAGATCGGCCAGGCCGATCCGGCGTTCAACCCACGTCTTCGCCTTGCGATCCAGGCGGCGCGCGCCGAGAATATGCCAAAGGACAATATCGAACGCGCCGTGAAGAAGGCGCAAGGCGGCGACGCGGAGAACTACGACGAGGTCCGTTACGAGGGTTATGGACCGGGCGGCGTCGCACTCATCGTCGAGGCCTTGACGGACAATCGCAACCGCACCGCCTCCGAGATCCGCTCCTATTTCACCAAGAGCGGCGGCAATCTTGCGGAATCCGGCGCCGTCTCCTTCATGTTCCAGCGCATCGGCCTCATCGAATACGACGCGAAAGCCGCAAGCGAAGAGGCGATGCTCGAAGCGGCGATCGAGGCGGGCGCGAGCGACGTGTCGTCGACGGCAGACGGGCACGAGATCATCTGCGCGGCCGAGGATCTCGCCGAAACCGCGAAGGCGCTCGAGGCAAAATTCGGCCCACCCCGCAAGGCGACGCTTGCCTGGCGTCCGCAAAACACCGTGGCCGTCGATGACGAGAGCGGCGAGAAGCTCATCCGCCTCGTCGACGCGCTCGAGGACAATGACGACGTCCAGAAGGTCTATGCGAATTTCGAGGTCTCGGACACGCTGATGACGAAGATGGAGGGGTGAGCTGCGCGATCTGCGCCTGATTGGCCTCGATCCGGGCTTGCGGCGAACCGGCTGGGGGGTGATCGCCGTGGAGGGGACGCGGCTTTCCTTTATCGCTTGCGGAGTCGTCACGAGCAGCGAGAGGCGTTCGCTCGCCGAAAGGCTGCTGCAATTGCACGAGGGCTTGAGCGCGATCATCGCCGAGCACGCCCCTCGCGAAGCTGCGGTCGAGGAGACCTTCGTGAGCAAGGATGCGCGGGCGACGCTGAAGCTCGGCCAAGCCCGCGGTGTTGCGCTTCTCGTCCCGGCGCTGCTCGGCCTGCCGGTCGCCGAATACGCGGCGAACCTCATCAAGAAGACGGTCGTCGGCGTCGGACATGCCGAGAAGCATCAGGTCGAAGCCATGATCCGCGTCCTCCTCCCCAAGGCCGACCCGCCCGCGGCTGACGCGGCCGACGCGCTTGCGGTCGCCATTACCCATGCCCACCATCGAGCACGTGGCGGCGCGTGAAACGCGCTGGGGTTTCCTATTCCGTGCGACGGGGGAGAGGGTAACCAGTTCAACCCCTGACTTTACGACCGAGAAGTTCGGCCGCTCGCTGTACATAATGTCCAGCGCCACAACCATCTGAGCCGGAAAACTCGCTTTTCGGCTGCGAAATCCGGTATGGATGAGTGCGACTCGACGGCGCCGCAGGAACCCTTTCATATGATCGGCAAGCTCAGAGGCGTCGTCGATAGCTACGGGGAGGACTTCGTCATCCTCGACGTGAGCGGCGTCGGCTACCTCGTCCAATGCTCATCGCGCAGCCTCCAGGCCCTGCCCCGGGCCGGGGACGAGGTTTCTCTCTTGATCGAGACGCAAGTGCGCGAGGACGCAATCCGCCTCTTCGGCTTTCGCGAGGAGGCGGAGCGGGAATGGTTTCGACTTCTGCAGACGGTTCAAGGTGTCGGCGCGAAGGTTGCGCTCGCCATCTTGTCGACGCTCGACCCGGGAGAGCTTGCGAGCGCGGTCGCCAGTCGCGACAAGTCGCAGCTGCAGCGCGCGCCCGGTGTGGGCGGCAGGCTCGCCGAGCGTCTCGTGACAGAGCTCAAGGACAAGGCGCCCGCTTTCGCGCCGATCGATCCGCTCGTCGCGAGGCTCGCGGGCGCGGTCGAGGCCAGAGCCGGCTTGCCGCAGCCTATCGCCGACGCGATCTCCGCCCTCACCAATCTCGGCTACGCGCAACCACAGGCGAGCGCCGCGGTCGCGGTCGCGCTCAAGGCGGCGGGTGAGAACCCGGCGGCGTCGCAGCTCATCAAGCTCGGGCTGAGGGAGCTCGCCCGATGAGAGCCGAGCTCCAACGCTCAGGAAATATCGCGCCCGACTTCGATCCGAGCTTCCGCGCGAAGCTTCACGAACTCTTCAGATGGCGGCGCGATGTGCGCCACTTTCGACGATCTCCGCTTCCGAGCGGGGCGTTGCAGCGCCTGCTCGATGCCGCCTGCCTCGCCCCTTCGGTCGGCCTGAGCCAGCCGTGGCGCTTCGTCATCGTCGACGATGATGTCAGGAGGGCAGCCATCCGCGAATGCTTCGAAGCTTGTAACGCGCAGGCGCTACGTGAGCAAAAGGCCGAGAAAGCCGGACTTTATGCAAGCCTCAAGCTCGCCGGTCTCGTGGATGCTCCCGCGCAGGTCGCCGTGTTCACCGACAGGACGACGACACACGGGCATGGTCTCGGTCGCCAGACCATGCCGGAGATGATCGAATACTCGGGCGTGATCGCGATTCACACGCTCTGGCTCGCGGCGCGGGCCGAGGGTATCGGCGTCGGCTGGGTGTCGATCCTCGACCCTTCCCGCGTCGCCTCGATCCTCGACACGCCCCCGCCCTGGAAGCTGATCGGCTATCTATGTATCGGCTATCCTGAAGAGGAATGCGAGACGCCCGAGCTGGAACGTCGAGGCTGGGAAGAGCGGCGCTCGCCCAGCGCGACCATCGTCAGGCGCTGAGTTCAGGTTTGCGGCTGTGGCTCGAGGCCGGGATCAGGCTCGGGCCGAGGCCGGCCGCGGCCGGCTTGCGGCACGGGTGAGCCTCGTTGAGGCTTCGGCTCCTCGGGTTGCTCGCGCACCGGGCGCTTGCCCGCGAGGAGATCGCGGATCTCCTCACCGGTCAGCGTCTCGAACTCGAGGAGCGCCTGGGCCAAATTCTCGAGCTCGTCCTTCTTGTCGGTCAGGATGCGGGTGGCCTCCGCATAGCCACGCTCCACGAGGCGCCTGATCTCAGCGTCGATCTTCTGCGCCGTGGCTTCGGAGATGTTCTGCTGTCGCGACACCGAGTAGCCGAGGAACACCTCTTCCTGGTTCTCGCCATAAGCGACCGTGCCGAGCTCGCTCGAGAAACCCCAGCGCGTCACCATCATGCGGGCAAGCCGCGTCGCCTGCTCGATGTCTGAAGCCGCTCCCGACGTCACCTTGTCGGCGCCGAAAACGAGCTCCTCGGCGACCCTTCCGCCCATCATGATGGTGAGGCGCGACGTCATCTGCTCGTAGCTCATCGACAGCTTGTCCCGCTCGGGGAGCTGCATGACCATGCCGAGAGCGCGGCCGCGCGGGATGATCGTCGCCTTGTGCACCGGGTCGGTCGCCGGCACATTGAGCGCCAAAAGCGCATGACCCGCCTCGTGATAGGCGGTGAGCCGCTTCTCATCCTCGGTCATGACGAGGCTTCGCCGCTCGGCGCCCATCATCACCTTGTCCTTGGCGTCCTCGAATTCCGCCATCGTGACGAGACGGCGTCCGCGGCGCGCCGCGAGAAGAGCGGCCTCGTTGACGAGATTCATCAGATCGGCGCCGGAAAAGCCCGGCGTGCCGCGTGCGATCGTCTTCAGCTCGACATCGGGCGCGAGAGGCACCTTGCGCACGTGCACCTTGAGGATTTTTTCGCGACCGAGCACATCGGGGGCCGGAACCACGATCTGACGGTCGAATCGGCCTGGCCGCAGGAGCGCCGGATCGAGCACATCGGGCCGGTTGGTGGCGGCGATGATGATGATGCCTTCATTCGCCTCGAAGCCATCCATCTCGACCAGCAGCTGGTTCAGCGTCTGCTCGCGCTCGTCATTGCCGCCGCCGAGGCCCGCGCCGCGATGGCGGCCGACGGCGTCGATCTCATCGATGAAGATGATGCAAGGCGCATTCTTCTTGGCCTGATCGAACATGTCGCGCACACGCGAGGCGCCGACGCCGACAAACATCTCGACAAAATCCGAGCCCGAGATCGTGAAGAAGGGGACATTCGCCTCGCCCGCGACGGCGCGCGCGATGAGGGTTTTTCCGGTGCCCGGCGAACCGACGAGAAGAACGCCGCGGGGAATGCGGCCGCCGAGCCGCTGGAACTTTTGCGGGTCCTTCAGGAACTCCACGATCTCCTGAAGGTCCTCTTTTGCTTCGTCGACACCCGCGACATCCTCGAAAGTCACACGGCCATGCGCCTCGTTGAGGAGCTTCGCCTTCGACTTTCCGAAGCCCATCGCTCGCCCGGCTCCGTTCTGCATCTGCCGCGACAGGAAGAACCAGGCGCCCACGATGAGCAGGAAGGGCAGCGAATTGAGCAGGATCGCCATGAACCAGGGCGTCTCGGAAGATTGCGGTTTC
>Ga0213875_10000963_pt1 | contig 20574 bp, 25 predicted proteins | sample BarmaccomBMRX_R8_FD_160105 | JGI IMG/M metagenome (GOLD analysis project Ga0213875, IMG submission 160105) | Root-associated microbial communities from Barbacenia macrantha in rupestrian grasslands, the National Park of Serra do Cipo, Brazil - RX_R8 | ecosystem: Host-associated > Plants > Roots... | reverse complement strand
GCCACGAGCCCGCCAGCCACAAGCCCGCCCGGGCCCGCCGGCACCGACTGACCGGGCTCAGGCACAATCGAAGGGTTGCCGGATAGACCCGGCTGGGCTGGATCAGCCCGCGACCTGGGTCGCCGGGGTGAGCGTCCAGGGCGTTCCCGGCCGCGGCGGCGGCTCGCAGAGCTGCGGCGTCGCGTTCGCGAGCCGGACGGAGGGGTCCAGCCCCATTTCCGCGCGCAGCGCGCGGAACAGCGAGCCGTGCGCCACCACGAGCACCGGAGCGGGGTGGGTCAGAGCACGGTTCACCGCCTGCACCGCACGCTCGCGCAGCGCGGCGAAGGATTCCGCACCCTCCGGCGTCGCGCGGCCGGCGATCCAGTCGGCGAACCAGGCGTCGAAGATCGGCTTGGCTTCGTTCACCCCGAACGAAGCCTCGTGCAGCGCCTCCTCGCAGAGGATCGGCAGCCCGATCGCGCGCGACACGATCTCCGCGGTGGTGCGGGCACGGCCGAGCGGGGAGCAGATCAGCGTGGCGATGCCGCGGCCGCGCAGCAGCACCGCCGCTTCCTCCGCCTGGGCGATGCCGGTCGCGTTCAGCGGAACCTCGAGGTTCCCCTGCGCCAGGTCCTTCGCATTCCAGTCCGTCTGGCCATGCCGCAGGTACCAGAAGGCCTGCGGGGCGAGCCCGCTCAGGCAGCGAGCCCTTCCTGCTGCATCACGCGCTGCACGGCGGGGCGCGCCAGCATGCGCTCGAGATGCGCCGCGCAGTTCGGCGGCAGCGTCAGCTTGAGCCGCTTCGCAGCCCACCACTCCACATAGAACAGCGCCGTGTCGGCGATCGAGAAGCGGCCGGCGACGTACTCGCGGCCGGCCAGCGCCTTTTCGAGCAGGTCGAAGCCCTTCAGGAACACCTCCTGGCCGCGCGCCTTCACCTTCTCCTCGTCCGCCGCGTTCGGCGCAAAATTGTTCGGCCGCACGATGCGCGCAAAACCCTGCATGTGCATCGTGGAGACCGCGTAGTCCATCGCCTCGAGCGCCCGCGCCTGCGCGTCCAGGTCCTCCGGCCAGAGTCCGGCACCGGGATTGCTGCGCGCCAGGAAATACGCGATCGCCGGAAATTCGGTGAGCACCGAGCCGTCGTCGCGCACCAGGGTCGGCACTTTCGACTTCGGGTTTATCGTCTTGAACGCCGGTGCGTACTGCTCCTGCTCCTTGAAATTGAGGGACTGGGCCTCGTACGGCTTGCCGATCTCCTCGAGGATCACGTGGATGCCGATCGAGCAGGCGCCGGGTGTATAGTAGAGCTTCATGGCCGTCCTCCTGTCGTGCGTCAGCAGAATAGCGAGCTGACCGAGCTTTCGTCGCTGATGCGCCGCATCGCCTCGGCAAGCAAGGGTGCGATGGTGAGCTGGCGCACGTTGTGCGCGAGCCGCACCGCCTCGGTCGCCAGGATGCTGTCGGTGATCGTCATCAGCGCGATCGGTCCGGAGGCGATGCGCGCCACCGCGCCGCCGGACAGCACGCCGTGCGTCGTGTAGACGCTGGCCGAGTGCGCGCCCTTCTCGATCAGCGCGGCGGCGGCGTTGCACAGCGTGCCGCCGGAGTCGACGATGTCGTCGAGCAGGATGCAGTCGCGCCCGGCCACCTCGCCAATCACGTTCATCACCTCCGACACCCCGGCACGCTCGCGCCGCTTGTCGATGATCGCGAGGTCGCAGTTCAGCCGCTCGGCGAGCCCGCGCGCGCGCAGCACGCCGCCGACATCGGGCGACACGATGACGATGCTGCGCCCGGCGAATCGCTCGCGGATGTCGCGCGCGAACAGCGGCGCGGCGAACAGGTTGTCCACGGGGATGTCGAAAAACCCCTGGATCTGCCCGGCATGCAGATCCATCGTCAGCACGCGGTTGGCGCCGGCCTCGGTGATCAGGTTGGCGACCAGTTTTGCGCTGATCGGCGTGCGCGGACCGGACTTCCGGTCCTGCCTCGCATACCCAAAATACGGAATGACCGCCGTCACGCGGCGCGCGGAACTCCGGCGCAGCGCGTCGAGCGTGATCAGCAGCTCCATCAGGTTGTCGTTGGCCGGGTAGGAGGTCGACTGCATCACGAAGACATCCTCGCCGCGGATGTTCTCGTGGATTTCGACGAACACCTCCATGTCGGCGAAGCGGCGGACCGAGGCGCGGGTGAGCGGCAGGTTGAGTTTTGCGGCGACCGCCTCGGCGAGCGGGCGGTTGCTGTTGCAGGCGACGATCTTCATGGGCGCGCGCTGCTCTTACGGAACGCCGCACGGGGGACGTGCGGCCGGCGCCTTCTAGCAATGTGACCGCAGTGTGTCCATCGACGCGCTGGGGCAGCCGGCGGCGGGCGTTCGGGCAGTTGCCGCCTGTTTCGGCGGCCCTTTGACGATGTCGGGCTTGGTCGACGATTTCCCGGACGGCGGCTGTGGTGCATCCGGCTGCGCCGGGGCGCCCGCCGCGAGCTTCGGCCGTTCCGGCGCCTTCGGCGGCTGGGCGACGCCCCCAACCGGCTCGGCCTGCAAGGGCTTGGCCGTGCTCGACTTGGCCGCGCTCGGCTGGGCCGTCCCGGGCTTGGCCGGCGCGGGCTGGGTCGGTGAGGGCTGGCGCGGCGCGACCGCGGGAGGCGCGACGGCGGGAGGCGCCAGGGGCAGCGCGGCCGGCGGGGCCGGCGCGGTCAGCGACACCGGGCGCTCCGGCGGCGCGGCCGGCCCGGGCGGAGCCGGCGCAGGCGGTGCCTCGGGTTGCGCGGCGCGCTGGTCGGCGGCCAGCTGGCGGGCGGCGGTCTGGTTGAGGATGACCTCCTTGATGCCCCCGGCCGCCTGCTGCGCCACCACCAGCGCGACGTCGCCCCAGTACTGGTCGAGCGTGCCGGGGGGCACTTCGTTGATCTGCACGATGCGGCCGCGTTCGTCGCCGCGCGCGTCGGCGACGATCCACTGGATCTCCACCCGCTGCGTGCCGCCGGCGCCGGGGGCGACCGTAACCTTGCCGGCGAGCGAGAAGTCGGCACCGCCCGGGCTGTCCTGCACGACCTCGCCGGTCTTCGGCAGCTCGCGGCGCATCTGCAGCGCGAGCGACTGGTCGCCGTCGCCGGGCGCGCCGGCGACGCCGGTCAGCACGACGCGGGCCGGCCGGTTGACCAGACTGTTCGGGTCGCTCTGCTGGATCGCCGCCTCGATGCCGGTCAGCAGGGTAGCGATGCCGGGCGCCGCGCCAAGCGCCTCCTGGACGAGCGCGAGGCGGTCACCGCCGGCCCATTGGCCGGCCGGGACCGGTGCGCCGTCGATGCTGCCCTGCTTCTCGCCTTTGGGGTTCTCGACGGTATAGCTCGGCACGACAACGTCGCCGCTCGCCTTGGCGCCGAGCACCAGCCGCCAGTCGCCGGGCTTGCTCGGCCCGGCGACCGCCGGCACCGCCTGCTGCAGCAGGGCCTCGGCGACGGCCGCGGCATAGGCGTCGCGCGCGCCGTCGCCGAGCATGGCTTCGCGGGGCGGCGGCACCGCGAGGCGCGGCGGCGGCGGCTGGAGCAGGCGCATGGCCTGCGCGCCGGGCCGGCCCATGAACGGGCGCGGCAGGTCGCCGCAGCCGGCCAGCGCAATGGGCAGCACGAGCCAGGCGAGGCTAGGCCGCATCGCGTCCCCTTGGCGGGCAGGCGACGAGAGAAATCTGGTGGCCGATCGGGCCGCCGCCGGCGCGCACGCGGCGCCGGTGGCTAAAGAAGCGGACGGCGTCGGCGCAGGTGTCGGCCTCGACCGCGCCGACCGACACCCCGGCCGCGCGCAGCCGGGCGGCGCAGTAGCCGCGCAGGTCGAACTGCCAGCGGCCGGGCCGGCCGGGAGCGAGGAAGCGGGCATCGTCCGGCGCGCGGGCGAGCAGCGCCTCGCGCAGGTCGGGGCCGACCTCGTACGAGGCCTGGGCGATGCAGGGGCCGATGACGGCGCGGATGCGCGACGGAGCGGCGCCGATGGCCGCCATCGCGGCGAGCGTCGCCTCCAGGATGCCGGCGAGCGCCCCGCGCCAGCCGGCATGCGCGGCGCCGACCGCGCCCATCGCGGGATCGTGGAACAGCACGGGCGCGCAGTCGGCGGTGACGATGCCCAGCGCGACCCCCGGCACATCCGTCACCATGGCGTCGGCGCGCGGGCCGGCGCCGGGCGGCCAGGGCGCGACGACCTGCACCACCTCGGCGCCGTGCACCTGGGTCAGGCCGACCAGGCGGGCGGGGTCGGCGCCGACCGCCCCGGCGGCGCGGGCGCGGTTCTCCAGCACGGCGGCGCGGTCGTCGCCGCCGGAAAGGCTGCAGTTCAGCGTCGCGTAGGGCCCGGCGGAAACGCCGCCGCGCCGGGTGAAGAAGCCGTGCGGTGCGGCGAAGCCGGGGGCGCGAAGCGCCTCGGCGCTCATTGGCCGGCCCTCATGGCTCGAAGCCCGGCGGCACCGGCGCGCCGGGTGGCGTCAGGGCGAGCGCGTTGAACAGCCGGCCCATCCGGTCCGGTTCGGCGAGCCGGCGCGCGGCTTCGATCAGCGCGAGCGCCTGGGCGGGGTGCTTGCCGCTGGCGAGCCGGTCGGTGCGGCGGAACAGGCCGAGGCGCGCGAGGAACAGGCCCTGCGGCAGCGGACCGTGCACCGTGGCGCCAGCGTGCCGCGCCGCCGCGGCGAAGGCGGCGAAATCGACATGCGCGGTCAGGTCGGCGCGGCCGGGCTCGGCCAGCGGATCCGCCGGGCGGCCGTCGCGCAAGGCCTGCAGGCTCTCGCCGGGGGCGCTCTCCGTCGGGCCGTAGTCCAGGAACAGCGCGGCCCCGCCATCCCCGGCGAGGCGCGCGCCGAGCGTGCGGGCGACGGCGAGCGCGGCCTCGCAGATCTCGACCACTTCTCCCTCCGGGGCGACGCGGGAGCAGGGTCCGGCGGGGCGCTCGACGAGACGGCCGGCATCGACGTGGCGTTCGGTCCAGCCGGCGCCGCGGCGGACGAACTGGCGGATCGGCAGCGCGTCCAGGAACTCGTTGGCGAGCAGGATCAGCGGCCCGTCCGGCAGGTCGCCGAGGTCGTCGTGCCAGGCGGCGTCAGGCAGGCGGGCCGCCTGCAGCGCGCGCAGCCGCGGCGAGGTCTCGATGAGGTGCAGGCGGAGCGACGCCGCAAAATCCGGCGCGACCCGGCGAACCGCGCGCAGCGCGTCGGCCATCAGCGTGCCGCGCCCGGGTCCGGCCTCGGCGAGCAGCACCGGGTCGGGGCGGCCGATGCCCTGCCAGACCACCGCCGCCCAGGCGCCGAGCACCTCGCCGAACGCCTGGGCGATCTCCGGCGCGGTGGTGAAGTCCGCATAGGGGTCGCGGCCCGCGTAGTAGGCAGCTCCCGCGCGGGCCATGAAGCGGTCGAGCCGCTCCGTCACGCCGGCAGTTCCGTCATGCCGGTAGTTCCTGGGGCCGGCTGCGCCAGATCAGCCAGGCCCCGGCGACCAGCATTGGGATCGACAGCAGCTGGCCCATGGTGGCGCCGAACGCCAGGAAACCAAGGAAGGCGTCGGGCTCGCGGAAGAACTCGCCGATGATACGGGCGATGCCGTAGCCGACCAGGAAGGCGCCGGTGAGCCAGCCGAAGCGGGCGCGCAGCGCCGGGCGGCGCGACAGCGCGTACATCACGGCGAACAGCACGAGCCCCTCCAGCAGCGCCTGGTAGATCTGGCTGGGGTGGCGCGGGATCGGCCCGCCGTTGGGAAAGATCATCGCCCAGGGCAGCCAGGCGGGCGCCGGGCGGCCCCATAGCTCGCCGTTGATGAAGTTGGCGATACGGCCGAGGCCGAGGCCGATCGGCGCGCAGACGGCGATGCGGTCGGCGAAGCCGAGCACGGGGATGCGGTGGCGCCAGGTGTACCAAAGGATGGCGATGGTCACGCCGAGCGCGCCGCCGTGAAAGCTCATCCCGCCCTGCCAGACCGCCACCACCGCGCCGGGGTCCGAAAAGTAGTGGAACGGCTGGTAGAACAGCACGTAGCCGAGCCGGCCGCCGAGCACGACGCCGAGCGTCGCCCAGGTCAGGAAGTCGTCCACCTGCAGCGGGGTCGCGACGACAGGCGAAAGCTGGGCGAGGCGGCGCATCAACCGCCAGCCCAGGACCAGGCTGACGATATAAGCGAGCGCATACCATCGTATGACGAGCGGCCCGACATGCAGGAGCACGGGGTCGAAGGACGGGAAGATCAGGACGGGCATCACAGGTACGGATCGGGACCGGCCAGGTAGTCCTGCACGTAGCGCCGCACGCCCTCCTCGAGCGGGGTGAAAGCGTCGGCGTAGCCGGCCTCGCGCAGCGCCTCGACCCGCGCCTCGGTGAACGACTGGTACTGGCCGCGCAAGGGGGCCGGCATGTCGATGAACTCCACCTCCGCGGCGGCGCCGGCGGCGCGGCAGACGGCCTGCGCGAGGTCGCGATAGCTGCGCGCGCGCCCGGTGCCGACGTTGAACAGGCCGCTCGCGGCGGGCGTGTCCATCAGCCAGAGCATGATGGCGACGACGTCGCCGACCCAGATGAAGTCGCGCTTCTGCTCGCCGTCCGGCAGGTCGGCCTGGTCGGAGCGGAACAGGCGGGGCCGGGCACCGGCGGCGACCTCGTCGTGCTTGACCTTCACGACCGAGATCATCGGCCCCTTGTGGTACTCGTTCGGGCCGTAGACGTTGAAGAATTTCAGCCCCGCCCATTGCGGCGGGTGCGGGTCGCCGGCCGCCAGCCGGCGGGCCACCCAGAGGTCGAAGGCGTGCTTGCTCCAGCCGTACAGGTTGAGCGGGCGAAGGCCCTGCAGATAGGCGAGCGAGGCGTCGTCGCGGAAGCCGGCCGTGCCGTCGCCGTAGGTGGCCGCCGAGGAGGCATAGATGAGCCGCACCCGGCGCGCCGCGCACCAGGACCATAAGCGCTGTGACAGGCCGACATTGCTGGTCCAGACGAGATCCCCGTCCAGCGCGGTGGTGGTGCTGACCGCGCCGAGATGAAAGACGATATCGAGCGGCGGGTCAGCGGCGAGGAAGTCGTCCACGCGGTCGGGATGGACGATGCGCGAGGGCGGGTGGCGGGCGAGGTTGCGCCACTTGCCGGCGCTGCCCAGGCGGTCGAGCACGACGGTCTCCTCGCCGCGCGTCGCGAGCGCGGCCTGCAGGTTGGAGCCGATGAAGCCGGCGCCCCCGGTGACCAGAATCATGCCGGCGCTTATAGGGGGGGCTGGCCGGAGGCGGAAGCCGCGCCCACATGGCGCTCAGCCCGCAAGGACACCCGCCATGGCCGATCGACCCCGCTTCTTCGACGACCTCGCCGGCGTAGCCGGAGGAGCGATGTCCGCGCTCGCCGGGTTGCGCGACGAGGCGGAGAGCTTGGTGCGCGCGCGCATCGACGAGGCGATCCGGCGGCTCGACCTCGTCAAGCGCGAGGAGCTGGACGCCATCCAGGAGCTGGCGGCGAATGCCCGCGTCGCCCAGGAATCGGCGGAGGGCGAGCTCGCGATGCTGCGCCATCGGATCGCCGAGCTGGAAGCGCGGGTCTCCGCGCTCGAAACGCCGCCGGCCGCCCAATCGGCGCTGCAGTCGGCGGTCCAGCCGGCGCCCGATCCGGGCCCGCCGGAACCGCCGCCGGTGCCTCCCTCGCCGCCCGGAACAGCTTCTGGACCGATCGAATAAGCGCCCCTGCGCGCCGGTAACACCACTTGCGGCGCACACTGGCGCGCCGGTAGGGTGGCCCGGGCGCTTCGGCTTCGAACTCGTTGGGATTCCGGTTTTCGCCGTCCGTCCCGGCCTTCCTCTTCATGGGAGACCCAGAATGTCCGTCCAGCCGACCCAGGCGCAGGACAGCGCCGCCAACCCCCTCGACATCGTGGAGCAGATCGTCGCCGCCAACGAGTGGGCGTTCGACCGGCGCAGCGACTCCGAGATGGCGGCCGAGGCGCCGGGCAAGTGGTGCGACTACGGCCTCTATTTCAGCTGGTCGCACGAGATCAGCGCCATGCACTTCACCTGCGCCTTCGACCTGAAGGTGCCGGCGCGCCGCCGCAGCGCGCTCTACGAGCTGCTGGCGCTGGCCAACGAGCGGCTGTGGATCGGCCATTTCGGCATGGACAGCGACGACGGCATGCCGGTGTTCCGCCACTCCGTGCTGCTGCGCGGCGCCCCCGGCGCCTCGTCGGAGAGCATCGAGGACATGGTCGACATCGCGATCACCGAGTGCGAGCGCTTCTATCCGGCGTTCCAGTTCGTGCTGTGGGGCGGCAAGGCGCCGGGCGAGGCGATGCAGGCCGCCATGCTGGAGTGCGCCGGGGAGGCATGAGCGGCCGCTAGTGGTGCGATCGATGCAGATGGCTCCCCGTATCGCGGGCCCGAACATCGGCCGGTGCGCCATCTGCATCGTGAATCGCACGACCAGAGAGTCTGCTTGTGGGCCGATTCACGCTGCAGTCGGGAACCGACTGCAGCGATCGGACCACTAGCGTGAGCAGCGCCGGCGCGATCCCGCCGATCCTGCTGGTCGGCGCGGGGCGGATGGGCGGGGCCATGCTCGCCGGCTGGCGTGAGCGGGGACTGGCGGCCTCGGTCGCCGTCGATCCCGCGCCGCCGGTGCCGGTCGAGGGCGCGGCGCTGGTCGCCGACGCCGACGCAATTCCGCGCGACTTCGCGCCGGCCGCGGTGGTGCTGGCGGTCAAGCCGCAGAACGCCGCGGCGGTGCTGCCCGCCTATCGGCGGTTCGCGGGGTCGGCGGTGTTCCTCTCCATCATGGCCGGGCGGACCCTGGGCGGCATCCGCCAGCTGCTGGGCGAGGCAGCGGTGGTGCGGGCGATGCCGAACACGCCCGCGGCAGTGCGCCAGGGCGTGACCGTCGCCGTCGCCGGGCCCGGGGTGAGCGCCGCGCAGCGCGCCCTCTGCGACACGCTGCTGGCGGCGATCGGGGCCGTCGCCTGGGTCGAGGACGAGGCGATGATCGATGCGGTCACCGCCGTCTCGGGCTCCGGGCCGGCCTACGTGTTCCTGCTTGCCGAGCTGCTCGAGCAGGCGGCGCTGGCGCAGGGGCTGCCGGCGAGCCTCGCGCGGCTGCTGGCGCGACGCACGGTGAGCGGCTCGGGCGCGCTGCTCGCGGCCAGCGAGGAGGACGCGGCGGCGCTGCGCCGGGCGGTGACCAGCCCCGGCGGTACGACCGAGCGCGCGCTCGCGGTGCTGATGGCGCCGACGGCGTGGCCGGAGGCGATCTCCCGCGCCGTGGCGGCGGCGGCCGCGCGGTCGCGCGAGCTGGCGGGGTGAGCGGGCCGATCGGCACGGGCCTCGATCCAGCGGCACTCGGCGATGCCGAGTTCGATCGCGCGCTCGTCGCCAGCGCCTTCGCGGTGATCGCCGAACGGGGCTACGCCCGGTTGAGCGTCGGCGCGGCCGCCCGGCTGGGCGGGCTGCCGCTGGACCGGGCGCGGGCGCGCTTTCCCTGCCGCGTCGCGGTACTGCTGCGCTTCGGCCGCATCGCCGACCAGGCGGCGCTGGCGGGCGATGCCGGCGCGGAAGGCAGCGTGCGCGACCGGCTGTTCGAGGCGGTGATGCGGCGCATCGACGTGCTGCAGGCGCACCGGGCGGGCGTGCTGGCGCTGCTGCGCGGGTTGCCCTTCGAGCCCGTGACCGCGTTGCTGCTCGCCGCGGCCACTCTGCGCAGCATGGCGTGGCTGCTCGACGGTGCGGGGGTGCCGGCCTCCGGCCCGCTCGGCGCGCTGCGGGCGAAGGCGCTGCTGGCGGTGTGGCTGTGGACGGTGCGCGCGTGGCAGCGCGACGGCAGCGCCGACCTCTCGGCGACCATGGCCGCGCTGGACGGGTCGCTGGCGCGGGCCGAGCAGGCCGCGGCCTGGCTGCCGGACCGGACCACGCGGGAGTCGCCGGAGGCGCCGCCCGACGAGGTCGTCCCCCCTGCCCCGCCACCGCCGGACCCGCCGGAAGCGCCGCCATTCCCGGCGCCACCCGCGATGCCGCCGATCTGAGCCGGCCTGCTGCGGCGCGAGATCACGATTCACTACCGCAACCAGGCGTCGCGCGCCGCCGGCGTTTCGCTATCATGGGAACGGCCGCACGGCGCTGGGCCGGGCGGGGCCTTCGGCCAGCATGGCCGTGCAGTGGAAGGAAACCGACCATGGCGATGGATCCGGACAACAAGCTGACCGACCCCGCCCGCATGTTCGCGGCGATGAAGCTGCCCTCGATGCCGGATTTCGAGACGCTGCTCGGCGCCTATCGCCGCAATCTCGAAGTGTTCTCCGCCGCCAATCGCGTGGCGCTCGAGGGCGCGCAGGCCGTCGCCAAGCGCAACATGGAGATCATGCAGCAGACGATGAGCGAGCTGAGCGAGAACATGCGCGCCATCGCCGCGACGGAGTCGCCGCAGGGCAAGGCGGCACGCCACGCCGACCTGCTCAAGAGCGCCTACGAGCGGGCGGTCGCCAACACCAAGGAGCTGAGCGACCTGATCCAGCGCGCCAACACCGAGGCGCTCGGGCTGCTGAACAGCCGGGTGATGGAAGCGATGGACGAGATGAAGGCGCTGATGGAGAAGTCGGCGAGCGAGGCGCCGCGCTGATCCCGCCACTCTGATCCTGCCGCTCTGATCTCCGCCCTGATCCCGGTCAGATCGGCAGGCGGATGCGGGCGCGCAGGCCGCCGAGCGGGCTCTCCTCGAGGATGATGTCTCCGCCATGCGCGCGAACGATGTCGCGCGCGATGGTGAGGCCGAGCCCGGTGCCGCCAGCCGCGCCGCTCTCGAACGGGCGGAACACGCTCTCCCGCCGGTCCGGCGGGATGCCCGGCCCGTCGTCGTCGACCGTGACGGTTACGCCGCGCACGCCGAGCGGCAGCGCCGTGAGGGCCACGCGGCGGGCGTGGCGGCGCGCGTTGTCGACGAGGTTGGTGATGGCGCGGCGCACCGCGTCCGGGCGCAGCTTCAGAGTCAGCCCTGGCGGGGTGGAGAGATCGACCGCCGCGCCGGCGCGCCGGGCGCCGGCCGCGACCTCCTCCAGCACCGCCGCGAGGTCGGTCGGCTGCGCCTGCTCCGCGCCCTCGCCGCGGGCGAAGGCGAGATAGCCGCCGATCATCCGCTCCATCTCCTCGACGTCGGCGGTCATCTCCGCGACGTCCTGGCGCAGCTCGGCCCGCGCCGGCAGCATCGCCAGGGCCAGGCGCAGCCGGGTCAGCGGCGTGCGCAGGTCGTGCGAGACGCCGGCCAACATCTCCGTCCGCTGCGTGAGGAACCGCCGGATGCGCTCCTGCATGCGGTTGAACGCGGTCGCGGCCTGGCGCACCTCCGACGCGCCCTCCGGCTTGATCGGGCCGCGGTCGCGCCCCATGCCGAACGCCTCGGCGGCCGCCGCCAGGCGGCGGATCGCGCGCACCTGGTTGCGCATGAACAACGCGGCGACGCCGAACAGCAGCAGCGCCGTGCCGACCAGCCAGATCACGAACAGGTAGATGGTGCCGGTGTCCAGCCGCTTGCGCGGCGCCTCCACCGCCAGCACGCCGTCCGGCAGCTGCACGCGGACCAGCACGGTGCGGGGGTCGTAGCTCCAGTCCATCGTGAACGGCAGGCGCACCTTCTCGGCGAGCGCCGCGGCGAACTCGTCGTCCATTGGGCCGAGCACGTTCGGGCTCCTGCCCGGCGTCGGCAGCACGCCGGGCTCGATGCGCATCACGATCTCGTAACGCTCCCAGGCGTTGCGCAGGATCCATTGGCGGTCGGACGGGTCAGGGAAGCGGCGCAGCAGCTCGAGCGTGTAGGCGACCTCGCCGGCGACCGCGCTGGAGAGGCGGCGCGACACGATGTCGAGGTGGCTGCCGTAGAAGATCTGCAGCGCCACCGCCTGCACCAGCACGAGCGGCAGCAGGATGATCAGCAGGCTGCGGCCGAGCAGCGAGCGCGGCAGCATGCGCTTGACCGCGCGGCCGAACCCCCACTGCATCAGGCCGATGCGCGGCGGGTGCATGGCGAATCCCGCTCGAGCGCCGCTCAGGCGCCGGGTTTGAGCACGTACCCGCGGCCGCGCACGGTGTGCAGGAAGCGCGGCTCGCGCGGATCCGGCTCGATCTTGCGCCGCAGGCGGGTGACCTGCACGTCGATCGCGCGCTCGGCGCCGCCGTCCATGCCGAGCACTTCGACGAGGTCCTCGCGCGACAGCACCTCGTTCGGCCGGTGCGCCAGCGCCGAGAGCAGCGCGACCTCTCCGCCGGTCAGGTGGATGGTGCCCTCCGGCGCGCGCAGCTCACCGCGCTCGGCGTCGAAAATCGCGGTGCCGAGCCGCACCGGGCCGGAAGACGCAGGGACGACGCGCCGCAGCATCGCGCGGATGCGCAGCACGAGCTCGCGCGGCTCGAACGGCTTGTGCAGGTAGTCGTCGGCACCCGCCTCGAAGCCGGCGATGCGGTCCTCCGGGGCGCCGCGCGCGGTCAGCAGCAGCACCGGCAGCCCGGAGTGGTCGCGGCGCAGGCTCTCGGTGAGCGAGAGGCCGGACTCGCCGGGCATCATGACGTCCAGCACCATCAGGTCGGGATGCATGAAGCGCAGCTTGTCGCGCGCCTCCAGCGCGTTTTCGGCGACGGTGACGCGAAACCCGTTCTCGGCGAGGAAGCGGCCGAGCAGGCCGCGCAGCCGGGCGTCGTCGTCGACGACGAGGATGTGGGAGTCGTCGGCCATCGCTTCCTCATACGGCGCCGGCCCGGCGGAAAAAAGCCGTCACGCTGGACGAAGTCGGGCTGGACGAGGTCAGGATGGGCGGATGCGCGGCTCGCGCACCGCCGCCTCGGACCGCTCGACGTAGCCGCGCCCCGCTTCGTCCATGATGCCGCGCATCACCCGCCGAAACCCCTCCACCGCCGCCCCGCCCGCTTCGCGGAAGGCGGCGGCGAGGCGCTCGCGCTGGCGCTCGAACAGCCGGCGCTCCAGCGCCTGGCCGGCCTGGGTGAGCGCCAGCAGGCGCTGGCGCCGGTCGGCGTGGCCGGGCGACTGCGCGACGTAGCCCTGCTCGACCAGCGCGGTCAGCACGCGCGCCAGGCTCTGCTTGGTGATGCGCAGGATGGCCAGCAGCTCGCTGACGCTGATGCCGGGGTTGCGGCCGATGTAGTGCAGCGCGCGGTGATGCGCGCGGCCGAGGCCGAGCTCCGCGAGGATCAGGTCGGCCGCGTTGGTGAAGTCGCGGTACGCGAAGAACAGCAGGTCCTGGGCCAGCCGGATCTCCTCCTCCCGCAGGAACAGCAGGTTGGAGCCGGCCGGCGCCAACCCTTTCGACTCCAGACCTTTCGCCTCCAAGGCTTTCGGCTCCGGCGCCCTCGGCTCCGCTGCAAAACCCTTCGCGTCCGGCATGTCTGGCATTCCTTCGGGTTAGGGCAGTCTTGTTGACTTGTTCGGGGCGCCACCCGTACCGTCCGGCGTAGGGAAGACATCATCGGGGAGGACGCCATGACGCCTGTGCCGTTCGACGACCGCGACGGCGTGATCTGGCTGGATGGCGCGTACGTGCCGTGGCGGGAGGCCAGGCTGCATGTCCTGTCGCATGGCCTGCACTATGCCAGCGCCGTGTTCGAAGGCGAACGGGCCTATGCCGGGCGTATCTTCAAGCTGCGCGAGCATACCGACCGGCTGATCGGCTCGGCCAGGATTCTCGGCTTCGACCTGCCCTTCGACGTCGCCACTATCGACGCCGCGTGCGAGGGCGTGCTGGCGGCCAACGGGCTGAGCGAGGCCTATGTGCGGCCGATCGCCTGGCGTGGCAGCGAGCAGCTCTCGGTCGCCGGCAACAACACCAAAGTGCATTTGTCGATCGCCTGCTGGGCCTGGCCGAACGTGTTCGGCGCCGATCGCATGCGCGGCCTGCGCATGACGCTAGCGGAGTGGCGGCGCCCGGACCCGGCGACCGCGCCGGTGCGATCCAAGGCGAGCGGCCTCTACATGATCGGCACCCTCGCCCGTAACGCCGCCGAGACGGCGGGCTACGACGACGCGCTGATGCTGGACTGGCGCGGCCGGGTGGCCGAGGCGACCGGGGCCAACGTCTTCTTCGTGATCGACGGCGCGCTGCACACGCCCGATCCTGACTGCTTCCTCGACGGCATCACCCGGCGGACGGTGATGGCGCTGGCGCGCCGGCTGCAGATGCAGGTGGTACAGCGGGCGATCATGCCGGAGGAGCTGGGCCGCGCCAGCGAGGCGTTCATCGTCGGCACGGCGGCCGAGGTCACGGCGGTGCGCTCGATCGGCGCGCACGCCTACACGCCCGGCCGGGTCACGGAGACGCTGCTCGGGGAGTTCCAACGCCTGGTGCGCCTGGCGCCGGAGGAAGTCGCGCGGCTGGCGGCCTGAGGCTCAGTCCCGCTCCCGCCAGCGGGCGGCGGCGGTGTCGTCGGCGTCGTGCGCCTCGACCCAGGCCTCGGTGCCGTCGTCAAAAATCTCCTTCTTCCAGAAGGGCGCCCTGGTCTTGAGCCAGTCGATCAGGAACTCGGTGGCGGCGAGGGCCGGCTGGCGGTGCGCGGCGGCTGCAAGGACGAGGACGATAGGCTCGCCCGGCGCCAGCGGCCCGGTGCGATGGATCAGCGTGCAGCCCAGCAGCTCCCAGCGGCGCTCGGCCTCGGCGGCGATGCGCTGCATCGCCCGCTCGGTCATCCCCGGATAGTGCTCGAGGTGCATCGCGGCGACGCGCCGTTCGCCTGACCCGGCCCGCACCGTGCCGAGGAAACAGCCGATGCCGCCGATATCGGTGCGCCCGGCGGTCAGCGCGGCGGTCTCGGCGCCGACATCGAACGGTCCGGCCTGAACACGCACCGTGGCCATTCAGCCGCCGGTCACCGGGGGAAAGAAGGCGATCTCGTCGCCCGGGCGGACCGGGGCGTCGCCGCCGGCAAAATCCTGGTTGACGGCGCAGCGCACGCGCGATGGGCCGGCGAACGCGGCCCGGTAGGTGGGACCGCGCCCCGCCTGCCAGGCGAACAGATCGGCGACCGTCCGCACCGAGGCGGGCAGGTCCACACGCTCCTCGGTGGTGCCGAGCCGCTCGCGCAGCCAGGCGAAGTAGAGCAGGTGCAGCCCGGAACCGGCCGCGCGCACCTCGCTCAACGGCCGCTCACTTCGGCGTCGGCACGGTGGTGATCGTGCCGTTGGGAGCGATGATCGTCGTGGTGCCGTTGCCGTTCGGCACGGCGATGCCGCCGCTGGCGCCGTTCGGGGCGGTCAGCGTGTCCACCCCGCCGCTCGGCGTGCCGATCATCGTTCCGGCCGGCGTCTGGTAGAGGTGGCTGCCCGGCGGCGCGGTCAGCGGCGCGCCCGGCCGGGGCTGCACCGCAGCGGTGCCGGGCACGCTGAGGCCGGGCTGATTGTCCGCCGGCGGGGTCGAGCTGCCGTGCGGCAACCCGCGGGGCAGGCTCGGGGTCGCGGGCGGGGTTGACGGCGGCTGGTTCGGCAACGGCGCCGGCGCGGGGCCCTGGTTGGCCGTGCGCTGGAGGTCCGCCAGCGTCGGTTCCGGCGGCACCGGGCCCGGCCAGACGTTGCCGGGCTCGGGCTGCAGCGGCTGCTCCTCCACCGCCAGCGCCCGCACCCGGCGCATCGTCTCGCTGTCGCCGATCGGGCGGTCGGGGTTCAGCAGGAAGGTGTGGGTGTTGCCGACGAAAGTGCCGAAACCGCAGCCGGAGAGCAGCAGCAGGGCCAGCCCTGGCAGGGCGATACGCCGCATCGCGAAACTTCCTTGTCAGGCCGGTCGGCCAAGCCGCGGGAATGTGCCTTCACCGCTCGCGCCGCTCAAGGCGTACTTCGCGGGACGGCCACACCTGTTGCGTTCATGCCCCATAGTGCGTTCATGCCCGGCTAATGTCGGTCTCCTGGCCTGCGAGCCAGCCGAGCACCCAGGCGGCGACGGCGGCCGGATCGTCGAGCGGCAGCACCGGGCGATTGCAGCCCGGCAGCGCCGCGTCGCTGGCGACCGCGCGCACGTCCGGCCGCTCCGGCCAGAAGGCCGGCCGGCCGAGCGAGGGGCGGTGCACTTCGAGCTTGGGGTGGGGGTTCGCCTTGAAGCCCTCGACCAGCACCAGGTCGACCGGTGCCAAGCGGGCGAGCAGCGCCGGCAGGCCGGGCTCCGCCCCGGTCACCTCGTGCATCAGCGCCCAGCGCGCGCTGCTGGCGACCACGACCTCGTGCGCGCCGGCGGCGCGATGGCGAAAACTGTCCTTGCCGGGCCGGTCGAGGTCGAACCCGTGATGGGCGTGCTTGACGGTGGAGACGCGCAGGCCGCGCGCCGCCAGCAGGGGCAGGACGGCGGTCAGCAGCGTGGTCTTGCCGCTGCCGGACCAGCCGATCAGGCCGAGCACCCTCATGGCCGGGCACGGCTCAGCGCGGCGGCACGGCATCCCGGGCGCCCGGCGCCGCGGCATGGCGCAGCCCCACGGTCAGGTAGTCCCAGCCCGTCAGCAGCGTCAGCAGGGCGGCGACCCAGATGGCGCTCTCGCCGAGGGCGGAGACCGGCAGGAAGCCGAGATGCAGGAGCCGTGCGGCGCTGTCGCCGGCGAGCAGCATGCCGAGCGAGGCCATCTGCACGCCGGTCTTCCACTTGGCGAGCCGCGTGACCGGCAGCCCCGCCCGCACGCCGGCCAGGTACTCGCGCAGGCCGCTCACCAGGATCTCCCGCAGCATGATCACCACGGCAGGGTAGAGGCCCCAGGCGGAGACCCGGGCGAGCCCGACCAGCATCATCAGCGTGGCGCCGACCAGCAGCTTGTCGGCGATCGGATCGAGCATGCGGCCGAACGCCGATTGCTGCCGGCGCACCCGAGCGATGCGGCCGTCGAAATAGTCGGTCACCGCAGCGGCGCTGAAGATGACGCAGGCGGCCAGGTCGGCGCGCGCGTCGCGCAGTGCCACGAGCCCGACGATCAGCGGGATCGCGGCGATGCGCGAGAGCGTCAGCAGGTTCGGCAGGTCGGTCAGCATGCGTACGGGCCACCGCGTGCCCGCTGTTTAGTGGTGCGCGCCGTGAATGGCCAGTGAAAGCCCGACGGTAGAGGACCGCGGCCAGCCCGGCGGCCGGGTCGCGCTCAACCCGGCCCCTGGGTCTCCAGCATCCGGCGCAGCAGCTCCACGTCATCGCTGAAGGCGGTGTCGCGGGCCATCAGTTCGGTCACCCGGTTGACCGCGTGCATGACCGTCGTGTGGTCGCGATTGCCGAACTTGCGGCCGATCTCCGGCAGCGAGCGGCTGGTGAGCTGCTTGGCGAGAAACATCGCGACCTGGCGGGGGCGGGCCACGTTGCGGGCGCGGCGGGCGGAGGACATGTCGGTGAGCCGGATGCCCCAGTGCTCGGCGACACGGCGCTGGATTTCCTCGATGGTGACGCGCCGGTCGTGCGCGCGCAGCAAGTCGTGCAGCACCTCCTGCGTGGTCTCGAGCGTCAGCGGCCGGCCGAACAGGTTGGCGTGGGCGATCAGCCGGTTCAAGGCGCCCTCCAGCTCGCGCACGTTGCCGGTGATCTTGTGGGCCAGGAACTCCTTGACCTTCGGCGGCACGGCCACGTTGGCACGCGCCGCCTTGGCCTCCAGGATGGAGATGCGCAGCTCGAAGGTGGTGGCGTGGATGTCGGCCACCATGCCGCAGCCGAGCCGCGTGCGCAGCCGGTCCTCGAGCCCCGAGAGGTCGGACGGCGACTTGTCGGCGGAGACGACGATCTGCCGCCCCGCGTCGATCAGCGCATTGAAGGTGTGGAAGAACTCCTCCTGGGTGTTGTCCTTGCCGATCAGGAACTGCAGGTCGTCGATCATCAGCACGTCGAGGCTGCGCAGCTGCTCCTTGAACTCCATCGTGGACTGGCTGCGGATGGCGCCGATGAAGCGGTACATGAACTTCTCGGCCGACATGTAGGCGAGCGAGACGCCGCGCGTGTCCGCCCGTCCGAGCAGCTCCCAGGCCATGGCGTGCATCAGGTGCGTCTTGCCGAGACCCACGCCGCCGTACAGGAACAGCGGATTGAACGCGGGGCTGCCCGGCCGCTCGGCGACGCGGCGGGCGCAGGCATAGGCGAACTCGTTGGGCTTGCCGACGACGAAGCCCTCGAAATCGAAGCGACGGTCGAGCGGGGCGGCGAGATCGCTGCGCATGTCCGCCTTCTCCTCCGCGCGCGGGCGGCCAGGGCCGGCGATGGGAGACGCGTCGGCAGACGGACCATCCGGCGGCGATGCATCGAGGCTTTCCGCGAGGCCGGCGCTCGACACGGCGGCGATCGCTCCGCCCACGCGGATATCGACGCGCCGCACCCGCCGCTCGGTGGACCGCCAGAGCGCGCTGAGCCGGTCGCCGTAGCGGCTGCTCACCCAGTCGCGCAGGAAACGCGTGGGTAGGCAGAGCGTGACCTCGTCGCCGTCGCGCCCGGCGAGCGTCATCTGCCGCAGCCAGGAGCGGTACTCGACCTCCGGTACCTCGCGTTGCAGCCGGTCGCGCACCTGCTCCCACTGGCCGGCGAGTTGGACAGCGCTCGGGCCGGCCTGCGTCACGGTGTCTTCCGGCAGAGTGCCGTTCGGCACGGCGTGTTCCGGCAGGGTGTCTTGCGGCGCGGTGTCCCGTTCGAGTTCGGCGAGCGCGGCGAGGCTTTGCGGGGAAGCGACAGCCTGCTGGTCCATGCCGTTGTTCGACACCGCCCACCTTCGATCACGCGGCGCGCCGCCGCGAAGCAACATTGCCGTGGCCTCGCCCGCGTGGGGCGAAGCAAAATCTTTCCGACTTGATGTGCTTAACGAGCCGAGCCGATGCTTAGCGCGTGGACGGAATACAGGCAACGTCAAAAGCGTGCTGACAACTGTCCCAAAAAAGGGCGCGCCAATTACTTGTGCAATGCTTTATCGCTGCCGAACTGTCCTGGCAGCAGGACTCAAATCCGATGGCTAAGTGACGGATGATCGATCAGGCGCATTGGCGGGCGCGTGCGTGCCGGCGGTGACCGCGCGGCATTGTCATCGGGCTGCAACCTTGCCGTCAAGGAGGGAAATCCGTGCGGGCTGCGGCGGCGCCGCAGCCCCGTGCTCAACCGGCGGGCAGCGCCTTGATCCGCGAAGCGAGGCGCGAGAGCTTGCGCGCCACGGTGTTGCGGTGCGCCACCCCCTTGCCCACAGCGCGCTGCATCTCCGGCTGCGCGGCGCGCAGCGCGGCGGCCGCGTTCCCCTTGTCGCCGCCGGCGATCGCCGCCTCCACCTTGCGGATGAAGTTGCGCATGCGCGACTTGCGCGCATGGTTGCGCTCGGTGCGGCGTTCGGTCTGGCGGATGCGCTTGCGCGCGGACGCGGTGTTCGCCATGTGCCTCTGCGTTGAACGAGGGTGTGGGTGGCATCCGCGCGGCGCGCCGCGCGGGAGGCGCGTGTTCTAGGTATCCCGCCGGGGCGAGTCAAGCAAAGCCGCCGACGCGGCCGGTCGTCGCGGCGGCGTCATTGATGAGTAGCGGCGGATGGGCTACATCGCGCCGGGAACGCGCCGGCACTCCAGCGGCGCGCGCAGGCGCGCCCCGGCGGCGGCAGGAGTGGGATCGAATGGCGACCTTCACCACCATCGAAGCCGAGCCGCGCACGCGCGGCGGCAAGGGCGGGGCGCGCGCGACACGGCGCGCCGGCAAGCTGCCGGGCATCGTCTATGGCGCGCGGCGGGAGCCGACGCTCGTCGCGCTAGATCCTGCCGCCGTGCTGCGCGAACTCGGCCGCGGCGGCTGGCGCTCGCGCCTGTTCGATCTGTCGCTCGAGGGCGCCAGCACGCGCGCGGTGATCCGCGACGTGCAGTTCCACCCGGTGACCGACAAGCCTGAGCACGTCGACTTCCAGCGCCTCGCCCCGGGCGAGAAGCTGCGCGTCGCGGTGGCGGTGCGCTTCGCCGGCGAGGGCCTCAGCCCCGGGCTGAAGCGCGGCGGCGTGCTGAACGTCGTGCGCCACTCCGTCGAGGTCTATTGCGACCCCGAGCGTGTGCCGGAGCATTTCGACGCCGACCTCTCGGCGCTCGACATCAACGACAACGTGCGCTGGTCCGACCTGAAGGGCACCGAGGGGACGCGCCCGACCATCCTTGATCGCGACTTCGTCGTGCTCACCGTGGCGGCGCCGAGCAAGATGCCGGAACCGGCGGCCGAGGCCGCCGCCCCCGCCCCGGTCGCCGCCGCGCCCGCCAAGGCCGCGGCACCCGCCAAGGCTCCCGCCAAGTCGGGCGGCAAGGGCCGCGGCGACCGGTAGCCCCGCCGCTTCCGGCGGAGGCCGGTTCCGGGGATCGCGCCATGCTGCTCTGGGCCGGCCTCGGCAACCCCGAGCCGGGCCAGGCCCGGCAGCGCCACAATATCGGCTTCATGGCGCTCGACACGATCGTGCGGCGGCACGGCTTCGCGTCATGGCGCCGGCGTTTCAAGGGCGTGTGCGCCGAGGGCGAGGTCGGCGGCGCGCGGGTGCTGGCGCTCAAGCCGCTCACCTACATGAATGGCTCGGGCGAGAGCGTGCAGCCGGCGCTCGCCTTCTACAAGCTGGAGCCGCCGGCAGCGACGGTGTTCCACGACGAACTGGACCTGGCGTTCGGCAAGGTCCGA
>Ga0213875_10000962_pt1 | contig 20578 bp, 19 predicted proteins | sample BarmaccomBMRX_R8_FD_160105 | JGI IMG/M metagenome (GOLD analysis project Ga0213875, IMG submission 160105) | Root-associated microbial communities from Barbacenia macrantha in rupestrian grasslands, the National Park of Serra do Cipo, Brazil - RX_R8 | ecosystem: Host-associated > Plants > Roots... | reverse complement strand
TCGAATACGTGAACTATATCGAACGCGCTGGACCGCCCGTCGAAGTTTCCGTGGAAAAGCATGGCTATGACGTTCAGTGGTTCAATCCGGAAACCGGCGAATCGCTCGAGCAGAAGAAATATAGCGGCGAGCACTTCACCGGCGAAGCTCCCGACGCGAGCCATCCCTGGGTGCTGTTGATCGCGCGGGAAGGCCGGAAAGAATCGATGCTGAAGTCGTACAAGTTCGAGTCGCGTACGGTGCCGGTGCAGGAGATCGAAACCGATGCGAAGAAGATTCCATTCCAAATCGTCGCGCCGCCAGGCAATACACTCGAAGCGGGCAAGGCTGCGCAGTTCTCGATAAAGCTGACGCGCGAGAGCCGCGCCACGCGCTCGATGATGTTCCTGTGGACAGCCGAAGTGGTGGCCGATGGACGCGGCATCCGTGTGCTCGGCACCGGCTCGCCCGGAACATTTGTCGTGCCGGCGTCAATCGCGGCTAATTTCCCGGCTGTTCTCAGTGTCCACTTGAACGCTTTGAATACTAATGGCAAGGCGTATGTCGCGGATCGCGTATATCAACTCACGCAGTGATACTCTCCATCGACACGACGTCGGAGTTCGGCAGCATCGCGTTAACCGAGGCCAACGTGATTGTCGAGCAGGTCACGCTGCACGCGCCCGAAGGCTTCGGCCATGTGCTATACGCTCAGATCCAACCTTTGCTCGAAAAGAACGGCGCCACCGTCCATCAAATGGAGTGCTTCGCCGCGGCTGCGGGGCCGGGATCGTTTACCGGTGTGCGCGTGGGACTCTCAGCCGTGAAAGGGTTAGCCGAAGCCACCGGTAAGCGCGTGGTCGCGGTATCGAATTTACGGGCGCTGGCGTTCTTCGGCTCCGCCTCCTTGCGCGCTACCGTGATCGATGCTCGCCGCGGCGAGGTTTACGCTGGGCTTTATGATAGCGACCTCGAATTGGTGATGCCGGAAGCGGTGCTGAAGCTCGAAGTTTGGCTCCCAACATTGCCCGATCGCGAGTATGAACTAATCTCTACCATGCAGTCGCCCCGCGCGCTCGCCGCCGCGATTGGTCACATCGCATGGGACGACTTCACTGCCGGCCGCGCTTGCGATCCCGCGGACATCGATGCCAATTACGTGCGCCGCTCCGATGCGGAGCTCTTCTGGAAAGAGTGAGCATCACACTGTTTTGACAGATCGATGAACGTCACGTTCCAAGGGGTCGCCTCGAGATCTAGACGCGCGAGCGTCACCGGCAATCGAAAGCGCCGAGGGCCTGCGCTGCCCGGATTTATATAGGTAACGCCCGATCTCTCGGTACGGCCCGGTCGGTGCGAATGCCCGCTCACGACGATCTGAAACCCCGCGGCCGCTGGATCCAATTCCATTGCGTGAACGTCGTGGAGCACGTAAATGTTCGCTAGGCCAACCTGCACGGTCGCAGTTGCTGGCAGTTGGGCAGCCCACGATCCAGTTTCGATGTTTCCCTTCACCGTTACGAGAGGCGCAAGTTTCCCCAACGCGGTCAGGATTTCAGGCTTTCCTACGTCGCCCGCGTGAATGATCAATTCCACGCCGCGCAGAGCTTCCAGTGCTTCCTCGCGTAGTAAACCATGCGTGTCCGAGATCAGTCCAATCGAGGTGATGGAATCGCGCATTCTCGTATCCACTCTCATACCCACCCGGTCGGTTTCGCCGCCTGAATGCTACACTGGGTGCTGTATTTCCCTCCGAGAGATCCCCGGTCGTCTAATGGTAGGACAGCGGCCTTTGGAGCCGTGAATCGTGGTTCGAATCCATGCCGGGGAGCCACTCTTTGGTTTCAACAACTTAGAGACGCCGTGACGCCATTTTGTACGGATTTTGTACGCAAGGGTAGAAGTCGACGTTCATAACTTTTTGAACCTGTGCAGCAAAAGCGATGAGCATGGATTCGAGAAATGTAAATCCATGCTCACCAAAGCTGCTTCTCGCTTCGCTCGCGGCTGAAGATACCCTCCCGCACCAGAGGGTGGTCGTCAATGCTCAGAACTCGGATGCAACTGGCGTCCATCAGTCGTGTCTCCCTTCCCAAAGACCGACATCAATGGTTGCCATTGTCGCGCCGTCAGCCGGGACGGAGACGAGCACTTCTGTCCCCGCACCTATCTGGCTCCGCACCTCGAATTGCGCTCCGATATTTTCCGACCGTTGCCGCATTCCGCGAAGGCCCCAGTGCGAATCGCTCTCTTTCTGAACGGCTTCCGGTTTGATTCCGCAGCCGTTGTCACGAACGAGCATGCGCAAGAAGTCACGCAAATATTGGATTTCGACTTCGATGTTTGTAGCTTCAGAATGACGCAAGGCGTTCATGACCGCTTCTCGGCCAATCAGAAAGAATTGCTCCAGTATTGCCGGGTTCAGTTCGCGCGTCCTTCCCTGAACGAAAATTTGAATTTCCGTGCCCTGTCCGGGTGCGACTTCTCCAAGAAGCGTCGAGAAGGCCTGCTCGAGACTCGCGGGCACAGCGGAAGCTAAGGGAAACCCCCGAATAGCCCTGCGGCCTTCATCGATGGCCCGACGCACCAGGATTAGAACACGGCTGAGCGCGGGTTTGGAAGGGGAGTCAGCAGGCATTTGCTCCACCGCCTGGTCGAGTAGCATGGATGCGCCGAGAAATCCCTGGAGCAAAGTGTCGTGCAATTCGTGTCCTATGCGCGCACGCTCTCTACAACGTTCTTCCATGCGGATATCATATTCCAAAATCTGTTTCGTGTGCCCAGTGGGAGGAGCGTTCTGAGCCGTGACTCTGCTTTGTGTGCGGCCCAGCGATGTCGATACGGCATCAAGGCCGTGCGTGCCGGCGGAATCGGCAAAGGCGGCAGTTTTAGAAGGGCCACCGGCAATCAGGGCAGAATGCTGAAATGACATCTTTTTTCTCCTTTCGCGCCGAAGCAATACAGCCGAAGCCATTGGCCCGACGAATTCGACGGCAGATTAGCGCCCGGAACCGCCATCTCTTCCAGTAGCCATCTCACCTTTTGTCCACCGTCCGATTCGTGAATCGTATAAATGACGACCTGATCTTTAGGTTTGTTTGCAGTAATCATTTTTCGCCACAAATCAGACGGTTACTTCCAACTGTTCGAGAGCCGGATAGTCGGTGTAGCCCGCGGCTCCGCCGCCGTAGAATGTGGATTTGTCAGGTTCATTGAGTGGCGCACCAAGCGCCAGGCGCTTCGGCAGATCGGGATTGGCAATAAAGGCGCGTCCAAAAGCGATGAGGTCTGCTGTTCCAGCCGTGAGCGCTTCCTGCGCGCTCTCGGTGGTGAATCCCCCCGAAACGATCAACGGTCCGGAAAACACCGGACGAAATAATGTGGCAACCGATCGCGGCGCCGCATCATTCGGCTCCTCCACTACGCCAGCACGCACCCGCGGCTCGATTAGGTGAAGATAGCAAATTCCTCGCGCGGCCAAAGCCTTGATCACGTATCTATACAGCCCTGCCGGGTCACTATCCGCCATACCATTAACATCGCTGAAGGGAGATAGCCGAACACCGATACGATCGATCGGCCAGACTCCCGAAACGGCGTCGAGTACCTCGAACAGAAGCCGCGCGCGGTTTTCGGTAGAACCACCGTATTCGTCATTTCGCTGGTTGGTCTTGTCCGCCAGAAATTGTTCGAGAAGGTAACCGTTGGCGGCATGAATCTCGATCCCATCGAATCCCGCGTCCCTGGCATTTTCCGCAGCCCTGCGGTAATCGGCCACGATCTGTTTAATCTCGTTCTGTTCGAGGGCGTGGGGCGTTTCAAAGGGCACACGCTGAAAGTTGCTTGTGAAGGCATTCCCAGCCGGCGGGATCGCGGACGGCGCTACGGGTAGGCCTCCATTCCTTTGAAGCGAGGAGTGGGAAATTCTACCTACATGCCACAACTGGAGAAAGATTACCGCGCCGCGCTTCTTAGTCGCCTCGGTGATTGTTCGCCAGCCGGCAACCTGCTCCGGTGTATAGATTCCAGGCGTTTGCGGATAGCCTTGCCCCTGCTGTGAAATCTGGGTTGCCTCGGCGATAATCAGGCCGCCTTCGGTCGCGCGCTGACTGTAGTAAGTTGCGGCCAGAGGCGAGGGAACACCATCAGCGAGCCCGGCTCGCATCCGCGTTAGCGGCGGCATCACGATGCGATGACTGAGCGGGATTGCACCGAGCTGCAAGGGTTTAAAAAGGGGTGATGTCATGTTTTACTTCCTTTCTTGGAGTTACTCAGGGTTTGAGATGACTGGTCGTCTTCATGTGAAACAATTTTTTTTACCCCGGGGTATGCGCGCCTAATGAATTCGTTCGCCGCTTCTTTTCACGGGGATCACCCAAATCGGGACATTAACTTTCGAGTTTAGAAGCGAGGTGTAGGGCAATCCGTTCTTAAGGTCTTGATTGATTCCATCCAGAGCGGACACAGATTCTGCGGGCAAGGCCACCATGATGTGAGGGCCGATATAAAACCACTCCTTCACCTCGCGGGGGTCTTTAGCGGGGCCAGCACCCTGGCCCTGTCGTGCTTCTCCTAGGAGCATATAGGAGAGGCCCACTTTCTTGACGGTTGGCGTTCGGCCGCTAATAATGTCCATCAGGATCTCCATCATTGCCTCATCGGCGCACATGGGGTCGTGCTGAGGCCGGCCCGGAATATCGGGCATACCGGTCCAACCGTTCGTCCCTTTCCGCAATACCTGCCCCATTTCCAGCTTTCCCGCGATTCCTGGATCAGCCCAGTCGACGACCGTTGCGTCCTTAGAAATGAAATCGGGCGCGGCCGCAAGGGCGTTCTTGATCTTCCATTGGTCAGAATGGTCCCAGGTCGTAAACGTCCCCTGAGGCAACGGGTCGGTTGCCGTCGTTAACTCTTCGGCAAGAGTCAACTCAGCAATCGAAGCTGTACAAAGGAGCAATGCGCATGTGCGTAACAGCATGTAAGTCCTTCCCATTCGTGGCCTCCGGTCATTTTCCCAGCGCTTGTGCGATGAGAAGGGTGTCGCCGGTCTGCTGCAGGCGCACGACCTTGCCGTCTCGGATTGTCCAGAAATGGGCGAATCGGGCTTGCACCTTCGGCCCCTTTTTGGTAACGCCGAAATAGCGTCCGAGAACGATCACGTGATCGCCCGACTCGAAGTACTCGTCCCCTTTCGCATAGAACTCGTCGAAGTCGGCCGAGAATGCGAAGAAATCAAAGACCCCGGCGATACCGCGATAGACGCCCCCCTTGGGGAATCCTTCGGCAATATCCCACTCGACGTCATCCGCCAGGAGCGATTTGAAAGTATTCGGGTCTCCCATGGCGGCGTACAACTTCCGGATGAGAGCGATCTGCAACGTATCTGACATAAGAACCTCCTTAAGGCTCGTTCCAACAATGCCTGGCTGAAAATCAGCGTCACGTATGAGACGACCGGTCATCTTCTTTGGATACAAATTTTTAAAGCTAAGGCGCCAAAGTTTTTGCGAAAGTCACTTTGACGAACTGTTCAAGCGGAGCTTTGCTTTTGTCGACCCGCGCGCGAACCAGAGCGCCTTCCCAGCCATTCAGAACGAACGTGGCAAGTGTGTTAGCTGGAAGGTCCTTGGAGATCTGCCCCCCTGCTTGTGCCTCGGCAATGACGTTCGCGATCATCGCAGACCAAGTCGAAAACTCCTTGGAAACACGGGCACGAATCATCTCGCTTTGCTCGGAAAGTTCGGCTCCAAAATTACCCAACAGGCAGCCGCCACGGAACTCCTTTTTTTCAGCCACCTGAACCAGCCCCTCGAAATATTTCCGGAGACGAGCGTACGGTGAGAGCTTAGGATTGTGGAGCACGGCCTGGGTCTTATTGCTGCTTTCGAGATAGCGCAAGACGACCTCGGCACCGAGATCTTCTTTGCTCTCGAAATGATTGTAAAACGAGCCCTTGGGCACACCCGCGGCTTCGGTAATGTCTTGCACGCTGGTGGCATTGAATCCTCGCTCGTGCAATACCCGCAGGCCCGTGTCTAAGAGTTGTTCTCGAACGTTTGGCTTCACGACTACAATGTGACCGGTCATCTTGAATTTGTCAAGCCCCCCAAGCTAGCTATCCAGTTCGTACAGGATCATCTGCGACCGGCGGCGACCAGCGCCGGAGTTGCTCTTGCGAAGGGCAACGGTTCGGTCTTCACAACCTCCGTCACAGCCTGAGCACCTGGCTTGTGAACGAGCGGAAGGTCGATCCGAAGACGGTTCAGGGCATGCTGCGCCATAGCGATAGCCGGCCAAAGATCAACCCCGTTGCGAGAGAGCCGTTTGGCGAGGCAAGTTTCAGGTCGCAGTGGAAAAATACTTTGTACCGATTTTGTACCAGATGCCTGCTTTTGGTGCTTTTAATGACTTCAGCGACTTTGTAGAATCAATAAGTTGTGAGACTTCAAGATCCTGTCAAGTTCGTGGTTCGAATCCATGCCGGGGAGCCACGACTTCGCATTGAAAAACTCGGGTTCGAATCCACGAGGGGGTGAGATTCAGTAGACGCTTGGGTTGGTTGTTCATTCCGCCTGACACGCTACGGGATATGAGCGATTTCTACGTCGTGCCAGTGCTGTTGAAGGTATTCGGCAACCAAGCGGCGATGACAATGGTTCGGCTTCTCCTCGCTACAGAGCAGGCAACCACCGTCCAAAATGTCGCGCGGCGTGTTCTCGATATGCCGTGAGCGCATCAGATCGAGGAACTGCCTCTCATACAGCGGCCAATCGCCGTTCTTCGCCCTTTTGTATGGATCGAGAATATCAGCCGTGGGCGCGAGTTCAGGGAGATGAACGTACTCGATGCCGCAGATTGCTTTCGTGAAGTAGCGTAAGTCATCTTTCTTAGTGAAGCCCGCGAGCTGCGAAACGTTATTAAGCCGAACGTCCACCAAGCGTTTGACGCCAGCATCCTTGAGACGCGTAAAGAAGGTTTCGGCGGACTTCTTAGTGAAGCCGATGGTGAAAATCTTCATCCGACCGCTCCCTCCCTGCTATGCCGTACTCGGATTCGGAAACCGCGTAGGCAACGACCTCTGAGCGCCACCCGCAAGCCAGACACGCGCCGCCGTTGCGCAGTACCTTACGCTGCGATTGCGCGCGTCGCGTATCGTCCGCATTGTGATCTCGAACACCCGTAATTCACTACAGGGCATAATTCACTACAGGCCCTTGTCTACACTCCGAAGCTGTGATATCGTTTGCTCCCAAAGGGACCAGGAGGTTCTATGAGGACGATCGCCACCCTGTTGCTGTGTGTATTGAGTCTCGGCGTAATGTGGGCACAATCGCAAGCTACTTCCCAGATCCAGGGAACTGTTCAGGACGCTTCGGGTGCACCTGTGCCGGACGCACAAGTAAGAGTCACTCAATCCGATACTGGCGTTAGCCGAATGGTCGTCACCGGAAACGACGGCGGCTACGTACTCCCCAATCTGCCTATTGGTCCGTACCAGCTCGAAGTCAGCAAGGCCGGCTTCGCTACCTACGTGCAGACCGGCATCGTGCTGCAAGTCGCGACGAATCCCACCATCGATGTGTCGCTGAAAGTCGGCGCCGTGAACGAACAGGTACGGGTGGAAGCCAATGCCGCGCTGGTGGAAACGCAGGCCACCGGAGTCGGAAGCGTGATGGAGACCCAGCGCATCGTGGAATTACCGCTCAACGGCCGCGTAGCTACCGATTTAGTCCAGTATACCGGCGCAGCGGTTTCCCTGGGAGTGGCGGGCAATGGTGGTTATCCCAATACGCCTCAGTTTTCCATCGCCGGCGGTCAGGCCTTCGGCGTCGGATTTTGGCTGGATGGCAGCGTCTATAACAATCCCTGGGACCTGGCGAACATGCCTCTTCCTTTTCCGGATGCGTTGGCGGAATTCAAGGTCGAGACCAACGCATTGACCGCGCAAAACGGCGTCCACGCCGGCGGCACAATCACCGGAGTAACCAGATCGGGAAGTAACGCCTTCCATGGCGACGCGTTCGAATTTCTGCGCAACGGCGATATGAACGCGCGCAACTTCTTCGCGCCTGCCCGCGACACCCTAAAGCGGAATCAGTTTGGCGGCACAATCGGCGGTCCCGTGATGAAGAACAAACTATTCTTCTTCTTCGGCTATCAGGACACTATCACCCGTCAGGATCCGCTGGCGAACACGGCCGCTACTTTCGTTCCGACAGCCGCGATGATTCAAGGTAATTTCAGCGCCTGCCCCACCGATCTCAGCGCCTCGGTTCTGGCCGGTATTCCCAGTGCAATCTCCAGCCAGATTCATAACAATCAAATCCCCGTCTCCTTGCTCGACCCGGCGTCGCTCAAGCTGGCAGCCCTGCTGCCGGTCTCTAACTCCCCTTGCGGCAACGCAGGTTTCGGCCTCGTAACGCAGATCAATGAAAATCAATATGTCGGCCGAGGGGATTACCAGACCAGCGATAAGAACTCTCTCTTCGGGCGTTATATTCGCAGCCATTACTTCCGGCCTCCATCCTATAACTTCACGCCAACCAACCTTCTTACGAGCTCTCAAGGCGGCTTGAACGACGCAGACCAGTCCTGGGTCGTGGGCGACACGTATTTATTCAGCCCGACGCTGGTGAATCAGCTTCGCGCTTCGGTAGACCGAATCGCCGTTCATCGTTTTGCGGACGACTACGTCTCGGCGTGCGACCTGGGAGTGCCGGTTTATTGCGGATATGTGCCTCACCAAAGCGGATTCACTGTCACCGGCGCCTTCAATGTTGGGCCCGGCACCGGCGGCCCGGCACAAGCTCACAGCACGCCCCTACAACTCAACGACGACATCAGTTGGGTTCACGGAAACCATCAGATCAACTTCGGCGGTGGCGGAGAAGTATCCAAAATGCTTTTCTATGGCAATGTCTACGCTCAAACGAACTGGACATTCAACAATATTCCCGCATTCCTGCTCGGTGAATTCAGTTCAAACTCGATGTCGTTGCCGAACGATCTGCTGCAGGAAAAGTGGTTCATGAATTTTTACGTACAAGATACCTGGAAGGTGAGTCCCCATTTCACTGTCAACGTGGGCCTGCGCTGGGAGCCCTTCTTTCCTCCTTCGGAAATCAACGGCTCCGTCTATAATTTCAGCCTGGCGAATTTGATCGCCGGTGTAAGAAGTACGCAGTTTGTGAATGCTCCTCCCGGCCTGAGTTACCCGGGCGATCCTGGCTTCATCGATAAGACGGGCGAACAAAAACAATGGAATCTTTTTGCGCCTCGCGTGGCCCTCGCCTGGGATCCCAATGGCGACGGCAAGATGGTGGTCCGCGCAGGGTTCGGCATTTCTTACGATTACGTCGCCGGCGAGTTGATGGTGAACTCGGCCGATGCGCCTCCCTACGGTGGCACAGAGATCTGGGCGGGGCAATTTAGCAATCCCTTCGCCACGAACCCCGGCGGAAATATTTATCCATATACAGTGAACAAAAACGCGCCGTTTGCTCCAGCCGGAACCTATATCTTTGTGCCGCCCAACCTGAAAACGCCCGAGACCCTTCAATGGAATCTCGTGGTCCAGCGGCAGTTGGGGAACAATTGGTTGGCGTCGGCAAGCTACATCGGAAGCGAGAGCGAGCATCTGTGGGATTCCTATCAGGTAAATCCGGCTGTCTATATACCGGGAACGTGCGCCGCCGGCCAATATGGGCTCAAAGTCGCGGGCCCCTGTTCCTCTGTAGGAAACCAGAACTACCGGCGCGTGTTCGTTCTGAATGGCTATCCTGGCACGATATTGGCGAACGGCGCGCCGGCGTTCGGCTATGTAGACTCCTTCGACAGCGGAGCCACCTCCAGCTATAACGGATTGCTGCTGCGGCTGCAGAGGCGTTTCAGCAAAGGTCTCAGCGTCGATGCCAACTATACTTGGTCACACTGCATCGGCGATCTCTCTATCGGCGACAGCACCGGCAACGCCGGACAGGGCTTAGCCATCCCTAACAACCGCGGGTATGATCGGAGCAACTGCCAGTCGAATGAAATCGGCGGACTGTTCTCTGCCGATCGCCGGCAAATTTTCAACTTAACGGTGGTGTACCAAAGTCCCAAGCTGTCGAACGCGTGGGCGACTAGACTGCTGTCGGATTGGAAAGTGGCGCCCATTTACAGCTTTAAATCGGCATACTGGCTTACGCCGTTCCTGTCGTCCGATGCGGCGCTCAACGCCGATGGCGTAACCGGTGCGCCTGGCGCCGGGACCGAGCGGCCGCTTCAAGTTCTGGCTGACCCGCTATGTGCCGATCCTCGACCGAGTTGCTGGATTAATCCGGCCGCATTTACCAGCCCCGCCCCGGGCACGCTTAGCCCTTTGGGCCGCAACAACATTCCAGGTCCGCATTTCTTCGGACTCGACATGGAGGTTTCCAGAGAGTTTCCCATTCGTGAGGGATATACACTGGAATTCCGCGCCGAGGCTTTCAATCTGACCAACAGCTTCCGCGCGGGCATTTCGCTTCCTAGCCTGAACGCGGGCGCCTCAGGCGTCAACACCACCTTCGGTACGCCGACCTTCGGGCAGATCACAAGCGCGCTCGATCCGCGGATTCTTCAGATGGCGCTCAAGTTCACATTTTGACGCGCTGAACGGGTCCGATTCCACGTTGCGCGACGGGGTCGAGCGCGATGGGCCGGCTGAAAAATACCCCGCTAGTTCCTGATGATCGCTGAGAAAGCGGTCGACCTGATTCAGAATACCAATTCGCTACCGCGCAACTAAAACACGAATCGTGCTACCAAATAACCATTACGGGGCTGAGCATTATTGGTCAGCAAAGACACAGATGGGCTAACGAATCCGAAACCGCTGGCGGTTGTGCCGTTCCCGTTCCGCCTCAGCACTGCCGCCGCATTCGTCGCGGTGGGGTTGTTAATATAAGCGCGATTGAACACGTTGTCGAACTCCATCCGGATGTTCAATGATACGTGCTCGCGAATCTGAAAGGTCCTCCCCAGATTCATGTTCTCGATAGGATGCCGCGCGTAACGATAGTCGTTATAATACGCAGGCGATGTCCCAAACTGGCCGGCAGGCGGGTCGGTCCAGGCTGCGGGATTCAGAACGAATGTTTTATCGGGATCGAAACAGTGGCAGTTCAGACTGGACACGGTATAAAGCGGCACGCCCGGCACGCGATCGGCGAAAGTGGCAGTCGATCCTGTAGTCGCTGCTGTGGTAGATGCGAAATTGTTATCTCTGAGTAAGACGCTGTTGAGATTATTATTCGCATACGGAACGTGAATGGGCAATCCACTGGCATATTCAAGAAAGGCGCCGTATGTCCAATCGCGCAGCGCCCATGATGCGAATTTATTGATGGCCAATCGCGGAATCTGATAAGTCGCCGAAATGTTAAAAAGCAACGGCTGATCATATTGAGAAAGGTATTTATTAAGAGACCGATTCTCAACGTCGTTAATGCTCGCGCCGCCCAGCGTCTGCGCGACGGGATTCACTTCCGCGCCGTTGGTAAGCGATTTCTGGTAAGTAAACGTGCTGAGGAACTGCAAGTTATGCGAGAAGCGCTTGGTGACTTTGGTTTGCAACGAATCATACCAAGTGTCTCCATCGGGCGACCACCAACTGACAATCGATCCAAACTGCGGGAACGGACGTAACGATTGGGCTACGCTCTGATTGACAGGAAAGCCCGGGTAAGGAAGTGAGCCAAACCCTCGCTGGATGGCGAGCGACGAGCTGATCGGCGAAGTGAGCAGCGTAAGATCGGCGGGATTGTTGAGGCTGAGTCCATGCGCGGCCAAAATCTGCGGCGTCAGAGCGTTGACATCGGTCTCCGCCGGCGCCTGCCACCACACTCCTCGATTGCCCACGTAAGCAGCTTCCGCTAACAGGTTGGGAGCTATTTCCCGCTGGATTCCGATGCTCCACTGCATCTGCCTGGCTGGCCGGCCGGCGTTCTGATCCACGAACATCGGCGGTTGGCTAATCACTCCCGGCCGCACAAATTGTCCGGCATTGAGGGAAGGCCACGGAAGCGGAGCGTACTGCGCTGGAATGCCGCCGGCGAGCGTCATCACCGGCTGACCCAGTCCGGGTGAGGAAACCGGCTGGCTGACGTTGACGGTCTGCGTTGCGCCGTTAGCGTCTTCCGTTCCGGCATACACGATGCCCCATCCACCGCGAAAGACCGTTTTGGGACTAATCTGATAGGCGATCCCAAGGCGCGGTCCGAAGGCGAAGGGATAATCTTTTGCAAAACTGCAGTCGCAATGACCCGGTCCGTCGCCTTCAAAGATCACCGCACCCGGGAGACCACCAGCATTAGGATTCGGAGTAGTGGGCGAAAAGTTTGGATAACGGCCGTGCTCTTCTCTTAGATAGGTATCAAAGTCATAGCGCACGCCGTAATCAAGCGTCAAATTCCGGGTAATCTTCCAAGAGTCCTGCGCGAAAGCGCCGAACTCTTTCTTGCCCAGCCTAAGAGTAATCGGGTACGAGATATTTACCGAATCCACCAGACCTAATAAGAAACTGGCATACGCAAATCCTGGCACAACTCCCGCTAGAGCTTGACCATTGTTATAAGCGGGTCCGGTCTCATTAGGACTGAATCCGTAACTGCCATTGGCATTAGTAAAGATAGATCCCGGAAAACCTTCTACGCGAACTTCTCCGCCGAACTTATAAGTGTGGCTGCCTACCACCCAAGTCAGGCTGCTAGCGGCTTCTGGTTTCTGATAATAATTGTGATTCTGCCCTACCGGACCCATGTTCACCATGCCGCCGCCTGGATTAGTCACGATTGTGCCGGCCAGTTGCGTTAAGCCGGTGAATTGTGGAAAGTTTCGCGGAATGGTTGCACCCACCAAGCCGAGTTGTTGCGCCGCATTGTAGTTCAAAGTCTTTGCGTCCGTATCGAAATAATCCTGCTGATAACCCGCGGCTAGATGCAGCAACAGAGTGGGTGTCAAGGTGTAATCGTAGTTCAAGCGCTCGACGTGCGACGTGATGTAGGTCCCAATGGCGGTAGTAATTGGTTCCGGCAGCCCATTTGCCGCTCCATAAGTGGCTGAATAAGGGCTGGTGGTTTTAGTTTCAGACCAATAAAAGGACAGGTGCTGCTGAGTGCTGATCTGCTGATCGATCTTCACAGCAGGAATGGTGGTAACTCTCGTGCTGTCGAAGGAAGGCAGATAATTGTTTACCGACGCCCCAGGCACATTCGGTAACGGAATCAGGCTCTGTACTTTGAGTGCCACCGGGTCCATCATCGACATAGGAATTACATTCCCCGGAAATGGATCCCGAATCGTTACCGTCTGCCCATTTACATTGACCGTTCGAGTTGTAGTGGGATTGTAGATTTCATTTTCGAGAATCGGCCGGCCCAAGGGGTCGGTCCCGATCTTTAGATTTCCCGCTGCAGCTTCTGCCCCGCTGAAATCGCCTATGCGGTAAGCTGCGGTAGGAACAGTTTGATAAGTATTGTTGATAAGCTGCGTTTCGCGAAACTGTTCAAAATTGAAAAAGAAAAATGTTCGATTGTGCCCGTTATAAATCTTCGGAATGTCGACCGGGCCGCCCAAGGTGAAGCCATAATCATTCCGCCGCTGCCGGGGCCGCGGCTGAGGCGGATTGAGGAAAGGCGTATTGGCATTTAGGATCTCGTTAACCAAATACTCATAGGCGCTGCCGTGCAATTGGTTTGTGCCCGATCTCATCGTGACATTAAAGAAACCGCCTCCCACCTGGCCATATTCCGGCGCGAAATTGCTGGTTTGAACCGTGATTTCCTGAATAGCATCCACGCTGGGCTGGGTCTGTGCGGGAGTGGCGGGAACATACGAATTGCTCGCGTCCAAACCCTCCACCCGGTATGACTCCGAGTTGCCGGGCGCGCCGTTCACGCGCACCACGCTGTTTGGAACATAGTAGGTGCCGGGGATCATTTGTGTCACCGCGTTAGGATTGCGAACACCCGAGCTTCCGGATTGTGAAGCGCCAACACCCTCAATCGGCAGATCGTCCAGGCGTTCGGCATTGACGTTATGGCTCACTTCGCCGCTCTCGCTCTGGAGCAGAGGCGCCTCCGCCGTCACTTTGATCGATTCCGACGCCGAGCCCACTTCGAGCTGAACATCGATACGCTCCACCGCCGCCACTTGCACCGCGATGCCCTGCCGAATGTATTTCTTGAATCCCGGCACTGTCACGTCGATTTCATAGTTGCCGACCGGCAACTGGCTCAGCGCATAAGCGCCGGCGCTGGTGCTTACCGTATCGTAAGTAGCGCCATTTTCCACATTGCGCGCTTGAATCATCGCACTGGCAACTAACGCTCCTGCTGGATCGGTCACCGAACCCGTGATGGTTCCGCGATCTCCCTGAGCGAATCCAATTCCCGAACAAACGAGTAGACAAACGGCAAGCAACAGTGTACGCATTAATCCAGACCTTCCCTAAAATTTTGATTCTTAGTCCCTCGGAGATCCGGAGCGATTGCCGGCTCTCATACTGCGCTGGATGAAAATTCTATACCAGTTCACCCGGGCAGGTCAATCATGCAACAACATCATGCGCGATGTCCCGCGGGACAGCTCCTTTCGCGCTCAGTGCCGGCCCTGAGCGGCGACAGTTGCAGGCGCGCCCCAAAGCTGTTCGCTCGCTATCCGAGCGCCTTCCGACAGTGCTTTCAGCTTCGCCCACGCGATCTGTGGATGCACTCGGAATCCCATGCCGCAGTCGGTGCCTGCAATCACGTTCTCTCTCCCCACCAGCTCCGCATAGCGAATGAGTCGATCGGCCACCACCTCGGGATGTTCCACCACATTCGTGTGGTGTGTCACGACACCAGGAATCAGGATCTTGCCCTCCGGCAATTTCACGTCCCGCCAGATTTTCCATTCATGTTCGTGACGCACATTCGCGGCTTCTAGCGAATAAGCGCCCGCCGTAATCCTGAGCATCAAGTCCACCACATGCTGCAGTGGCAGGTCATGCGTATGAGGACCATGCCAGCTCCCCCAGCAAATGTGATAGCGCACCCGATCCTCAGGCAGTCCGCGCAGCGCCTGATTCAAAGCGTCGATCCGCACCTCGGCGAATCTGCGGTACTCCTCGATGGTCGGGTTCGGAACGATCATGTCGAATGTGTCGGGCAGAGCCGGATCGTCGATCTGCAGAATGAAGCCGGCATCCACGATTGCTTTATACTCGGGCCTCATGGCATCGGCCAAAGCGAAAATGTACTCCTCGTCACTCGAGTAATATTCGTTCAGAAAGAAATGCTCCAGCCAGCCCGGTGACAGAACGCACATGAAAGCTTCTTTCGGTTTCGTGCCTGATTCAGCGAGCGCCGCCTGGAACGTCGTCAGATCCTTTCTGACCTCCTCCTGACCGGTAAACGCGATTGGCCCCGAGACGACTGCACGCTCCTCGGTAGCCGCGAAGAAGGCGAGTTCCTTATAAAAATCGGCGAATTCGAGCCGCTCGCCTGTCTCGAGCGTCATGAACGCGGGCTCGGCCGGCTTCAGTTTCCTGCTGTTCAGTCCGCTCAAACGGCGGCCGTAGTAGCTGACTCCGAAGCCGATTTTGCCGGCTTCCCCGTCGCTCACGATATCGATTCCGGCGTCCGCCTGCTTGCGAAGAACATCGACAATCGCGGCGTGAACTTTCGGTCCGACAACCTCAGGATCCACAGCTTTCCCCGACATCATGCTCCTCAGTATTTCCCGGTACTCGGGCGGCCCGTCGAGCCTCCCCGCATGCGTGGTAAGAATGCGATCTGTACTATGCTTCATGCCGACCCTCCTAAAACTTCCCTCAGTGTAGCCAAAAAAGCACTCCGTCCAGCACCCGCCCACTCATAGAATTGCAGTCGCGCTTGTATTACTCTGTCGTCATGGACCGCGACTACACCGACAAATTTCTTCGCACCGTGCGAAGCGCCGTTAGCACGAACATCGCCGCGGCTGAAAATTCCAGCGACCCATCAACCGTTCTTCACGCGGCCTTCGATGCCATCATCCAGGGCAATTTCGACGCCTTCGGTCAGTCGGTCACAGATGATGTCGAACTCAGTGTCTCGGGATTTGGAGCTCTCGATGGAATGTGGCGCGGCCGCGATGCAGTCATCGCCGCTACCCGGAAAAACTTCGCGCTCCTCTCCGATCAGAAGCCCGAAATTGAGAGCGTGATCTGGCAAGGCGACCGCACCGCCGTTCTGTTGAAAGAGAGCGGGATGTTGAAATCGAGCGGCCAAAGTTACACCGTTCGCGGCGTCCAATGGTTCACATTCGCCGACGGCAAGATCTCGAAAATCGACGAAATCGTCGCCAATATCGGAAAAGTTGATCCACATTCCGGCTCTTAAACGCGCGAATCAACCCGCCCATTCCGCTCCATCAAAAACTGTGGTATGTTTCGTACCACAATTTCGGACGAAGGAGCTGCAAACATGCTGAATGTGCAACTTCCTGCGATCGTGTTACTCGCGTCGGCATTTCTGTGCCAGGCCAAAACGATCGTCGTCACCAATACAAATGCTAGCGGAGCCGGGTCGCTGCCTGATGCGGTCACCGGCGCCTCGGCCGGCGATACGATTACTTTCAACCTTACCTACCCTGCCAATATTGTTCTGTGCGGCAGCGTAGATATTTATACGAATATCGCCATCGAAGGTCCCGGCGCTTCGCAACTCGCGCTCAGCGAAGGCATGGATTGCATCGCCTCTATAGTTCGGGTGTTCGGCGCAACGGTGCAAATATCCGGGCTTACCATTCAGAACGGTGGGTACCCGTTTGCCGGTTTCGACGAGGATGCCGGCGGCATCTCAAACCATGGTGGAACCGTCACATTGAGCAAGAGCATGTTGTCTGGCAATTCCACGCACACATGTGGTGGCGGTATTTCGAACAGTGGCACTCTCACAGTTATCGGCAGCACATTGTCTTACAATTACTCTGACGACATGGGCGGCGCCATCTGCGGGGGCCCCTTACACTGATCAACAGCACGATATCGGGCAATCGCGCGCTTTTCTTCGCCGCTGCCATCGAAGCTGACACGCTCACAATCATTAACAGCACTGTGTCCGGCAACTCGGTGCAAGCTCCCATGACGGCCTACGGCGGAATCTACTTTTTGGCACTCTGAATCTGAAAAATTCCATTCTGGTCAACAATGCCGGCGGGAACTGTTCTGGTGGGACCCTAACTTCCTACGGCCACAACCTGTCAGATGACGATCGCTGCGGTTTGACCGGGCCGGGAGACCTCAATAGCACCCACGCCGGTCTCGATCCCGCCGGTCTCCAAAACAACGGCGGCCCCACCCAAACCATCGCGCTGCTCCCAACCAGTCCCGCGGTAAACGCGATGCCTTTATCTCCCATCAACTACTGCACTGCGCTTGATGGCGTTACACCAGTTGCCACCGATCAGCGCGGTGTTCCGCGCCCTCAGGGCCCCGCGTGCGACATGGGCGCCTTCGAGCTCGTCCCCACGGTCCTTTGCACCGGATGTTATTTCTATGTCCAGAATGACCGAGCCACGTTCGCCTTCAGCAGCCAAGCGAGCACATTCTCTTATCACTACCGAAGTTCCACCGAATCGGTGCAGTTTGTTAGCACGCTCATTTCGCGCTTTTCGGTATTAGACGACATCGCAACCTTTTCTGGAGAAGGCACTCTCAACGGACAATCGGGCTACAGCTTCGCTGTAGTAGCCACACTGGGCGGTGCTTTTGGATCGGATACCGTTTCCATCACCATCACCGGCCCGAACAATTATTCCTACGCCGCCAACGGAACCCTCGCCGGCGGTGACATCGTTGTTCAACCCTGACGTAAGCTCATCTCTGGAGACAAAACAATGCGAAGCCTATCCTTGCTACTGATACTCGCCGCCTCCGCCGTCGGCGCGAAGGTCGATAATCTCACCTACACCGTGACGCCCAGCGCCGGTGATTTCATCTACGATTTCACTCTGACCAACACAGGAGCCACGGGCGGAACGCTGTATGATTTGTTTCTCGACATCCCGCATGATATTAGCGATATCAACACCTCTACCATCGGCACTCCGGTCGGTTGGGGCGACCCCACCGGCGGATTGCTTTTCTATGGCCCCAATACCGGCCCAGGCACTGCGTTCATCGAGTGGGCGCCGATGCGAGTGGCGCCTACGACCTCGGCATCGGAAATTCGCTCTCGGGCTTCTCGTTTGAAACTTCAAACGAAGTCAGTCCAATTAGCTTCGCCCTGAACGGCTCTCTGAACTTTTCCGCCGCCGAGCCGTTTTCGGGTATTCCCGAACCCTCTGGGCTATCGCTATGCCTGTTAGGTGCCGGCCTGATCGGGCTCGCAGTGCGGCGACTGAAACGCGTTGCGCGGTAATCACCGAGTCTTGCGCTGCGCCGCTCGCGCCTCAAGTGGGCGGCGGGTGCTCCAACTTGTGACCGGTTCCTCCGCAAGTTGGGCATCTTCCTGTTCCGACGCATCTCTCGCACTGCCCGCCGTTGCTGGTTCCCTTGCACGCTGGACAGTCTCCAGTCCCGCCGCACGCCGGACATTTGTGGTGTTCCTGTTGCAAATCAGTCCTCCTGGCAGATCGCCACTCAACCCTTCGGCGGCTCCCACAGCTCAATTTTGTTCCCCTCGGGATCGGTAATCCAAGCGAAGCGGCCGTATTCGGAGTCCTCGCGCTTGGGATCGATCTCGACGCCGTCTACGCGCAGCGCCTCGAGCAGCGCATCCAAATCATCCACGCGATAGTTCACCATGAAAGGCGCGCGGCTCGGCTCAAAATACGGGCTGTGCTTCTCAAATAATGCCCACACGGTCACGCCGCGCCGCCCCGGGTTCTCGTCCTCGCGCCAATAGAGCGACGCCCCCTGTCCATGCGGCTCACGCCGGATTCCCAGGTTCTTCTCATACCACTCGTAAAGTTTGTCGGGATCCTCAGCCTTCAGGAAAATACCGCCGATACCTGTCACGCGCTTCATTTAGAACCTCCTGGCCGTGGTATCCGCGCTCGGATCTTCATCTTACATGCAAAGCCCAATCAGAGCTTCCGCTGCTTCTCCCGCGGCGCCGCGTACACCTTCAAAGCTCAAGGCCGTCCGGCAGGCAGCCGCAAGCGTCCCGAGCATGCCAGGCTTCTCCGCCAGGACATGCGGAGTGTTTTGGAGGAGCTTGATCATGGTTTCACTGCCCGCCAGCGGTTGAACATCGAAGGTCGCACCCGGAACGTATCGGAGCAAAACGATAAGCTTCACGCGCGCCGCTTCGCGTTGCAATTTTGCTCCTAGCTCAGTAGCGAGTAAGGGTTCTTGTATTTGGCACGCATTTCGTATCATCAGTGCGCGCGGCCATGGATGCACCAGGCCATCGGAATCGAGTACCGCAAACTCGTCTGAGCTATAACGGGCCCCGCGCGAGATCAGCTCACGCACCAGAGTTGTTTTTCCCGAACCGCTTGACCCAGGCAAAAGTATCGCGTGGCCCTGGTAAACAGCTACTCCCGCGTGAACGGCGGCCCGCTCGCCTAGGCGGGCGATCAGCAGGTCGTCAAGAATCTGCTGCAAGGCGGTGAACAACAGATTCGCCGCAATGCCGTGAGCGATAGTCCGAGCGCCTCGCTGGATTTTGAAACAGCCATCGTTGCCGCACGGGTCCACTGAATAGACAACTTCACTCCCTTTGGGAGAGCTCTTAGCAACACGTGGCAGCCACGGGAGTAGATACCGGTCTAGCGAGTACGTGAGAGCCGCGGAATCGGTCGCAACTCTAATGTTCAAACCAGATGCGCGGAAGCTAAAGCTGAATCGGTGACGCGTGTCGGGCAACGAGCGAAGTCTCTGCGATACCCGGACTACCCAGGGCTCCTGTTCTGCACAGGCTTCTGTTCTTAATCGCTGGTAATAGGAACCGATTTCGAGTTGTCAGCGTAGGCTCGCTGGTCGGCCATGGTCAGTGTGATGACCGCCGGCACTCCAATCGCTACTCCTAAGCTCACGAGCGCGCGCCGTCTGCTCTGTTCAATGACTGCACCGGGCACGGCCGTAAACTCTGGCTCCTGAACTTGAATCAGATCTGCCTCTTGGAGGTTTTCCAACGCGCTCTGCACCGCGTCTTCACTGATTGCAGGACCGAGCTTAGAGTGGACAGCAGCAAGGATCTTTTGTTCCGATGCCGCCCCGGCGCATGCTTCCCACACGGTAGCTGCCGTGGGGTTAAGGGAGTGAATTCGCTTCGAGAGTAGATCGCAGATCACTATCGAATCGTCAGAAAGTTTCTCGACGCTTAAGGATGCGCCGGATAACTGTGAAAAAGTACGCTCGGAATACGGCACGTATGACCTCCTCAGATCACAAGCCTCTCAATCATTATCAAGCCGAAACGGCTTGGCATCAATTCTAGCTGCACTTTCAATTTTCTTCAAGTGGCTTGGGCAAAAAAGTTTTCCACTCCAGGCACATCGTGACCCACCTCGGTTACGGATATTCGGGCCTAAGACATGGAAGCAGTTGCGCAGCTATTGTCATGCGATCTCAGCCGCGGTGAGGCCGGAGCGTAGCGTAGGCCGA
>Ga0213875_10000961_pt1 | contig 20585 bp, 17 predicted proteins | sample BarmaccomBMRX_R8_FD_160105 | JGI IMG/M metagenome (GOLD analysis project Ga0213875, IMG submission 160105) | Root-associated microbial communities from Barbacenia macrantha in rupestrian grasslands, the National Park of Serra do Cipo, Brazil - RX_R8 | ecosystem: Host-associated > Plants > Roots... | reverse complement strand
GCAGTGCTGCGCCGTCAAGTGACCAGGCCTCGCCTCATCTGGCCGGACCGGGCCATCCTGTCTGCCCTGACCCGGTTGCTGCCCCGCCCGTTGTGGACCCATCGGATCGTCACGCCGGCCACGCTGCTGGCCTGGCACCGCCGGCTGATCGCCAGGCACTGGACCTACCCCAACCGGTCAGGCCGCCCACCGATCACCGACGACATCCGGACTCTGGTGCTGCGCCTGGCACGGGAGAACGCTTCCTGGGGGCACCGCAGGATCCAAGGCGAACTCGCCGGACTCGGCCACCGCGTAGGCACAGGCACCATCCGGCGGATCCTGGCCGCCGCTGGGCTCGGCCCGGCACTCCGCCGGGCGGACACCGGGTGGCGGACCTTCTTGCACGCGCAGGCTTGCGGGCTGCTGGCCACCGATTTCTTCACCCTCGACACCGTCGCGCTGCGCCGCTTGTACGTTTTGTTCGTAATGGAGGTCCGCACCCGCAGGGTCCATCTTCTCGGCGTGACCGCTCACCCCACGGCGGCCTGGACAACTCAGGCCGCCCGCAACCTGCTGATGGACCTCGGTGATCAGATCAGCGCCTTCCGCTTCCTGATCCGCGACCGGGACTCGAAATTCACCGCCGCCTTTGATGCCGTCTTCGCCTCCGAAGGCATCACCGTGGTCAAGATCCCTCCGCGGACGCCCCGGGCGAACTGCTATGCGGAACGGTTCGTTGGCAGCGTCCGCGCCGAATGCACCGACCGCCTGCTGCTCTATCACGAGCGACACGCCCGAGTTGTACTTGACCGGTACGTGCGTCACTTCAATGACCACCGCCCGCATCAAAGCCTGGATCAACACCCGCCAACCCACGACCTCGCCATGCAGATCCCTCTTGACACCCCGATCCGACGCCACCGAGTCCTCGGCGGACTGATCAATGAGTACCGACGCGCAGCCTGACTCGATCAGAAAAACGCCTGGTCATAGCCTCGATCGAGTTTTGGCACGCCACAGGATCGATGGTGACACTGGCCTGCTCAAACCCCAGCCACCGCTGCGTTAGGGGAAACCATGCCTTATACACCGTCTCCTTCGCGCAAAACAGGACCCGATCCCAACATCAGGCCCGTATGGCGTGGTGATCAGTTCTGAGTCGCATCTGCACCCGCGGGCGCCGCGCACCGCCCGACAGGTGGGTGGGGGCGGGTGGCTAGTGCATGAACGTGGTGATGGTGCGGTCGCTCACTGGTCGGTATCCCAGTCGCTGGTACAGCGCGTTGGAGGTGGGATTGGCCAGCTCGGTGAACAGCACCACATGTTGGGCACCGCCGCACAGCGCGTCGCGGGTGCAGGCGGCGGTGACCGCAGCGCCATAGCCACGCCGACGGTGCTGCGGCGGTGTGTACACCGGGCCGAGGCGGGCGACACCCCCCAGGGTCGGGTTGCGCCCGGCAAGGGAGACGACCACCCCGGCGGGGTCGTGCCACAGCCACACCAGCCCGTGGTCGATTCGCCTCCCGACCGTGCGCTCCAAACCGGCGGCGCGAGCCCCGATCTCCCGGGCAAACTCGACAAACCAGCCCAGCGCGAGGTCGAAGTCCTCGCGGCCTGCCCGCTGGGCGCCGCCGGCGGGCGGTGATGCCGGGGGGTGCAGCGTACCCAGTGCGTAGAGCCGCTGGTGCATGCTGACCACCGCGCGCCACGACGTACCGGCAATCCAGCGCTTGGCGAAACACTCCACCAGGTCGGGATCACCGTACACGCCGGGCACCCACACCTGCCGGGCGTGCAGGGTGATCACCAGATCATCAACAGCACCGTCAGGCACCACCGCAAGCACCAGCTCATAGGGCGGGGTCTGCAACACCGCCCCGGATACCTGCGACCCCTGCTGGTACCAGCCAAACAACATCGGCTCATCCGACCAGCGCTGACCAGCCCGCGCAGCCTCCACCACGGTCAACGCCAGGGTGTTGTCCACCGGATGGGCGGCCAGCAGCGGCCACACCCGCTCAAGGTACACCGTGACATCGTCGGTGAACTCCCAGGCCATCCCGCTACTGTGACCGCCCCGGTGGGGCGGCGTCGAACGCTTATTCCTAGACAGACGATCGACTCGGCGAAAGGCGAGTTACTGTAATTCCCAGCCAGCTGCAGCTGGGACAAGATGGTCGGATAGCCACCACAACATCCACCCCGGCACACCAGGCCGCCGGACACTAGCTGGCCGCCCGCCCGGCCGCCAGCTCCACCACCCGCGTGGCTGCGCGGGGGAGCTGGATGAGGCTCAGGTTGCCGCGACGAGGCGATCCGCGAGCGCGACGACCTGACCGCTGTGGCGTCGAGGAACCGCCGGGTTATCGTCGGGGTTTTTCGGGCTCAGGAACCCATCGATTGTTGGTTAGGCAGATCCGGTCATCGGCATTAATGCGGGTCGGAGAGCGGCTATTGGCTAAGATGCCTCGTCGTGTTTTTCGTAAACACCGCTGACGAACTGTTTCAGGATATCGAAGGCTGTGTCACCGTCCATAGCGGTTACGGGGTATATCATTCGCTGAATCAGCGATCCGTCTGGTTGCAGCGCTTGGGCAACGACAACCCACTGGTATGCGACAGGTTCCCATCCGGCTCGCCGCATGGTGTCGAGCACTTCTCGGTCGATCTTGACACCGTTTACGGTAATCTGAGAATCCTCCACGGTTTTGCGCTCCTGCTGTGATCAGCTTGTCGGCATGGGCCCTAGGCTGGTGGCAGACCCCGACTCGGGGCCACCTTACTTTCGTACGTGAGGGGCAGACTGTAGCGGCTTTTCGGAGTGAGTCGTTGTGTCCGATGTCTGAATCTTCGAAGCTTAACCGTATGTACACGCCGGTAGCCAGTATTTATCAGTACGCCGTCTAGCGCATATCAACCAGGCTGCTATTACACGTTTGGGAGTATTGTTTCAGAAGATGTTTGGGGGTCAGCTACTCGAGGGGAAACAGTGACGGAATACGCCCACTCGCCTCTTGCGTCGTGGAGCGCAGGGGCTTGTCGCTGCACCCCCAGCTTGCCTGCTGCACAGCTGTAACACCGTGGGCAGCTGGAGCTAAACATCCTGCTCGGTCAGCCGATCCGGAGTTCCCCGACCACGTTCCACGGGCCGGTATTCCCCGTGTTGACGCTCATGTCCAGGCTTATCGCAATCAGTGGCGGTATGCCTCGACCCACTCCGCACCGCCAGGTGGTGCGGCAGATCCCGGGATCGGGACACGCTGCCACCACCGGCTACGGGTGCCGGATGGAGCGCGTGGCCAAGGCAGGTGACTCGACCAACCGCGCAACAGCATGCTCGGCTGGCTCACGCGATGGGCAGGGTGATATTGATGTGGTCCCCCAGCACTAGCGCCAAGCTCGCAGCAACCCACGGTGCCGTGCCCGCCTTCGGGTCGTGATGGTCATGGTTGTTGTTGACGGCGAACACCCAGGCGGCGTCCAGCTGGCTCAGAGGTGGCAGGTCCACGGTGGGGGCAGGAAAAGGAGCCGTCATGGATGCCATGAGGATGCTGCTGGGGCTGGTGCTGATGGTGTTGGAACTGGCGCTGGTGGCGCGGATGGTGCTGGATTGGGTGGGGGTCCTGGCTGTCGGGGGCGGGAGGTGGTCGATCCCGGCGCGCCGGATGGCGTACGCGGTGACCGAGCCGGTGTTGGCGCCGGTCCGCCGGGTGCTGCCGCCAGTACGGCTGGGTTCGGTGTCGATCGACCTGGCGTTTACCGTGGTGTTCCTTCTCGTTCTGGTGCTGCGCACGATCGTGGCGGCCTGGTGATGGCCGGACCGGTCGACCCCGCCGACGCGGTGCCGGCATCAGACGGTGACAGGCGCGGGCTGGTGCCGGCGGCCGCGGTGCGTGGCGCTCATGGCGCCGATGGTGCCGGACTGCACGTCCCGCGACTCGGGCACGCATGTCCTGAACGGGTCGCTGCGCGGCGGCAGCGGAGATGCTCCTGCTCGCAGGCGACCCACCGCAGCCGCCCAGGCGTGACACAACTATCGGCGCGATGCTGCCGGGCATGACAGCGCCGACGCTGCGCGGGGTTGGCGGAGAACTCGCAGCCGACGATCCTCGACCGCAGTCACCATCGCCCCCGGTGGCCATCAACGACCCTGCGACGACGCCGTCTGGTCGGCGGCGATGGCGTGCGCTCGTTGGATGCCTGCTGGTCGCGCTGGCGGGGATCGAGGCCGGTCTGGTCGGCCCGGATCTCGCCGGTGCCCTCAGGGCGGTCTCGGGCGCCAACGCCGGCTGGCTCCTCGTGGCCACGGTTATGGCCGCGGCTTCGATGAGCATGTTCGCTCGAGCGCGTTGCCGGCTGTTGTGTGCGGCCGGCGTGGTGGTGACGCTGCGCGGCTGCGTCGCGGCGGTGTATGCGGCGAATTCCTTGCACGCCACGCTGCCCGGTGGCGGCGCCTTTTCCACCGGCTACAGCTTCCGGTGGATGCGCGGGCAGGGCGCCAGCCGGGTGGTGGCCACGTGGTGTTTGGCCGCCAACGGGCTGGTGTCGACGGGCTGTCTGGTCGCGCTGGGGTTGCTGGGCTCGCTGCTGGCCCAGGGTGGAGCCAGCGCGGTGCGGCTGACCATGGAGATCACGAGTGTGCTCGTGCTGGCGATGAGTGCTCGCTATTTCGGCCGGCGTCTCGACCGGGTCGTCGTCGCGGGCCGGTGGGTCCTGACCCGGGTGAATCGGGTTCGGCATCGCCATTGCGCGGCGGGGGCCGACCTGCTGGCCGAGTGGGTGACCCAGCTGCGGTCGGTGCAGTCCAGCGGCCGGGATTGGACGGTGGCGACCGGGTTTGCGCTGCTCAATTGGGCCTTCGACGCCGGCTGTCTGGCCGCCTGCGCGGCGGCTGTCAGTGTGCACGGGCTGACCCTGGCGCTGTTGCTGGTCGCCTACACCGCCGGCATGGCCAGCTCAGGGCTATCGCTAGTCCCCGGCGGGATCGGTGTGGTCGAGCCCGCCCTGGTCCTCGCTCTAGTTGCCGGGGGAATCCCGGCCGCGGCAGCGTTGCCCGCGGTCGTGCTGTACCGACTGATCAGCTTGGTCGGAGTCGTCGCCGCGGGCTGGATAGTGTTTGCCGTCCAGCAATGGCGCTGCCACCCGGTCACCGCCGAGGCAGCCTCCTCCCAGCACGACGCGCGGGATCAACCTGTATCGACATCTTTGCAACGACCCAATCCACCCTCGGGGACCGGACACCCACCGTCGACCAACGATGGTCGCCTTCCCGCGGACAACTCGACGGTGCGATCAGTTCCCGTGCTGGGCGGCGCCCGGCCTGGGTCACGCGGATCTCCCGCACAAGGCGCCGCCCCGTGCCGGGCGGCCTCGATCAGAGGGGGTATCGAAGCGAGCGGGATGCCACACACCCATACCGGTGCTTTAAAACGCCGTGCGCAAAAGTGGCTCACCGTACATAGGTATGAACAGTTCTGAATAGCTATAAAAAGGCACTGGTCGGCACCTTGATCAGGTAGGTGTATTGTGCCGTTGTCGGGTGGGCTTAGTGGTGTGTGTTTTGGTGAAGATTTTGTCCACAGTGCGGGTACACACCCTGTGGATGCGGTCGGGGTTAATGACGCCTCTACAGTGTCGCGCCGTGGGTCAGACGCCGATTTATGATCAGCTGCGCGCCGAGCGGATCAACGCCAATACCTCGCTCGGCGATGTCGATTCCTACCGCTTGGTTTCTTCAGGCAGACACTGCCTCGACGCGGATACACCATGCGCCGCAGCCAAATTAGTGCACCCGCAGAGGCGGGAACTCCCAAAATGAAAGGTCACCATCGGTGGGGTGCGGGCCTTCCGGCGGTTGGCGTGACCGGCGCCGAGTGGGTTCGGGGGAGGCGGTTGTTGGTACGTAGGCTGGTGTGCGATCAGCGCCCAACCTGGCCGCGCTGGGTGCCACCACGGCGAACAGCTACCGCACTCGCCTAGGCGGGGGCCGGTCGAGGGAGTGTATCAACTTCTTTGGAAAGAGCAGGACAATCACAAGCGTTATTCATAGCATCACGGTCCGCCAAGAAAAGCTAGGTAAGCGTGACGTGAGTCGGCCAACTTTGCGCTTGTGGGTGGGTCGCCACGTGGACATACGTGACGGAGAAATTCGCCCGGGATGCTGGACAGGAACACGTCAAGCAGGTATTAGCTCAACTGCAAGCCGTGAGGTAATGCAGACGAATAAGACTAAAGATCTGACCGTGATCCGTGGCTAGTGCGTGTGACGCTCGGATCGGGCAGGGCCGGTGACGAGCCCTTCCGTGGTCGCAGAGCATCCGGCCACCACCCGCAAAATTTTTTACATAGCAGCTTATTTATCGGATTTGTAATTAAGCTAACCAGAGGATAGGTCCACGTGATTTAGCTGAAAAGCCAATGTCCGACCCGGCCGATCTGCCCAGCGACGTCGCCGCCTACGCGTTGCGCGACCTGGAGGCTCTGCACCGCCGCGCCGCCGCCTATGGCCCACATATTGGCGCCTACACCGCGGCGCTACTGGATCATCCGCTGCCCTGGACCAAGATGCGCCAGGTCTACCGGCTGCTCGGACTGGTCCGCCGCCACGGCGACCAGGCCGTCAACTCGGCCTGCCAACGAGCGTTGGAAGCCGAGGCGGTCAACGTGGGACTGATTGACCGGATGCTGACCCGCGGGCGCGACCACACACCCTTGCCCACCAGCGACCCGCCCGCCGTGGTACGCGCCGCCAGCCGATTTGTCCGCAATAGCACCGAGTTCACCGTCCGGCGGCCCTCATGAGCCCCACCACCGCAACAGCGGCCAAGTGCATCGAAGTATCCCGAGACCTCAAAGACCTGATGCGACGGCTCAAGCTGGGCAAGCTGCTCGACACCCTTCCCGAGCGCCTCGCCCTGGCCGCCGCTCAGCACCTGCCCCACCACGACTTCCTGGAGATGCTTTTTGCTGACGAAGTCACCCGCCGTGACCGGCAAGCCACCCAGCTGCGCGCCCGCGCCGCCCACCTCGACCCCGCCATGCACCTGGAAGGCTGGGACAACACCACCCCAGTCAGCTACGACCGGACACTGTGGACCGAGCTGTGCTCGCTGCGATTCGTCCTCGACTCCTACAACGTCCTGATCATGGGCCCGGTCGGAGTCGGCAAAACATTCCTGGCTCACGCGCTTGGCCACGTGGCCATCCGCCGTCGATGCAGCGTGCACGCCGAACGCGCCGACAAACTGTTCAAACGCCTGCGCGCCGCGCGCCTCGATCACACCCACGACGACGAACTACGCAAGCTGCACCGCATCGACTTGCTCATCCTCGACGACCTGGCCCTTCACCCCTTGGATGTCACCGACACCAGCGACTTCTACGAACGTGGAACGCCACCGTCAAGCTTCCACGATCATCACCTCCAACCGGGAGCCCCCGGAAATGCTCACCATGATGGCCGACCCACTACTAGCCCAATCCGCCCTCGACCGCCTCCAGTCGGCTGCCTTCGAACTCGTCATCGAAGGCCCCAGCTACCGACAACGCCAAAAACCCACCCTCGCCAACACCCGACACAGCAACACCCAACATTGACGATTCCACCGCACTACACGATCATCACAACAGCCCACGACCACCGAAGCGGTCCCATGCTCATGGCAAACCGGTGGTCCCATCACGCTGGCAAGCGACACCCGAGAATGTGTAGGTGCCGAACTGTCCATCCACGGCGGTGATCTGCGGCATCGTTGGGCAGTGGTCGTGGGCGTTCCTGGGTCAGTTGGGTCGAGACAGCCATCAGGTGATCACGATCGGTCACGCGTCGGAGGTCGTGTCATATTTGCTGCCAGGTGGCGCTGCCCTTGTGGGGGCTTGCTGATTCTTTGACCTCGAACACAGGCCAGGAGGTCAAGCCACGTCCCACTAGCTGTCGGGTACTCAGATACCGCAGTCGCACCGCACAGTGCACGATCATGTCCGACGGCCATCGGCGAGCGAGGCTGCTGATCACCGTTGGGGATGAGCTATTCGGCACCCACAGGCATCGGCGAGCTGCGCGTATCAGGCTTTGCGCCCGGGAAATCTATCGGATCGTCACAGCCCCACCTAAAAAGCAGTCATCGCCTGCTTGGCATCCAGAGGGCATCAGTGTTGGTAGGGGTCCGTAACCGGGTTTCGCTCTTGTCCTCAGGTGTGACGGAAAGACAATCCGGCGATCGGGTGATTATCAAAAATTGCTGGATAAGGTGACTTACCGTGCGCGGATGAAAACGTTTAGTGGATAAATATTGCTAACCGTAACGCGCAGCGCGGCGATTTTGTGACGGACGGCACGGTGGTAGCCGTGTTAGCGGATGGCGATGTAGTTTACTACGCGGCCAGCGGATGAAGGCAACAGGTTAATGATGACCGACCCAGTGTTACCCGGGCTGCACTGGCAGCGCGTGGTTGTCTATCGCCCCGGGTCGATCAACTGCATTCGGCGCCTGCTGGTGACTGTATTCGCCTTTGGATCCTGGGTGATCAGCTGGGTCGCCGTGGCTGTTGGTGATGCCAGCGCCGGATTGCGTCAAATCGTCTCCCATGTTATGCGGACAGAGTTGGATGAGATATCTGATGGCTGCCATGATTTCTCTCGACACCCAGGAAGCGAACCGATTGGTCGACGCCATGCGCGAGGTAAGGCAGCTGACCGTCGAACGGGCAATGGAACAGGTCATCGGTTCGGAATTCAACAACGATGCTGTCGTTACGATCGCGGCGGAATGCTCTTTCGATCACGTTGCCATACTTTTGTTTCCTGACAAAATCGCTCACGTGGTCGACATGCTCGGCGAGCATGGTTTCGACGTAACCGACCCTATTTGCAGCGTTATTGTTCGAGAACGAATCGCACTCCGATACGGGATCACCGAAGACCGACTCGACATATCCATCCTCCATGCTTCGATTGCGCTTGACGCAGACGCTAACGGCAAGATGGAGATCTTCTGCCTGCCCCGCATGCAAGCGACCGAAGCAATGATCACTCGGGAACGCATCAAAAACGAGGAAAAACACTTCGCGCTCAAGGTAATAAAACCGAGCGCCGCGAAGCTCAGGGCTCTTCGGTCCGTGCTCGTTGCGGATCTTGCGATGTACCCAGACGGCGGCGGCTACAATCCGCATGACGACGCTGAGGCGGGCGGTCGGTCCGTGCTGTATTTCCGCACGCCGGGCGGCGGGCGCCTGGAACTCACCTGCGCCGGAAACTATCCTGACATCATTGCAATGCATCGACGCAGCACCGACGAAGCCCCCCGCGAATTGTTAAACATGCTGACCGGGCATTGGCGTGCCCGTGCCATACACGCCGCCGCGCGGCTCGGTATCGCTGACATCCTTTCCGGCGGACCCCTGCCTGCCGAAGAGATCGCGCGTCTCCTCGTCGCCGATCCCGACGCGATAGCCCGATTTCTGCGCTTCTTAAGCCATATCGGCGTGCTCCGGGTTGATTCATCGCTGTGCTATGGGCTTGACGCCATCGGTGAACTTCTGCGCATCGACAATCCCTTCCACGACCTGGTTCGCCTCTACGGAGAGGAATTTTACCAAGCGTGGGACAATTTGCTGCCCGCCATCAAATCAGGGGATAGCGCGTTCGCCCTCACCTTCGGTATGGAACATTTCGATTACCTTGCGGCGCGACCCGACCTCGCTCGGCGATTTGACCGGTCGATGGCAGCCACCACCCGGCTCATCGCCGACCGGCTCAACTCCGTCTATGACTTCTCTGCCACCTCAACGGTGGTGGACATCGGCGGCGGCAACGGCGCATTGCTCCGGGCCGTACTGCGGCGCAACCAGGGTATCCGCGGTGTGCTGGCCGACCGCGACCACGTCGTAGCCAGCGTCATCATCGAGCCAGGTCTAGCCGACCGGCTGACCTTGTGCCCGGTCGACTTTTTCCTCGAGGTTCCAGCCGGGCACGATGTCTACCTCCTTGCCCGGGTGCTCCACGATTGGAACAACGACGACTGCCTCCGCATCCTTGGAATCTGCCGCCAGGCCTGCGGGCCCGGCACTGTCGTGCTGATCATCGAGCGCTTGCTGCCTGACTGCGACGCAGAGTCGCTGGCCATTGCGTGGGACATGCAGATGCTCGCCATCACCGGCGGCAGAGAACGCACCAGCACCGACTACGCCAAGTTGTTATTAGTGGCGGGGTTTCGACTCAGCGAGGTTCATGCGCTACCGCTGGACATGAAGCTGCTGACCTGTCTGCCCATCGAGCAAGGACCAAAATGATCGAGACGACCCTTCCTGAGCGGTTAGACCGACTGACCAAACACACGGCACCCGCCGTGTTCGATGGCGACCGCTGGTTTACCTGGGCTGACTGCCACGCGCAGGCCGAGATCGTGGCCCGCGCGCTCTACCACCGAGCGAGCATCCGCGCAGGTGACGTCGTGGCTATACAGCTGCCCAACAGCTGGGAACTAATCGTGCTGCACGCTGCCACCGCGCGGCTTGGTGCGGTCCTGCTGCCGCTGCATATGGCCTACGGCACACACGAGGTTCGCTCGCTGATCAACCAGACCGCAGCGAAGCTGTTAGTGATCCGCGACAGCCACCGACAACGCGACCGATCGACCCAGATCCTCAGTCTGTCCGCCACTGCCGGACCGCTGCGCCATGTCTGGATCTCCGGAAACACCCCAGACACCCCGCGAAGCTACGCACACCTGCTCCGCGAAGCGCCCTGCCTTCCTGCCGCGCCGAGATTCACACCGTTGCCACATAGCCCTTTGATGCTGCTGGTCTCCTCCGGTACAACCTCCCAGCACCCCAAAATGTGCATCCACACCCACGCCAGCCTGCTGGGCAACGCCGCAGCCGTCATCGCCGATAGCGGCTTCAACGCCACCGAGACCATTGTTTCCGCCAGCCCGTTCAGTCACGCCTTCGGCATTCTTTCGCTGCACATGGCGCTGCTCACCGGTGCAGCGGTTGGCCTGCTTCCTGCCTGGGATCCCGCCACGTTCCTGCACGTCTTACGCACCTGCCGGGCCACAACCGCTTTCGCGGTACCGGCACAGCTGCGCGATCTGCTGCGGGCCATCTGCGAATCCGGCACCGCGGCTCCTGCCGAACTCCGCGAGATCCGCACCGGCGGCGCCGCAGTTGCGGCGGACTTAGTCAGCATGCTCCACGCCGAGGTTGGTGCCCACATCACCGTGCAGTGGGGCATGTCAGAACTCGGTGCCGGGACCTACACCAGGTCATCAGACCCGCCCAAGGCGGCGCTGTCGACCATCGGTCGGCCGATTACCGGCGCCAGCGCCCGTATCATGCGGCCCGACGGCAATCCCGCCGGGCTCGGGGAAGCCGGCGAGTTCCAGTTCCGCAGCCCCTTTATCTTCGGTGGCTACCTCAACGATCCCCAGCTGACCAAAGCAGCCTTCACCGACGATGGCTGGTTTCGCACCGGCGATCTGGCCTGGGCCAACCCGGACGGCTCGTTTAGCTACTGGGGCCGCGCCGACGACCTCATCAACCGCGGCGGAATGAAGTTCACCGGCGCCGAAATAGAGCAGTTACTCGCCGACATTCCCGACATCGACCAGCTCGCGGTCATGGGACGGCCCGATGTCCGCCTTGGGCAGCGGTCCTGCTTAGTTGTCTCGCTGCGGCCCGGCGGCACACTGACCCTGCACACGGTCACTAACCACCTCAAGGACAAAGACCTCGCCACCTACAAATTTCCCGAGGAATTGGTAGTGTTGGATTCGCTGCCGACAACACCCACCGGCAAAGTATCACGCGCCCGGCTCCGGACGATGCTCCAGGCCGCCAGCACACCAAAACTAATTTAGGCAAAGATCCATGAATAGCCGCGCGGGCGCTGATGCTTTGGCAAAAAGGGATACAAAACGGTCACCGTATGTTTCGGATTGATCGTCGGGGCTGACTTTCTCTTCAGGGTAGTGCTGGTAGACCAAGGGCTGTCCCGCGGTGCGGTTGATGTCGTGGAGCTCAGCAACGACCTGGTCTGTGCCCTTAAGCAGGGCGGGGGATCGGCCCGCGCACGCTAGTCGTCGGCGGCCTGGATGATACGGGCAGACACTGACCGTTGGGTGCATTGGGCCGAGTCGGCCATCGAAGCGGCGCTGACCGTCGTTTAGCAGACGGGGAACAGGGCAACTTGAAGTGCGGGGTTCCGAGCAATTCTACTTGGCATATCGGATAGAACTTGGTCTAGTCGGATCTGCCGACCACTGCCCAAGGTGCTGCCGCACCGGGTCTGGATCCGGACCATTGTTGTGGCTTCCGTAACATCGAGCAAAGGTTGCCGAGGAAAACGGTATCAGCGAAGGCTACCTGTCCGCTGCGATGGTATTGGTATCACGTGGTGGCGCGTGCTTGCCCTGTTTGCCTAAGACGTGCCCAAAACTACTGCACTACGCTCAACTCCATAAACATCAGCGCTTGCTCGCCAAGATGCAGCGGCTAATCAGGCAGTGGGCCAAGCAACCAGCTACCGACACCGTCGGGATTGTCATCGAAGTAAAAATCGTGGATCGCCTGGAGCAACTCTTGCACAGTGACGAAGCCGTCACCATCGGTGTCCAGGCGCCGGTGGATCTCCCGGGCATCGCTTTCCGGCAGCCGCATCAACGCAGCCGTCCAGCCCACATACTCATCAACATCGAGCACTCCGTTGCCGTCGGTGTCAACCACCGCCATCAGCGCATCCAGAAACGGCCGGTATCCCTGATCGAACGACCCTTCCGTCTCCAACAACCCATCCGCGAACGCCTGCTTGTACTCATCAAGATCGATCGTGCCGTCCCGATCAGAGTCGGCCACCGACACCAGGTGCTCCCACAAATCCAAACTCAGCTGCAAAAACCGCTGCCGGGCCGGAGAGTCCACACTGTGACCGAACTCGTCGCCAACCCGCATCGCTGAACTCTCGAAATCTGATCGCTCGAGCCGGCCATCGCCGTCAAAATCGAAGGTCTGAAACCGTCGCGCTAGCTTGCGGTCCAAAAACTCGCTGATCTCCACGCCACCCCTTCAGTCATCTTCCCCAGCCCGATACCCCGCCGACTCCCCAACCAACGCCAGCGAGCCTACAACTGCGATCACTCCAACAGTCACCGCCGGACCGGTGGTCAGCACGAGTCCCACAGCGGGCCGCTGCTGGTTCCCCGAATCGTCACGCTCTCACTGTCCGAATCATGGCCGCTTCGACCAGTTCGAAAAGCGCGCTCGACCACCGGCATCGGAGATGCCGATCACCACGGGTGATCACACACGCATCTGCCACGGGCCGCAGAGGGATTCACTACGGGAGCGTCGTCGTCTCACGTCGGCGCGGTGGTAGTGCCTATCCAGACTGCGCCGCCCAGCAGGACAACCAGCCCACCACCAACAGCCCGCTCTAGATCAGGCGCGGCATCCACCACCGCTGATACCGCAGACGACCGTGGCATGTTTGCGGAGTAAGGCCATCGACCACGGCGCTCGACCAAGTCGATCAGTTCTCGACTGCTCAGTCCGTCCACAGCACCCAGCATTTAGTGGCGCACCAGCCGACGCGACAACTCATCCACCACGACCGTCGATCATGACCGCATCTTCCGGGACTGTGGCCTCCGATGCGACGACCGGCTCGGCTTGCCCAAGCTCGTGACCCGGCTATGCAACTGCCTGTCAAGCGGGGTTGTCCCCGAAGTACTCGGAGTAGAGCTGGTCGTAGGTGCCGTCCTCGGTGATGTCGAGCAGCGTCTCGTTGATCTTCTTGCGCAGCGGCGAACCGGTCGGTAGCGCGATGCCGTAGTCCTCGCGGCTGAAGATGCCGCCGACAAGGGTGTCGTCGGTGCTGCGGGTGAGCTTGAGGTGGTGTTGCAGAACGGGAGCATCGAAGACGATGGCATCGACAGCGCCGGAGTCCAGCTGCCGGTAGGCATCGTTGATGGTGGGCACACCGGTGAAGGTGACGGCGTGGGTGGTCAGGTACCCGGCCGCTGAGCTGCCGGTGACGGTGGCGACTTTGGCCCCGCTAAGGTCTTGCACCCCAGTAATCTTGTTTTCGATGTTCTGCACGGTCAGCTGGCTGGCCAGGGCCGCGGTGAACAGCGACACGAAGCTGACACCCGCGATCGTCCAGACCACTGCAGCGACCCGACCGAGTGGCCGTTTTGGGTCCGCGACACCATAGTCACCGACCAGCCCGAGCCCGGCAGCCTTATAGATCCCGTGCCCCACGCCGGCGAGGTAGCCGTGCTGGGTATGGCGCCGGGTGGCCAGCCAGATCAGGTGCCAAGCGACGATCAAGGCGACGAGTAACACCAGCAGATAGCGTCCCACCCCTGCAGTGATGAAGCTGGTCAGCTCGCTGGTCCAGTTCGCCGAGCTACCTCGACGGGTGGTCATCACTTCCAGCCCGGCGCTGAACATCGGATAGCTGAAGTGGAGCACCTGCTCACGGTCTTTGGTGATCGTGATCCCGGCAATGCCGACGTCCACGGTCGAGGTCTGCACGTCCTTCAGCAGTGGGGGCAGGGTATCGTGCCAGACGTAGCTGGTCTGCCAGGAGTTACGCCGAGCTATCTGGTTCCACAAGTCGATGCTGAAACCTCGGTACTGATCGCCGTCGCGGACTACGAACGGGTCCAGCGGCTTGATCCCCAATTTGATTGTGCTCCCGGGCGCGCCGCTGTTGTCTGAGCTTGTCACATCCGCCGACGCTGCTGCCGGTCCGGCCACGGCCATTATCAGCCCCACCCCAGCAGCGACCGCCCACCTGCGTGTCCGGATCATCGCGAAAGTATGCGCCCCCGGAATGGCACTGCTGCATCCGCTGATGGGGGCTCGGGCAGGCTGTGTTGATGCGTCGTTGCCACTCTCGACAGCCAGCGTTGAGATCAAGCTTCGCGGTATTTGCCTAGCGCACAACAAGACCTGTGTGGTGGTTCGGATCAGCGTGAGGCTGTCCTGCTGCCGATGATGAGTCGGTAAAGCACCAGGAGGATAAGAGATCCGATAATGGCGACGATCCAGGTCTGGAGGTTCCAGCACGTTTCCAGTCCTCGTCCGAAAATGCGGCTACCGAGGAATCCGCCCACGACGGCCCCGACGATGCCTAACAGCATCGTGACGATGATGCCGCCGGGATCATCACCCGGCATGATCAGTTTGGCCAAAGCACCTGCGACTAGGCCCAGCACGATCCCATCCGAGAAAGCCCATGGCACTTCCCCCCTCTGCGCGCCCCCGAAGATCAGCGTGATCGCGGTCAGGGCGCCTGGCAGCCATCGTCACTCCCCGGTCAGGACCATGACCTGGATCGCCTCCAGGCACTAGCTACGTTCGGTAACAGCTAGTCAGTTTTGGGTGTGGTCTACCTGGGGCGTTGTTTGTGATATTCCGTTCAGGTGTCGAATGCTCGAGCATCAACACGGGGTTGGGCAACCGGAGGTAGATCAACTAGAGTGGATGCGAGGACACAGCACGCGATCACGCCTTTCGCCCGGGCGCTCCCAACCACACAGCTCAGACGCGCAGGCCGACTTCGGGCACCCCACACGCACGGCACGCTGGCTGGCTACCGAGCCCGGATGCCGGTGCCTGTTCTGCTGCTCGGCCGCGTAGGCCGCCGACGAGCCCGACCACCAGTCCTGCTCTCACTCGATGACCGTCCACTCGCCAACCAGCGCAGGCACACGGCAATCATCGGGGATAGCCGAACGGTCGTCTCTTACGCGCCGTGATCGTCGTTGCATCGACTGTGAGCGGTCACAAGCACAGCCCGTGTGCAACCGATATGCCCGAGTACGCGCCGAGGTGGGTCGAGAGATCGGGTCCGGCGATCCGGGCGGCACTGCTCGCGTATGCGCCCGAGAGGTGTGCGGAGTTTGAGGCAGAATTTCGCTCCGCGCTGGCGCTGGCCACAGAGAGCCTTGATCTGTCGGGACCTCAGGCAGTTCTGAAGCACTGGCAGGCGGTGGCCGTCATGGCAGCGAACCCACTTACCGACGAGGAGCGCGAGAACCTCAAGCGCGCAAGGGCTGGTGACTTCAGCGGACTGATCACTCGGCATCAGGACGAGAACGGAAACTGGGTTCGACAGTAGATGCCGCGTTACGGGTGGATGTTTGGCGGCGAGGAAGCCGAGAAACAGTACGACAACCTCCCCGAAGACTCGCGGCGACTGGTCAACCAGCACATCAAAGAGTTACAGGAAGATCCCATCAACATACCCCACAGGGAGTACGACGCGCAGTTCGACCTCCACAGCATCCCGATCGGCGATGACAAGGGACTCATCACTTATGGCGTAGAGGAAAACTACCGGATGGTGATCGGGTATCGATTTACACCCGGCATCAACTAGGACGCAGCAAGGAGACCGGCCGGGGCGGTCGTTAGTTGGGTATCGCAGCCGCTATGGCCCCGACCGGCAGCCCTGGATGATACAAACCTCCAGCTGCTTGATCAGTAAAATGAGAGTGCCTAGGGCCATGGGCGGGGTAGTTTGCCTGAGTTGGGCGACTCTCAGATGCAATTGGGCCTGTGCTGGCTGGATTGCTTTCAGACGGAACCAACGAACCCACCGCCTGCAAAAATGATCCGATGGCGAAAAAATAGCCCGAAAGCTTGTACCCGAAGCTGACGGACAGCGCGCTTCCTGTCCTTTACAGCCTGCTCCCCGGCGTAGGAACGCAACTCTCTCGACAAGGCGCTATGTCGCCACTCTGGAGCTTCCATCTGTCTATCATGTGATGCGCAAAGTTTCTAATTCTCTGTCACCACGTCACTACGGCTGAAACAGAAGGGGGCTACGGGGCCAGGAGAGGGGGAGGCGCCCCCCTATTCCAGCCTTCTCGTCCAGGGGAGAAATCCGGGAGACGATCTTGCTCGTGCGTAGCAACAGATCCCTGGTCAGACCAACGCAGACCGACGGCCTGACCTGCGCTTGTTAGTGTTGCCGCAGGTAGGAGCGGGATCCGTACCTAGTTCGGGACGAAGAGGCCGTGGGTTCAAATCCCGCCACCCCGACGCGCTGAAATGCCAGGTCAGGAGTCCTCATCGGTGGGCTCCTGTTCTGTTTCTGCCTCTTCTTCCAGGGCCGGAGTCAGCAGAAAGTCAGCAAATACCGATTTGACCCTCTGGTCTCGGTCTTGTGATGGGTGGGTGTAGCGGTCGAGCGTGGTCGAGGTTTGTTCATGGCCCATGACCGCGGACACGTCGTTGACCGGCACACCGGCCGACACGAGCCAGGTGGCATAGGAGTGGCGAAGATCATGAAACCTGAGCCCGCCGTGGGCGTACTTGACCAGGTGTTCAGTCGCTTCGCGAGCGGTGGCGAACTGCTGGGAGCACTCGCGGCCTTCGCTGTCGTGCCAGTGCGCCATGACCTTGCGCGGGCCTACTTCGACGATCTTGCCCAGCAGACCGGAGCGCACGAGCGACGGCCGCCAGACTTTGGCGCGGAAGGTGGTCCGGCGCACCGCGGCACCGCTGCGGGAGGTGAACACCAGACCGCCGGCGCCAGGCGGGTAGCGGCGCTGGTGCTCTGTGAGCAGGTTGATCACGAATCCGGGTAGTGGCACGATCCGGCGGCCTGCTCGTGACTTTGGGTAGGCCTTGTCGGTGACGTGTCCGGAAACCTCGACCGCGACGCGGACCACGCGCACGGTTCCTGCGGCCAGGTCGAGGGCATCCCAGCGCAGGCCCGCGCACTCGCCCCAACGCAATCCGGTTCCGCCGGCTAGCCCGACGAGCGCCCGGTACCGCTGCGGGACCGCGGGGAGAAGCTGGGTAATCAACTCCTGTTGAGTGATTACCTGGTCGTCGGTGTCTTTGCGTCGCCGACGGGTTAGTCGCACTCCTTCGCAGGGATTGTGTCCGATGAGCCGGTCGCGGACTGCGGTGCGCAGCACGGCGGAGGTGAGTCGGTAGCACTCGGCCACCGTGGCGGCAGCAAGCCGATCACCAAGTTCGGTGACCCATTGCTGGACGGCCAGATGATCGATCTTGGCCAGTGGCGTGGTGCCCCACCGTGCCACTACGTGATTACGCATGATCGACGCATCGCGCGCCGCCGTAGCGATCTCATCGTTTCTGGCGGTGAGCCACCGGGCCGCATAGGCGCCGAAGCGCATCCGACCGGCGTGCGGGTCGACGTACAGGCCGCGACTGACCGCGCTTTCGACCTCCGCGAGATAGGCCTTTGCCTCCCGTTTCGTGGAGAAGGTTTTGGCGCGTTGCCGTCCGGCGGCGTCACGCCAATTCGCGCGATAACCGCCAGCCGGTGTCGGCACAATGTGACCCATCAGCATCGCCCTCCGTTGTTTTCGTCTTCGAGGCTGTCTAGCCAGGCGTGAAATCGGGCTCGCGGAACGACCCACCGACCGCCCAGCCGCAGCGCTGGAATGGTGCCGTCACGCACCAGCGCATAGGCAGTTCCGCGGGACAGCGACAGCAGCTGTGCCACCTCGACCACGGTGTACACCGCCCGCTCGGTGAGCTGCCTGCCTGTCGCGGACTCGTGATTTCTTGCCCGGGAACCGAAAGCAATCAGGTTACTCATTTAAGGAAGGCCCCTTTCGACGTTCGGGTTTTAGGCAGCATCACGGGCGACTTTGCGTTGTTCGCGTGCTCGGGCAGCGGCAGATAGTGCGAGAACGCTGTCTCCGGCAGTCAGGTAGCCGACTCCGGCAAATTGCCAGTGCGAGACGACAAGGGCGGCGTCTTCGTCGGGAAATTTTTCGATGGCTTGGCGTTGGCGATAAATGCGGCGTTCGGCGCGGATGGCGCCGAGGGTGGTGGAATAACGACGACTTTTTGACGCGAAATGCCCGCGAAAGCCGAGCATATGCACCCATCGGCGCAACCCCTCATAAGCCGGGTGTTCGCCGAGCTGCCAGGCGGTTCGCACCAGCCGGTCGACGTGGTCGGGGACATCGAGCAGCGCTACCGCCTCAGGTGTGGTGCGTCGCTGGCCGAGGCCGAAGTCCTCGGCGCTTTTGGTGGCGTATTTCGCGATGTAGCGCGCGGCGTGCTCGGGAGTCAGCTCACCAGTCGAGCCACCGTTGACGGTCTGGGTGTCCAGCTGCGTTCCGAAGCGCAGGACTTGGTCAGGCCCGGCGGGCATTTCCACGGTGACTCGGACCTGGGCGGCGGCCTGGCGGATCGCGTCAGCCAGCCCGGCTGCATCGATGCTGATCTGTGGCGTCCGGTAATCGTCGCCGGGACCATCGAGCCGGATCAGCGCGTGGAAATGCACCACCCCGCGGCGTTGGAACTCCGCGACCTTGACAAACGACACCCGGCAGCGCCGAGCGAACTCGGCTGCGGTTAGCCCCGCATGCCGCGCCAGAGTGCGACGCAGGTTGATGGTGAACCGGCGCCACAATTCCGGAGCGTGCCAGTTGAACGCGACATGTCCGAAGTAGTCGTAGCAATCCGGGCAGATCGGCTGCCCCAGCCGCGGATCATCTTCCCGATGGATCGCGGTGCACCAGGTGGGCCGCCCGTGTAAACACCGTCGCGGTCTGCCCTGGACTGGCCGGCACCGGGCAGGCCCGGATCGGTCGGCGCGGGTGGTGTGGACCGGCCCGAACCCCGGCGCGGTCAAGGTGGCAAACACCAAGGGGTGCGAGCGGATCGTCTCGGGAACGCCTTTGCGTCCACCAGCCGCACCGGCGTAGAGCAGCTGCCACATGTCGCCCGCGTACTCCCACGAACACGATGGGCACACCGCTGCTCGCCGGTTGCCACAGCGGATCAGCAGCACTCGATCCGGCTCGCCATCGGTCGAGTACGTCACCCGCCGACCGGTGGCGGTTTGGTGTTCAACGCGCCCGCGCAGCCGCACCGGGTGCGAGCAGTGCCCGCACCGGGTGACTTGGTCAGACCACCGGTCGAAGTCAGCCCGACCGGCCCGGTTGACAATGTCGTCCACCGTGCGGGCCGGAAAAGCGACGGACGGGGCATTCACGCCAAGCCTCCGGGCGTCGATCCCCTGCCGGTGGTGGACAAAGCCAGCACCGCACTGTCCTGCCGGGCGGGAGCGGTGACAAAGGCTTCGAGCTGCTTAACCGTCTGGTCGGACACCCAGCCGGCGCGGACACGCAGCGGTTCGCGGATGCCTTCACCGAAGACGTAGCCCACGCCAGCTTCGGCGTCGGTGATCCGGTTGGCCCAGGCACCGCGGTCGTAGGCCTGGTCGCCGAGCACCATCCCCACATGCGATTTGGCCGCCACCCGCAGACAGATGCGCCGGGGAAACAGCTCCCGGACCGGCACGGTGTCCTTGGTCGGTTCCTGGACATAACCCCGGACGGTGAAGCCCAGCGCCCGGCCATGGGTGGTCAGCACCGCCAGACGTTCAGTGATCGCGTCGCGGGTCCGCCGGTCGGTGTATTTAGTCAGCGCGCCCAGCTCGTCAAACTCGACCAGCTCCAGCGGATTCTCCCGGGTGATCGGCACCACCCGCACCCGGCCGGCGAACTCAGCCTTCCGGGCGGCCATGGCGTCAACCAGGTCATCCAGGAGTTCAAGAGCGTCGGTCCCGGTTACGGCATAGCGGTGGAAGATCCGCCGCCCGT
>Ga0213875_10000960_pt1 | contig 20598 bp, 24 predicted proteins | sample BarmaccomBMRX_R8_FD_160105 | JGI IMG/M metagenome (GOLD analysis project Ga0213875, IMG submission 160105) | Root-associated microbial communities from Barbacenia macrantha in rupestrian grasslands, the National Park of Serra do Cipo, Brazil - RX_R8 | ecosystem: Host-associated > Plants > Roots... | reverse complement strand
GGTTGATACGCGCGCTTACTTCACGGCCGCGACGATGGTCATCGCGGTGCCGACCGGGGTGAAGATCTTCTCGTGGATCGCCACGATGTGGGGCGGTTCGATCGACTTCAAGACGCCGATGCTGTGGGCCATCGGCTTCATTTTCCTGTTCACGATCGGCGGCGTGACCGGGGTGGTGCTGGCCAACGCCGGGGTCGATTTCGCGTTGCACAACACCTATTACGTCGTCGCGCATTTCCACTACGTGCTGTCGCTCGGCGCGGTATTCTCGCTGTTTGCCGGGTTCTACTACTGGATCGGCAAGATGTCGGGGCGGCAGTACAACGAGACGTTCGGGAAAATCCATTTCTGGACGACCTTCCTCGGGGTCAACCTGACCTTCTTCCCGATGCATTTTCTCGGGCTCGCCGGCATGCCCCGGCGGATCGCGGATTACCCCGACGCGTTCGCGGGGTGGAACATGGTTGCCTCGATCGGCTCCTACATTTCCTTCGCTTCGACCCTGTTCTTTGTGTTCATCGTGTTCCACACGCTGGCCTTCGGGCGGCGCGTCGGGGCGAATTATTGGGGCGAGGGTGCCACGACGCTCGAATGGCAGGTCTCCTCGCCGCCGCCCTTCCACAGTTTCGATGAATTGCCGGTCATCGGCCCGGTTGCCGCTCACCATTAGGCGGGACGCAGTATGAGCCGCTCGCCGGCTCCGCCGGTCCGGGCCATGCAACCGCCGAGCTCGGCGCTGGCGATTCCGGCAGGGACCGGAATGGCGGAGGTCGGCGACTACGTCGCGATCCTGAAGCCGCGGGTCATGTCGCTGGTCGTCTTCACCGGCGTCGTCGGGCTCGCGGTGGCGCCCGGGCATCTGCATCCGGTGCTCGCAATCGTCGCCGTGTTGTGCATCGCGATCGGCGCCGGCGCGTCCGGTGCGATCAATATGTGGTACGACCGGGACATCGATGCGGTCATGCGGCGCACCGCCGGCCGGCCCTTGCCGCAGGGGCGGATGATGCCCGGCGAGGCGCTGGGCTTCGGCGCGGTGCTGGCGGTCGGCGCGGTCGCAGTTATGGGGCTGGCGGTCAACTGGGTCGCCGCCGAACTCCTGGCGCTGACGATCGCCTTCTACGTCTTCGTCTATACCATCTGGCTGAAACGCCGGACCCCGCAGAACATCGTAATCGGCGGCGCCGCCGGGGCCTTCCCGCCGATGATCGGGTGGGCCGCGGTGACCGGCGATGTGGGCTGGGGCGGGTTGGCCTTGTTTGCGATCGTCTTTTTCTGGACGCCGCCGCATTTCTGGGCGCTCTCGCTCTACCGCTCGCAGGATTACGCGGCGGCCGGGGTCCCGATGCTGCCGGTCGTCGCCGGGCCGGAAGAGACCAAGCGGCAGATCCTGCTTTATACGATCGTGCTTTGGCCGGTAACGCTGGCACCCTGGTTTCTGGGCCTCGTCGGGCCGGTCTACGCCGCATTGACGGCGGTTCTGAACCTCGCCTTTACCGCTGCCGCGTTGCGAGTCCGCGCCGACTCGACCGATAAGAGCGCGCGGCAGATGTTCGGTTTCTCGCTGCTCTACCTGTTTCTGATCTTCAGCCTGCTGCTGATCGACCATCTGGCTCGGAGCTTCGTCTGATGGCCATCGCCCGCGGCGACCGCGAGCGCACCATTCGTGCTCGCAACCGGGCCTTGCTGGCCGTGCTGCTCGCGCTGGTTGCGCTGTTCTATGGCATCGCGATCGTGCGAATGGGGGGAGGCTAGGCGATGTCCGTCATTCGCCCTCGGCCCTCGAGCAAGGGTATGACGGCGCTGCTGCTGATCGCCGTGGTCGCCGGCATGGCGGGGTTGTCGCTGGCTTCGGTGCCGCTTTACCGGCTGTTCTGTCAGGCGACCGGGTTCGGCGGCACGACGCAGCGGGCCGAGGCGCTTCCGGCCCGGGTCGCCGACGCCGCGATCACGGTCCGCTTCGATGCGGAGACGGCGCCGGATCTGGGCTGGGATTTCGCGCCGCTGCAGCGTGAGGTGACGGTGCGGCCGGGCGAGCAGCGGCAAATCTTCTATCGCGCCGTGAACCGGACCGCCGAGCCGGTCACCGGCACCGCGACCTTCAACGTGACGCCGGCCAAAGCCGGGATCTATTTCGACAAATTGCAATGCTTCTGCTTCAGCGCGCAGCATTTGGCGCCGGGCGAAGCCGCCGATATGGGCGTCACCTTCTTTGTCGATCCCGACATCGTCAGCGATCCCGGGAGCCGCGACGTGCGGACGATCACCCTCTCCTATACGATGTTCCGCGCCGCCGACAGCGCCTCGCGGCCGAGCGCGGCCCTGACACCGGACGCGCCGCGCCGCGCGGTCTCCGCAAACTGAAGACAGACGAACACAGGCGGACATCATGAGCGAGATACACGCCGCGCCGAAACACCAGTACCACCTCGTCGATCCGAGCCCGTGGCCGTTGGTCGGGTCCTTGGCCGCCGGGCTGTTCGCGGGCGGCGGGGTGCTCTACATGCACGGCTATGGCACCGCCGTCGTGATCATCGGCTTTTTGGGCGTGCTCGCGGTCATGGCGCTGTGGTGGCGCGATGTGGTTCGCGAGGCGACCTACGAGGGTCACCACACGCCGATCGTCCAGCTCGGCATGCGTTATGGCATGGCCTTGTTCATTGCCTCCGAGGTGATGTTTTTTTCCGCCTTTTTCTGGGCCTTTTTCTCGTCGTCCCTGTTCCCGGCCGGCGGGGTGTGGCCGCCGCAGGGCATCCGTCCTTTCAACCCATGGGAATTCCCGTTCCTCAACACCTTGATCTTGCTTCTCTCCGGTACGACGGTGACCTGGGCCCATCATGCGCTGCTCGAAGGCAATCGCAGGGGGCTGTTGCAGGGGTTGACGGTGACCGTGCTGCTCGGGCTCTGCTTCACCTCCTGCCAGGCCTACGAATACGGGCACGCCGCTTTTCATTTCACCGACGGGATCTATCCCTCGACATTCTTCATGGCGACCGGCTTTCACGGCTTTCACGTGATCATCGGCACAATTTTCCTCGCGGTCTGCCTATGGCGCGCCTATCTCGGCCACTTCACACCCGATCACCATTTCGGCCTGGAAGCGGCTGCCTGGTATTGGCATTTCGTCGACGTCGTCTGGCTCTTCCTGTTTGTTTGCATCTATTGGTGGGGTCAGGGAAACGCCGTCCCGGCAGCGGGGTGACGACGGTCGGGGCCGGGCTGATCGAGCGCGCCTCGCGACTCCGGGACAAGCTCGGTTTCCGTCCGCAACTCTGGCCGAGTGTTTTCGCGATCACGATCGTGCTGCTGTGCCTGGCGCTGGGGGTGTGGCAGCTTCAGCGGCTGGCTTGGAAACGCGATCTGATCGCGCGGCGGGCGGAGGCCGTCGCCGCCGCTCCGGTTCCGATGCCGCAAACGCTGGACGAGGCGCGGGCGCTCGAATACCACCCGGTGATCGACCGGGGCACGTTCCTGCACGACAAGGAGATCTTCCTCGGGGCCACCTCGGAGGCCGGGCGCAACGGTTACCACGTGCTGACCCCATTGCGCGAGCCGACCGGCCGGATCGTCTTTGTAAACAGGGGCTTTATCCCCGCGGAGCTCAGAGATCGCGCAAAGCGCGATGAGGGCGAAATCGCGGGTACGGTGCGCGTCACGGGGCTGCTCCGCCTGCCTCCGGTCGGCAAGCCCGCCTGGTTCATACCGGCCAACCGCCCGGACCTCAATTATTGGCTCTGGGTGGACCTGCCGGCGATGGCCGCTGCCGACGGTCTCGCAGACACCACCCCATTCTATATCGATGCCGATGCGAGCCCGAACCCGGGCGGTTGGCCAAAGGGCGGCGTCACGCGGCTCGACCTGCCGAACGACCATCTGCAATACGCGATCACCTGGTTCGCGCTGGCGATCGCGATGGGTGTGATCTACGTCGCCTACCATCGCCGGGCCGTGGTGACGGCGTGAGCGCGTACCGCCGGTTGGAGTCGCAGTTTCGCCGGCTCGGGGCATTGGAAGGCTCGATCTCGATGCTGCATTGGGACGCGGCGGCGATGATGCCACCCGGCGGCGCCGAGGCGCGCGCGGAACAGCTCGCGACGCTGCGTGTGCTGGCGCATGAGCTGCTGGTCGCCCCGGAAATCGGCGACCTCATTGCCGAAGCGGAGGGCGAGCAGGTCGCGCTCGGCGTGTGGGAAAGCGCCAACCTGCGCGAGATGCGCCGGCGCTGGCTGCACGCCGCGGCGCTGCCGGGCGAGCTTGTCGAGGCGTTGTCGCGGGCGCGCTCGGAGTGCGAAATGCAGTGGCGTCGGGCCCGGCAAGCGAGCGATTTCCGCGGGGTATCGCCCGCCCTCGACCGCGTGTTGCGGCTGACCCGTGAAATGGCGACCGCCAAGGCCGAATGGCTCGGCGTGGCGCCTTACGAGGCATTGCTCGATCAGTACGAGCCGGGCGGCTCGACGGCGCTGATCGACGCGCTGTTCGACGAGATTGCGGGTTTTCTGCCCAACCTGCTCGGGGCCATTTTGAGCCGCCAGGCGGCGGAGAGCGTAGCACCCTTGCCGTCCGGCCCGTTCCCGATCGCGGCGCAGCGCCAGGTTGGCCTCGCGCTGATGGAAACGCTCGGTTTCGAGATGGCGCATGGCCGGCTCGATACCAGCGCCCACCCGTTCTGCGGCGGCGTGCCCGACGACGTGCGCATCACGACCCGCTACGACGAGAGCGATTTCACGCGGGCGCTGATGGGCGTACTGCATGAGACCGGGCACGCCCTCTACAAGCGCGGCCTGCCGTCGGAATGGCGCCGCCAGCCGGTCGGCGCCGCGCGCGGCATGGCGGTGCATGAGAGCCAGTCGCTGCTGATCGAGATGCAGGTCTGCCGCAGCCGCGCCTTTTTCGCGTTCGCCGCGCCGCTGTTGCGCGCTGCGTTTTCGGGCGACGGCCCGGGTTGGGACGCGGCCTCGTTGCACCGCCGCCAGATCTCGGTGCAACCCGGCCCGATCCGGGTCGATGCCGATGAGGTGACCTATCCGGCGCATGTCATCCTGCGTTACCGGCTGGAGCGCGCGATGATCGCCGACCGGCTCGCCGTCGAGGACCTGCCCGAGGCCTGGGCGGAGGCGCTCGGGACGCTGATCGGCGTCGTGCCGAAGAACCATGCCGAGGGCTGCCTTCAGGATATCCACTGGTATGACGGCGCGTGGGGCTATTTCCCGACCTATACGTTGGGCGCCCTGATCGCGGCCCAGCTCTTCGCGGCGGCGCGGGAATCGGTGCCCGACCTGACCGAAGCCATCGCCGCCGGCGAGTTCGGCCCGCTACTGACCTGGCTGCGCGACCGGGTTCATTCGCGCGCGTCGCTTCTGTCCACCACGGCGCTCGTCGAGGAGGCGACCGGCGCGCCGCTCGGTACCGCCGCGTTCGAGCGCCATTTGCGCGACCGCTATCTCGGGTAACGCCGAGGTTTACAGCGTTTGGGGAACCCGCCATACCTGCGGGCCGCAGCCGCGCCCGTAGCCCTTCGCCGAGACGAACCGGCGCGGGCGGCGTTTGCGGTGAAAGCCGAACGGGGGGACGGAGTGTTCGACAGCGCCGCACCGCAGCCGGGAGGCTGGGATCGATCCGCCATGCTGGCGCGCTTCGAGGCAATCCGGGGCGAGACCGAGGCGCTCGCGGTCAATCTGACCGCCGAGGACCAGGCCATTCAGTCGATGCCGGATGTCAGCCCGACCAAGTGGCACCTCGCCCATACGACCTGGTTCTTCGAAACCTTCATCCTGACCCGTCTGGAGCCGGGCTACCGCCCCTTCGACCCCGCTTTCGCCTATTTGTTCAACTCGTATTACGAGGCGGTCGGGCCGCGCCACCCGCGGCCGGAGCGGGGGCTCCTGTCGCGGCCGACCCTCGACATCGTCGGGGCGTATCGGGACCATGTCGGCGCCGCGATGGCGCGTTTTATCGAGCGCTCGCCGGAGGCCGCCAATCCGCCGATCTCGGGGCTGATCGAACTCGGGCTGCAGCACGAGCAGCAGCATCAGGAGCTGATCCTGATGGACATCAAGCATGTCTTTTCGGTCAACCCGCTGCAGCCGGCCTACAAGGCTCCCGAGCGGGAAGGGGGCGCGGCGGCGACTACTCCGCTCGCGTGGGCAGAGATCGCCGGCGGGCTGCATGAGATCGGCCATCGGGGGGACGGTTTCGCATTCGACAACGAAACGCCGCGCCACAAAGTGTGGTGCGAACCGTTCCGCCTGGCCTCGCGCCCGGTCAGCTGCGGCGAATATCTCGATTTCATGCAGGATGACGGCTACCGCCGCCCGGAATTCTGGCTGTCCGACGGGTGGGCGACGGTGCAGCAGCAGGGCTGGGACGCACCGCTCTATTGGCGCGAGGAAGGCGGGGTGTGGACGGTGTTCACGCTTTCTGGCCGTCAGCGATTGCAGCCGCACGAGCCGGTTTGCCACCTGAGCTTTTACGAGGCCGACGCCTTCGCAAAATGGGCGGGAAAGCGCCTGCCGACCGAAGCGGAATGGGAGATCGCGGCTGAGGGAGCGCCGCTCGCCGGAAACCTCGCCGATCGCGGGCGCTTCCATCCTTGCGCGGAAGCGCACCCCTCCGGCGCGCCGCGGCTGCATAAGCTGATCGGCGATGTCTGGGAATGGACCGCCAGCCCCTATGTTCCCTATCCGCGTTTTCGCGCGCCCGCCGGGGCGGTCGGCGAATACAATGGCAAGTTCATGTGCAATCAGATGGTATTGCGCGGCGGTTCGGCGGTGACCCCGGCCGGGCATGTGCGCACGAGCTACCGGAACTTCTTTCCGCCCTCGGCGCGCTGGGTCTTTGCCGGGCTGCGGCTCGCGGAGGATTCCTGATGAGGGATGACGGAGCCGCCTTTGCCTTCCACGATCTCGCGCCGGGCGAGGAGAGCTTCCGCGACGCCGTCCTCGCCGGCCTGGCGCGCCGGCCGAAGGCGCTGCCGTGCAAGTTTTTCTACGATGCGCGCGGCTCGGCGCTGTTCGAGCAGATTTGCGAATTGCCCGAATATTATCCGACCCGGACCGAGATCGCGATCCTCGAGGACAATGCCAGCGAGATCGCGGCGCAAATGGGCGCGCATTGCCGGCTGATCGAGTTGGGCAGCGGCGCCAGCCGGAAGGTGCGCGCGCTGTTGCAGGAACTCGACCGACCGGTCGCCTATGTTGCGGTCGATATATCGCGGGAGCCCCTGCTTGCAGCCGCGAGCGCTCTGGCGGCCGATTTTGCGGCCCTCCCGGTTGTTGCGGTCTGTGCCGATTACACCCGGCCGTTTTCGCTGCCGCCGCTTCCCGGCCCCGCCGGCAAGCGCGTCGGCTTCTTCCCCGGCTCGACGATCGGCAATTTCGAACCAGACGCGGTCGTGGATTTCCTTGCCAATTGCGGGCGTTTCCTCGGGCGCGGCGGCGAAATGCTGATCGGCGTCGACCTGAAGAAGGACCCCGAAATCCTCGACGCCGCCTATAACGACCGCGCCGGGGTGACCGCCGCCTTCAACCTGAACCTGCTCGAGCGCATCAACCGCGAGCTCGATGGCGATCTCAATCTCGACCGGTTCGAGCACTTCGCCTTCTACAATGAACGCGCCGGCCGGATCGAGATCTACATCAAGAGCCTGGCCGATCAGCAGGCCCATATCGGCGGGCGCCGGTTTCACTTCACCGAGGGCGAGCTGATCCACACCGAGTATTCCTACAAATATACGATCCCCGAATTTCGCGCTGTCGCGGCCAAGGCCGGTTTCCGGCCGGTCGACACCTGGACGGATGCGGGCGAATTGTTCAGCGTCCATTATTTCCGCATTCGCTGAGGAAAGCGGGTTCGAGCCCGCGCCGGATGGGCGCGTGCCTCAGCCTTTGCCGCGGAGGGTGCGATGAGCTTCTCGTTGACGCCGGACCAATTGGAAATCCGCGAGGCGGTCGGTCGGCTTTGCGCCGATTTCGACGATGGCTATTGGCTCGACAAGGACACCGAGGGCGCGTTTCCGCACGAGTTTCATCGGGCGATGGCCGCCGCCGGCTGGCTCGGCGTCGCAATGCCGGAAGCCTATGGCGGCGCCGGGCTCGGCATCACCGAGGCGGCGATCGTCATGCAAGCCGTCGCGCAATCGGGGGCGGGCTTCAGCGGCGCCTCGGCCGTGCATATGAACATCTTCGGGCTCAACCCGGTGGTCGTGTTCGGCACCGAGGAGCAGAAGCGGCGGTTCCTGCCGCCGCTGATCGCCGGCCGGGAAAAGGCGTCCTTCGCGGTGACCGAGCCCGATGCCGGGCTCGACACCACGCACCTAAAGACTCGCGCGGTGCGCGATGGCGACCATTACATAATCTCGGGCCGGAAAATCTGGACCTCGACGGCGCAGGTCACCGACAAGATCCTGATCCTGGCGCGCACGACCCCGATCGAGGAGTGCGCCCGGCCGTCGCTCGGCATGAGCCTGTTCTACGCGGACCTCGACCGCACCGCGATCGAGGTTCGGGAAATCCCGAAAATGGGCAGGAAATCAGTTGATTCGAACCTTCTGTTCATCGACGGGCTGAGGGTTCCGTCAAGCGACCGCATTGGCGAGGAGGGGCGCGGCTTTCAATACATTCTGCACGGCATGAACCCGGAGCGCATTCTGATCGCGGCAGAGGCGGTCGGGCTCGGGCGGGCCGCGCTCGCCCGCGCCGCGCGCTATGCCGGCGAACGCATCGTGTTCGGCCGCCCGATCGGGCAGAACCAGGGGGTCCAGCATCCGCTCGCCGAGCGCTGGATCGAGCTGGAGGCCGCCGAATTGCTGACCCTGCGCGCCGCGGCGGCCTATGACCGGGGCGACGAAGCCGGCGCGTTCGCCAACGCGGCCAAATACTTCGCGGCGGAAGCGGGGGCGCGTGCCTGCGAGACCGCAGTCCTGACCCATGGCGGCATGGGGTACGCTCGCGAGTACCATGTCGAGCGCTATTTCCGCGAGATCCAGATCGCCCGCATCGCCCCGGTCAGCCCGCAGCTGATCCTGTGCCACATCGCCGAACGCGTCCTGGGCCTGCCGAAATCGTATTGAGCCGTCCCCTACATTCGTCGTCCCGGCGCAAGCCGGGACCCATGGCGGACGTGGATACCGGCCTTCGCCGGTATGACGAGAAGGGGTATCGGCTGCGGGCCTACCCCTTGCCGTCGCGTTCCAGCGCCAGTTGCAATTGCTGCGGGTCGACCGCGATCTTGACCCCGGCGCGCTCCTGCTGCAGCAGCATTGCGACCCGCGAGTCGCGCTCGCCCCAGCCGCGGTTGAGCGCTTCGGTCAATTCGTCGAGCGCCAGATTGGCCATGTGCATCGGGACCTTGAGCTCGCGGGCGAGTTGCGTCGCGAGGGTGACGTCCTTGTGCGCGAGGCGCAACGCGAAGGCCGGCGGGTCGTATTTGTTGGGCAGGAACTGGTCGACGAGCCCGTCGAAGGTGCGGCGTCTGCCCCCGGCACCTTGCCGCACCGCCTCCCACAGCGCGAGCGGCTCGACGCCGGCCTTGACCCCCATCGTGAAGACCTCGGCGAGGCAGCATTGCATCGCATAGCCGGCGCAATTATGCACCAGCTTGGCGACCGACCCGGCGCCGATCGGGCCGATATAGCGCGCCTGGTCGCCCATCGCGCCGAGTACCGCCTGAAACCGGTTGAAGATCTGCTCGTCGCCGCCGACCCACAACGCCATTTTGCCCGAAGCGGCGCCTTTCGGCCCGCCACTGACCGGCGCGTCCAGCATGTAGACTCGCCGTTCGGCAAATTTGGCATGGATCTGCCGCACCAGCGTCGGCGAGTTGGTCGACAGGTCGAAATAGGCGCTCCCCTCGCGCAACCCGGCAAGCAGCCCGTTATCGCCGAGCGCCACCGCTTCGACCTCGGGCGGACCCGGTAGAGAGGTGAAGACCACCTCGACCTGCTCCCCGAGCGCCTTAGGGCTCTCCGCCCACACCGCGCCGGCCGCGAGATGCCGCTCCGCGGAGGCGCGCCGCAGGTCGTGCACGACCAGATCGTGGCCGGCTTTTTGCAAATTCGCCGCCATGCTGGCACCCATGGTGCCGAGCCCAATGAAACCGACCTTCATTGTCTCCTCCGCAACGCCGACCTGATCCCGCCCTAAACCGGGGACGTCGAAGGCAAAGCCCGGCCCGGCTACTTCACCTTCTCGAAAATGTCCTTCGCCACCGTCGCCGCGGTCATTGCGGTCGGCCAGCCCGAGTAGAAGGCGAGATGGGTGATCATTTCGCGGATCTCGTCCTTCGTGACGCCGTTATTGAGCGCGCGCTCCATATGGCCCACCAATTGCTCGCGCCGACCGAGTGCGATCAGGGTCGCGCAGGTGATCAGGCTGCGGTCGCGCTTCGAGAGGCCGGGGCGTTCCCACACCTCGCCGAACAACACCCGCTCGGTGTAGTCGATCAGCATCGGCACGGTGCCGCGCACCGCATCGCGCGCCGAGCTCGGTTGCGATTGGGCCATCGTTCCTCTCCTCGCTGCTATGGTTGGGGCCGTGATTGCGAGGCGAGCCTAGCACGCGCTTGTACGCAGCGGCCACAGCGAAGCCGGTCGGCCGGAAACCGCTATCCCCCGCGGCGTCGCCGGGCTAGCTTGGCCGCTTCTTCACCATTCCTGTTGCGGAGAGGTCCAATGCCGTTTCATGTCGCCTGCGCCGCCGCGGCGCTTGTCTTTGTCGCAATGACCGCAGCGGGCTCGGGCGCCGAGGCGGCGCTGAACCAGACCGTCGAACTGCCGAGCGGGCTCAAATACACCGATACGAAGATCGGCGAGGGCGCGACCGCAACGGCCGGCCGCAACGTCACGGTGCACTATACCGGCTGGTTGTCGAACAACGGGGCGAAGGGGCGCAAATTCGACAGCTCGGTCGATCGCGGCGATCCCTTCACCTTCAAGCTCGGCGGCGGCCAAGTCATCAAGGGATGGGACGAGGGCGTCGCCGGCATGAAAATCGGCGGCAAGCGCACGCTGATCATCCCGCCCGACCTCGGCTACGGCGCGCGCGGTGCGGGCGGGGTGATCCCGGCGAACGCAACCCTGATCTTCGATGTCGAGCTGCTGAAGGTCGAGTAGCCCCGCGCGATCGGCGGCGCGCATCGCAGGTCCCGGCTTAAGCCCTTCTCAATCGATGGCCCGGTAAATCCGGGAGGATGTTTTCGCGACCTCGCAAACCCGCCCTGGCCAGCATCACGGTCCTGATCGTCGATGACAGCCGGCCGATGCGGGACATCCTGAAGGCGATCCTGCGCGGGCTCGGCGTCGGCGAGGTGCTGATGGCCGGCGATGTCGCGGGCGCTCTCGAGATCGTCGGCGAGACCCGGCCGGACCTGATTTTCGTCGATTGGTGCATGCAGCCGGAAGGCGGGCTCGACCTGGTCCGCACGATTCGCAACGACCCCGATAGCTCCTGCCCCTTCGTGCCGATCATCATGTGCACCGGTCATACGGAGCCTCATCACGTAATGACGGCGCGCGATGCGGGGGTCACCGAATTCCTGGCGAAACCGGTGTCGATCGACGCGGTCGCGCGCCGCCTCGAGGAGGTGATCCGCCGGCCGCGGCTGTTTGTCCGGGCGCGGCCTTATTTCGGACCCGACCGGCGCCGGATGGCAAAGGGCTTCAACGGCTTCGATCGGCGCGCCGCCGGCGCGGCACGCTGACCGCTTCCCGCGAGACCCGGCGATGCAGGAGCAGGGCGTCAAGGTCGAGCGGCGGGTCAACGCCGATGGCGCGGTCTGCGAGATTATTTCCGTTCCCAATAAGCTCGCCGAGAAGGCCGGGGATTTCCGCGCCGACCGCGTGGACGGCTCGGAAATCGCGGCGCAGATCGACAAGCTCGCCCAGGGCTATCCGGATTCGGTGCGGCAGGATGTGCAGGCTTTGGCGCCGCTCTGGGCCCGGGCGAGCGGGCCGCCCGGCGACAAGGCGGCGGAACAAGAACTCCACCGCATTGCGCACGACCTCGCCGGCCAGAGCACGACCTTCGGCTATCCGCTGGTCTCGGCCATGGCCGGGTCGCTGAAACTGCTGATCGAGGGCGGTGCGGCCCGCCGCGAGCGGGCGCATGCGGCGGTGCAGGCCCACATCAAGGCGCTCTCGGAGGTATTGCGGCTCGGCGTCAAGGGCGATGGCGGCCCGGCCGGCAAGCAGATCCTGCTCTCGCTGCACAAGGCCGTCATGGAGTGCCTGCCGCGCTGAGGCGGCCGGCCGACGCCGTTTCGAGAGCCGCGGGCTCGCCGAACGCCTAGGGGGGGACTTTACAGCGGCGAACGCCTTGCTGAAGAACGGGTGAGCCAACAAGGTCTGCACATTCTTTAAGCGTGCGTACTGAAAGGCCCGTTCGGCTTCTGACAACGTCAGCTCTGTTTTGCAGAAGAGCGCCTGAAACACGTTCATTATGGCCGGAACGATCATGTGGTGCGGATGCCGGCCGTCATCGACGAACCGGTTCGGAAACGCCTCGTTGACCATCTCGTAGGCCGGGAAATAAAACAAACTGGTCCCTAAATCGATCTCGCTGCGGTCTCTGATCACCTCGTCGAGCGCAGCGCGAATGATCGCCTTGGACGACGAGTTGGCCGCTATGCACGAAACCGGGCGAAAGGTCGCGATCAGCGGGATCGGCGACACCGTCAGAATCACCTTCGCGCTCGGGACATGAGTCCTTATTAATGAGATGATCTCGGAAATGCATTCTTTCGTTTCCGCGAAAGAGCATACTCTGAACCGATGCCGAGACGCATCGTAGTGCTTCATCGGCACGGCGCGCCAGAACACGCCCTTCGTAACCGTGTCGTACCAGATCTCGGACAGCCCAAACGTCAGGATAAAAACTTCCGTACCGAGGAAGACCTCCTTCGTTTTGAGCCGAACTTCCTCGCTCAAGCCGTATTCGGTCGCATCGTACCCGTGCCACAGGTTCGAGGGAGGGGTCCAGTTTTCAAGCGCCCAGCGAAACTGCTGCAGAATCGAATGCACATTGACGAGGCCTTCTCCCATCGTCGACACATAAATATCTTTGGACCGTTCTTTCGATGTATCGAATCCGATCTCGCTCAAATGTCGGCTTATGTTCTCGGCAAAACACGAGCCGAAAGCCGTCACCTTCGTGTTTTTGTCGATAAAGGGCGCGCTCGGCGTCCAGCCTTTCAGGATGAAGCGGCTTACGAAATCGTCGAGATTGTGGTCCGGGCCATACGGATTGAAGTTGCAGGTTTCGCCGCGAAAGAACGACGACCCGTTGATTTTCGCCGATTCTCCTGCCGGCGATGTTGTTATGATCTCTTGAAATCCGGCATGAAGAAGACCGTTAACGGGCATGGTCGTAAATACTCGTTCGGGGTTGGTTCAAGCCTGCACTGCGCCGCCGTAAAAAAAGACCGGTTTGACGCGGGAAGGTGTCATATACGCCGCCGCCGCGGCGGCCTGTCAAGCCTCGGCCGGGTCAGCAGCAGGCGCTGCCGCCCGGGTATGCACCGAGCTGTCTTCCACTGCTTTCCAAGCATTGCGCCTTAATTCGTGCCGTTTTCGCGCCGGCGTTTGCGCAGCGGTGCGTTGCGGTACAGCTGGTTGCGGGTCGCGCGCAGAGCGTGGACTCCATGTTCCTCGACCGCGCGCTGCCACGTCGCATACTCCTCGAGAGAGATGCGGTACCGTTCGCACGCATCTTCGATGGTGAGCGCGCCGGTGCGCACGGCCTGTACGACAACCGCTTTCTGGCGGAACGGCCAGCGGTTCTCGTCCGGGCGCGGCAATTCGATAATCTCGCCCGGCGGCGTTTCCGGCTCGGCCTCGTTTCGTCGCGCCGTCGGCCGCGAGAAGAATGTCTCGACCAGAACCAGCAGGTCGCGAACGTTGATCGGCTTCGACAGGTATGCATTGCAGCCGGCGTCCATCAGGAGCTGCTCGTCGCCCGGCATGGCATGCGCCGTCACCGCGATGATCGGGATGTTCCACGTGCTGCGGCCGGCCTTTAGAGCGCGGGCGAGATCGAGGCCCGACATGTCGGGAAGCCGCCCGTCGAGCAAGATCAAATCCGGCTTCTCCGTCACCGCCGCATGGACCGCCGCCGCCCCCGATGCCGCTTCGCGCACCAGATAGCCGCTCGCCCCAAGGAGGTCCCGCAGCAGCCGTCGGTGCAGTTCGTTATCCTCCACCACAAGGATTGTCTTGTCCGGCATTCGGCTGTTCCCCTCGAAGTCTTCGGCTTCAATGGGGCTGGTTAATCAAAAGTTCAAAAAAAAAGACGGTTAAATCCCGTCTATTAACCTTAAATGCGGGCTGCCCTCCATTAAGGTACTCCGGACTATGCTTTACGAGCTCCCGTCTTCGCGGGTCGATGCGGTCGACGGTATAGAATTTTGTATAGAAGCGGACGCCACCGACCGGCTCGACTTCATGCGGCTGCTGCGGGGCAATGACGGCGGTGTCTTTCGCGCCGAGCTCGATCTCCTCGAAAGGGTCAAGGATGCGGTATCGCAATCGGCCGGCGACGAGCCGGATCAGGCCCCAGACCCGCGGCTTGGTGCGATACTCGTGCAGGAGGCCGGCAGGGATGTCGCGCTCCGTGAAGAGGCGGGTTTGCGAGTAGCGTCGCGCGCCCTCGGGGAGATGCCGCGGCGAAGAGCCTCGCTCACTCACCGGGACGTGCGACGCCGAGCGCTCCGGGGCGGTAGTACAAAGCGAGCTTCAGGCTTTCGGCGATGCGCTCCGCCTTCTCCGTGAACCGCGCCGCTTCCGCCTCGGCAAAAACCGCGGCAGCGGTCCTCTGCCAAAGCCCGAGCCAGCGCTCGAAAAAGGCCGGCTCGATCGGGTGCTTCAGATGCGCCGCCATCGGGTTGCCCTTGTAGCGGCCGGTGGTCAACATGACCGAGGACCAGAACGCACGCAGGCGCTCCAGGTGATCGTCCCAATCCTCGACGGCCTCATTGAAGACGGGGCCGATCACATCGTCGCGGCGCGCGCTTTCGTAGAACCGGTCGACCAGGACCGCGATCGCCGGCTCGGTGACGGTGTCGAACTTTGCCATGGCGCTGGCACCTCGAGGCGAACGCTCCGGCGTGTCAGATAAGGCGCCGATGCCGGGGTTGCACGGAGGCGAGACGCCGCACGCGTCGCCGCAACGGGCGGGCGCGGTTCAGTTCAGCTTGGTCTTCAGCTTCTGCAGCATGGCGGCGGCCTCGTGGCGGGCGGCGCCGTCCGGGGCGCGCAGGATGAATTGCTCGAGCATCGAGCCCGCCGCCTTGATCTTGCCGAGCTGAACCTGGAGCATGGCCGCCTCGCGCCACAGCTCGGCGAGATCGGGCGCCAGCATCAGCATGGTCTCTAACGCGCGCAGCGCCCGTTCGCGCTGCCCGGCCTGCAATAGCCGCGATTTCAGGTTGTTTTGCAGACGCAGCAGCACGTCGCGATCGGCGACCGGCGCGTAATGCTCCGGCGACAGCTCGTTGTCAGTGCCAGCCGTCGCTTTGAGCAGTTCGCGCAATTCCGGCGCGCCGCAGATCCGGCCGCCGTGAAACGGGTCGAGGATCAGCCGCTCGGCGGTTTCCGACAAGCGCACGAGGAAATGTCCCGGAAAGGCCAGGCCGACAATGTCCCAACCCTGCGCACGCGCCGCGTGCAGATAGAGGATGCCGAGCGCCACCGGCAGGCCTTTGCGGCGATCGATGACCCGCATCAAATTGGCGTTCTGCAGATCGTCATAGGTCAGGTCGTCGCCGGCATAGCCGTGCTTCAGCAGGATGATTTCGTTGAGAGCCCGCGCCCGCGCGGCAAGGTCCGCAGTCGGGCCGGCGTGACGTCCGACATCGCGGGCGAGAGCGGCGAGATGTTCGCGATAGCGCCCGAGGTTCACCCGAGGGCGCTCGAAAGAGGCGAGCGCGAGCGCCGCCTCGGCAATCGGCAGGGTGCGGCCCTCCGCCGTGGCGAGGCCGCGCAGGAACGCGCGGCACTTCTCGGCATCGAAGCTGTCCGGCAGCGCGCTCGTCACCGGCGCGTCATCGGTCATCGGCGCGGCGCGCCCGCAGCTTCAAAGCTTCTCGACTTCGACCGGCGCGCGAGGAGCGGCAGCCGGCGCGTCCGAGCTTTGCGCCCGTGACGGCGGCGGGGTCGGCTGGGCCGCGATCGGAGCGCCCGGTCGGACTTCGACATAGGAGACGACCCGTCTCACATCAGGCACATAGCGGGCGATTTGGGTGGCCCGTTCAAGCTCGCCCGGGGTGCGCGCCGAGCCGATCAGGAACACCGAGCCGTTCTGGGTCTCGATCGTGTAATTGACCGAGCGGATCTGGGTGTCGAGCACGAGTTCGGAGCGAAGCCGCGCCGTGATCAGCGCGTCCTTGGTCGCGGCCCAAGTGCTTTCGGGCGGTCCGACCTCGATCTCGTCATAGACGTTGCGCACGCCCGCGGCCTGGCTCGCAAGCTGTACAGCCATCCGTTTCGTTTCCGGGGTTGCCGCGGTTCCGGTCAGCAGCGCGCGGCCCTGATAGACCGTGACGCCGAGATCGCCCTGCAGCGGCGGATAGGCACCGCCCCACGCCGTCTGTATGTTGGTCTTGACGGTGATGTCGTCGACCGTGCCGGTAACCCCGCGCTCCTGCCCGGCTACGTAGCCGGCGCCGCCCGCGGCGGCGACGCCTCCGACGACGAGCGCCCCGGCGCAGCCGGAAAGTGCCAGCGGCAAGCCGACGACCGCGGCGACGGTGGATAGAATGGCATGCGCTCGCATAGAAACTCCCCCCGAAGCGACAAAACCTTCTCCCCAGTCATTGTGGTGCGTTTAAGGCGGCCGGCAAAGCTGCGGCCGGCTTCACCTTGACTCGCCACGCCTCGTTCCGGCCCGCGGCGGGGCGGCCGGTCTCGCGGCCGCCGAATCGAGCGTTGCGCCCCGCCCAGGGCGATGTCCCCGGCGCCAGTTACAGGCAAATTGCCCTATGATCGGCCGGCCCGGCTCAGGCGCTCCGACCGCCTCCGCCGCCGGCCCGAGGAGGAAACCAGCGCATGACGAAATGGGGCGTTTTCAGCCTGAGCCAGATCCCCGACCAGGCGCAGCGCGTGGCGGCTTTCGATGCGGATCTGCGGTTGTTCGAGCTGGCCGAAGATCTCGGCTTCGACAAGGTGTGGATCGCCGAGCACTTGTTCTCGACCTACGGGGTCGTGACCTCGACCCAGGTCTTCGCGGCGGCGATCGCCGAGCGCACCCGCCGCGTGCGGATCGGCACGGCCGTCGTCGTCGTGCCTTTCAATCACCCGCTGCGCACGGCCTCGGATTTCGCGCTGATCGACGTGCTGTCGCACGGCCGGCTCGATTTCGGGATCGGGCGCGCCTACCAGCCGCATGAATTCCTCGGCCTCGGTGTGCCGATGGCGGAAAGCCGGGCGATGTTCGTCGAGGGGACGGACATCATCCTGAAAGCGTGGACCGAGGAGAAGATCGCCTATCAGGGCCGCTACTGGACCATCCCCGAACCGGTCGAGGTCTTGCCCAAGCCGGTGCAGCAGCCGCATCCGCCGGTCTACCAGGCGACGATCTCGCCGGAAAGCTTCGAGCAGGCGGCGCGGCAGGGCTGGAATCTGCAATTCGCCTCGCCCTTCACCTACCGCACCTACCGCGAGCACTGGCTCGACGAGCTCGAACGACAATGCGCGCGTTACGAAGGGCTGTGCGCGGAGGCAGGGCGAGACCCCAAAGCGGCGCAGCGCATGATCCTCTTGCCCTTTTTCGTCGACGAGAACGGCGCGCGGGCGCGCGAAATCTTCGCCCCGCATGTCGAGTGGTTCTACGCCAAGGTCACCGCGAACCAATTGGCCGGCGCGCCGGCGGCGGTGCCCGGCTACGAGCTGACGATGACCGAAGGGCGGCGCACCCGCGAGATGGGCTATCTGAGCTTTGACAAACTGCACCAGTTCGGCGCCGCGATCGCCGACGATCCGGATACCTGCGTCGACAAGCTGCGCGACATGAAGCGGCGCTTCGGCCTTACCGAATTCACGCTGTGGTTCTCGATCGGGGGCATCGACCCCGCGGCTTGCGAGCGCGCGATGCGCCTCGCCGCCGAGCGTGTGCTGCCTTATGTCTGAGCCCGCGACTTAGGCGCGTTGGGCAATCGCGTCGGCAACGCCGCGGCTCGCGGCCTGGCTGGCGAGATCGAAGAGCGGCAGGAACATCTCGGGCTCCTGCGCGCCCGAGATTGCATAGCCGCCGTCGAAGACGAAGCAGGGCACGGCGTTGATGCCGAGCCGCCGCGCGCGGTTGTTCTCGGCCCGCGCCTCCTGCAATGCCGTGTCCCGACCGAGTGCGCGGCGCGTCGCAGCCGGGTCGAGCCCGCACTCGCGGCCGATATCGACCAAAACATTGGTGTCGCCGATGTCCTGGCCTTCGACGAAATAGGCGCTGAACAGAAATTCGACGACCGCCTCCTCGCAGCCGATCTCGCCCGCGAGCCGGATCAGCTGATGGGCCCGCAAGGTGTTGGGCGCGCGGCGGATGCGGTCGAAGGCGAAGGCGATCCCTTCGGCGCGCCCCGCCGCCGCCAGCGCGGCAAGAGCCCGCTCCGAGTTGCGCGCGCCGAATTTAAGCTGAAGATAGCGGTCGCGCGGCATGCCATCGGGCGGCATGTCGGGGTTCAGCTGAAAGGCGCGCCACGACAGCTCGATCTCCACTCCCGGCCGCATCGCGAGGGCGCGCTCCAGGCGGCGCTTTCCGATGAAGCACCAGGGGCAGACCACATCCGCAACGATCTCGAGCCGCATCGTTCTTTCACCGCTCGACCGGGCACGCCGCCTCGGTGCGCGACTTGACGGTGGCGGCGCCCCATCTGAGGATGGCGCGGCGCCGCGCGTAAGCCAACTCTAGAGGAGCAAGGCCGGGGTGTCAGCCGATCAGGGTTACGATGCGCCGCATCTCGCGCGCAACCCCGCCAATTTCGCGGCGCTGACCCCGCTTTCTTTCCTGCCGCGGGCCGCATCGATCTACCCTGACAAGCCGGCCATCCTGCATGACGGCCGGAGTACGAGCTACCGCGAGTTCTATCAGCGCTGCCGCAGATTTGCGGACGCGCTGCGGCGGCGCGGCATCGGCCCCGGGGACACGGTCGCGGTCATCGCCCCCAATGTGCCAGCGATGCTGGAGGCGCATTACGGCGTGCCGATGTCCGGTGCGGTCCTGAACGCCCTCAATTACCGTCTCGATCCCGCCTCGATCGCCTTCATCCTGCGCCATGGCGGCGCCAAGCTCTTGATCGCCGACCGCGAATTCGCACCGATCGTCGGGCCGGCGCTGCGCGAGTTCGGCGCGCCGCTGCCGCTTGTCGAGATCGCCGAGGCGGGCACGGGCGACGCGCTCGGCGGCATCGATTACGAAGCCTTTCTCGCCGAGGGCGATCCCGATGCGGCGTGGTCGCCGCCGGCCGATGAATGGCGGCCGATCGCGCTCAACTACACCTCCGGCACGACCGGCGACCCGAAAGGAGTCGTGTTCCACCATCGCGGGGCCTTTCTGAACGCGCTCGGCAACGCGATCACCTTCGGGCTCGACCGCGACTCGGTCTATCTGTGGACCCTGCCGATGTTTCACTGCAACGGCTGGACCTACACCTGGGCGGTGACGGCGGTCGCGGGCACGCATGTCTGTCTGCGCCGCGTCGACCCGGCGCCGATCTTTGCAGCGATCGCCGAGCATCGGGTGACGCATCTGTGCGGCGCGCCGATTGTCCTCAACATGCTGGCGCATGCCCCGGAGACGGTGAAGCGCCGCTTCGACCATGTCGTCGAAGCGGCGACCGGCGGCGCCGCGCCGCCTTCCGCCGTGATCGAGGCGATGGAGCGCATGGGCTTCCGCGTGACCCATCTCTACGGTTTGACCGAGACCTACGGCCCCTCCGCGGTGTGCGCTTGGCAGGAACCCTGGGCCGACCTGCCCTTGCCGGATCGGGCGGCGCGCATGGCGCGGCAGGGGGTCGGGTATCTGACCCTCGACAAGCTCCGCGTCGCGGATCCGGAGACAATGGTGGACGTGCCGGCCGACGCCGAAACGCTCGGCGAGCTGATGCTCCGCGGCAACACGGTCATGAAGGGCTATTTGAAAAATCCGTCGGCCACCGAGGCGGCTTTTGCGCAGGGGTGGTTCCACACCGGCGATCTCGCGGTGCGTCACCCCGACGGCTATGTCGAGATCAAGGACCGCTCGAAGGACATTATCATCTCGGGCGGCGAGAACATCTCGTCGATCGAGGTCGAGGAGGCGCTCTATCGCCACCCGCTGGTCATGGAAGCCGCCGTCGTCGCCCAACCCGACGACAAATGGGGCGAGACTCCGTGTGCCTTCGTCACCCTGAAACCCGGCGCGGCCGAGGTGGCGGAAGCGGACATCATCGCCTGGTGCCGCGCGACGCTCGCGCATTACAAGGCGCCGCGCCGGGTGATCTTCGGGCCTTTGCCGAAGACCTCGACCGGCAAGGTCCAGAAATACGCTCTGCGCGAGAGGGCGCGGGAATTGGCCCGGTGAAGCAGGCTCGAATGCCCGCGAAACCTCGGCGCGTCCTTCCCGATGGCCGCTCCTTCGAGCCGGC
>Ga0213875_10000959_pt1 | contig 20600 bp, 18 predicted proteins | sample BarmaccomBMRX_R8_FD_160105 | JGI IMG/M metagenome (GOLD analysis project Ga0213875, IMG submission 160105) | Root-associated microbial communities from Barbacenia macrantha in rupestrian grasslands, the National Park of Serra do Cipo, Brazil - RX_R8 | ecosystem: Host-associated > Plants > Roots... | reverse complement strand
TGGGTCCGCCCGTCGCTGGGTTCGCGTGGGGCGTGGACGGCGGCGGCCGGCCCGCGGCGCCGGGGGCTGCGGGGGCGGGGGCGGGGGCGGGGGCTGGCCGGTTTGGGTGCAGTTCGTGCTGTGATGGCAGCGCGGATTGCACCCAAATCCCCCGGGGCAGCGGAACGGCTGGGCTGGGTTCAGCGGGACGGCTGGGCTGGGGTTCGGCGGAACGACTGAGCTGGGGGGTTCGGCGGGACGGCTGGCTGGGGTCGGGATGCAGGTACCCCGGGCATGGTTGAGGCTCGGCGTCCCGCTTTCGCCGAGCCTCAGATGTACGACGCGCCATGTCCCGGGTTGGTTGACACGCGCAGCGCACTTGCGCGACGCGAATCCGGGCTATTCCGTCCGCGCTCACGCTCATGCCGGCGCCGCTCGGGTTCACGGGCACCGGGCTCGCCAGGCCTTCCGCTTCAGCCTTCGGGGGTTCCGGGGGTCGTCCCCCGGGCCAGGAGAGCGCCGGGGAGGACGGGGAGATGCCACCGCCCGTTCGGAAAACTCAAAACAGCACCCGGCACAGAGGTGGGCCGCGCTGATCCAGCGTCACCCGGTGACCGCGGTGGTCGCGTCCGCCGCGTTCCGGGGCTCGGGTGCGGGCGTGGGTTCGGGCGTGGACTCCCCTCGGCGGGGGAGGAGCCCCCGGCGGGGGCGCACGGAGACCGAATCGCCGTTCCGGCAGCGGACTAGCTCCGCCGGCGCCCGCCTTCCTGTCGGCCGGCCGGCCCGAGCGGGTTACCCCGCGGGCCGCGCCGAGCGGGCCGCCTGAAGCTGCCGCTCCGCGCCCGGCTACGACAGGGTCAGGAGCAGCACGAGGACGACTACGGCCAGGATCCTCGCGAGGCTGGCCGCTGCCTGCCGGCGGCGGGACGGCGGGCGTGGGTGGTATCTGGCGGCCTCGGTGAACCACGGTGGCCGCGCCCGGGCCGAGATGTCGTAGAGCACGCTCGCTCAGGCCTCGCTGACGCCGTTGCTGCCGCTGTGGCTTGACTTGCGCCAGGTGGCGCCGTTCACGCCTTCCATCGTTCCTCAGTCATTCCCTCGATCAGGCTCAGGGATGCGCCCCGTCGGCCGCGGTCTCCTACAGGATACTGGGCGCGGGCCCGGGGCTGTCAGCCGTGCTGGCCGGCCCTGGCGCCGGGTCCGGGCGTGCCGGTGTAGAACGCGGTGGTGCGGTCGGCGGCGGCCCGGGCCTCGGCCGGGTCGGTGCCGAAGGCCACGCTCGCCTCACACCAGGCGTCGCTGGACGCGGTCAGGAACCGGTGGCCCTCCCCGGACGCGGACCACTGGCGCACCTTGTCCGGGTCCACAGCCTGCCGGGTGGTCAGGTGCAGGTACAGGCCGATCAGGCCGCTGTCCCAGCCCACCCCGACCGCGCCGGGACCGAACTGCGCCCACCGCTCGTCGTCCACATGCGCGATGTGGTCCAGCCGGAAGAGGGTCCGGCCGTTGCCCTCGTCGGCCAGCCGCAGCTCGATCCAGCTGATGTCGCCGCCCATCTCCCAGGTCGCGTCGAAGCCGTGCGGCGGGTCGCAGCGGGTGATGGTGCCGCCCGCGTTGCCCTCCAGCTGGTACCGGCCGCCCTCCTTCAGCTCCCCGCTCACCGGCAGGAACCAGCGCGGGATGCGTTCGGGGTTGGTGCAGGCGTCCCAGACGTCGTCCTCGGTCACGTCGATCATGGTTTCTTCCTCCGCTCGTGCCTGCCTCGCGCCAGCTCGGTGGCCAGCGCGTCCAAGTGCGGCGTCCACGATCGGCGGAACTGGTCGAGCCAGGCGTCGATGCCGCGCAGCGGCTCGTGCGCGACCGCGTAGAGGCGGTGCGCGCCGTCCGGCCGTACCGTGGCGAAACCGTTGTCCCGCAACACCTTGAGGTGCTGGGAGACGGCCGGCTGGGAGATGCCGAACTCTCGCTGGACCACCTCGCCGAGCGCACCGGAGGTGAGCTCCCCGTCCCCCAGCAGCTCCAGGATCCGGCGGCGCACCGGATCGCCGAGTACGTCGAACGCGTGCACCAGGCCAAGATATCAGCCAAGGCTTATATAAGTAAAGGCTTAAAAGGGGCGGACACAGCGTCGGCCAGCCAGAGGAATTCGTTGATTCCGATCAGCCGCAGTGCCAGTCGCTCATACCGGGGATACCCGGGCCCCGCGGTGGCGCGATCCACCACCATCGGCCTGGTAACGGTGTGGTCCGCGCCCTGGTAGGTGATGACGCATCCTCCCGCGGCCAGGATGTTCTGGTACCACTGCGACGCATCGCTGAAGGTCAGCGGTATCACGAACCCGCCGCCAGGCGCGGGCCGCACGCCCAGCGGTGTGGCGTACGGGCGCCCGGTCTTGCGGCCGCGGTGATGCACGATGCCGATGATCGGCATGTGCCGGCGTCCGGCGATCCGCAGCACCGCCGGGTTGACCACCCGGGCGGCTGCCCTGATCAGGCGCCTGGCGCGTGGCCCGAGGCGGATCGCGTTCCTGGGCTCGCGCGGCGGCGCGCTAGGGGGTTGCGATGCGGCTGGCACGCTCCCAGCCTGAGCTGCGGCTTCCTGCCGCCGCCCCTCTTGTGCGGACATGAGATACCTCCCTGGCGGCTGGGTCTCCAGCCGTGCTCACTGGGAAGGACGAACCTGCCCTGGGCAAAGTGACGGGACGCATCCGGAGGTGGCCAGCCGCTGGTCAGCAGCCCGCCGAACAGCACGCCCGCGGCGCCGCCTGCGCCGCCGATCGCCCCGTAGATGCCCAGTGCCCTGGCCCGGGCATCGCCGCCGAAACTGGTGGTCAGCAGCGACAATGCCGCCGGTGACAGCATCGCCCCGCCGATGCCCTGCACGAACCTGGCGCCGAGCAGCATGCCCGGCGAGGTGGCCAGGCCGCCGGCCAGCGAGGCGGCGATGAACAGCATGATCCCGGCCATGAAGATCCGGCGCCGCCCGAGCAGGTCGGCCGCGCGGCCGCCCAGCAGCAGGAAACCGGCGGCGGCAGGCCGCCGCGGGCACCCTGGCCGCCCTGATCGACGAGATCCAGCGCGACCTGGCCGAAGAAGACCAGGCTGCCGAAAACGGTGCTGACGGCGCCGCGACCGCCGCCGGTTAACAACACGGGCGAGGAAGCCAGCGCGTGGTGACCGTTGATGTCCGCAGGAGTCCCCGGGCAGGCATGCGGCCCCTGCGCCGCCCGGCCCCTGGGCGCGCTCACGGCCGCCGGGCGCGAGCGTAGGCGGCGGCGAGCGCGCCGAAGACCTGCTTCGGCTCCCAGGCCATGTCCGGGTACGTGGTGCCGCGTTCATGCTCCAGGACCGCTACGACTCCGTAGGAGGCGAGGTCAAGATCGCGGTGCGGGTCGGTCGGGTGCCGGGGATGCTCGAATCCGGCGAAGCTGAACCAGAACGCGGAGTCGATGTCTTCGGCTTCGTAGACCGCGAGCATGTCGCGCAGGTGCCTGACTTGCTCTTCCTCGTCGCGCTCGTAGGTCCCGGGGATGACAGGCGGGTCTGCCTTCTCGTCGACGATCATCCAGCCCATGCCGCCGCGGCCGGCCGCACCGCGGTAGGTGCAGCAGCCGAACTCGGTGACCGCCACCGGTTTGCCGAAGCGCCGGTAGGCACGCAGTGTGTCCCGGTAGCCGGCGGCATTGCCGGCGTCGCGGTAGGCATCGACGGAGACCAGGTCGAACAGCTCCCAGTCGACGTCCTCCCACGGCCCGGCCGCGTAGGTGACTGGCCCGGCGAACTCTTCCCTGGCAGCGTGGACGATGTCCCGGTGCGCCCGCTTGGCCCGCTCCAGCCCGCTGGCCAGCGCGGCCATCGTGTCCCGCTTGCGCAGCAGGGCCGGGTCGGTCACCGTGGCGATGCGGCCGAGCACGCTGTCGCCGGGGAAGAAGCCCGCGCACCACAGCGAAATCTCGCACCCGAGCACGAGCACCACCCGGCCCTCGTGTGCCCGCCGGAGCCGTTCGGCCTCGCGTGCGCAGCGGGCAAAGTACCCGGGCAGCGCACCGGGGTCAAGGTTGCACGGGACCGGCGAGAACCACAGCTCCAGCCCGGCGGCAAGCGCATGCTCGCCGGCCCGCGCCAGCCGCTGCGGGTCATCGCCGGTCAGCCGCACCGCGGTCGCGTGCAGGTCGCTGGCAATGATCTGCAGCTCCCGCTGCACCACCTGGTCGTCGAAGCGCTTGCGGGTGCAGTTCCCGTCGGCGGTAATTCCCGTGTCGTAGCTGATCCCGTAATTCCGCATGTCAGTCATTCTAGCCCTAAACTCATACTGAGTATGCTTTCTTACCTGGTATGGTCAGTGCATGGCTGATGAAGGCCGTCACGGCGGCCCGGCGGCCCCGAACCCTGGGCGCCGGGAACGCAAGAAGGCGGAGGTCCGCCAGCGCATCTCGGATGCGGCTACGGCGCTGTTCCTGCGCCACGGTTTCGACCAGGTGTCCGTTTCGGAGATCGCCGAGGCCGCCGACGTCGCCCGGCCAACGGTCTTCGCTCACTTCCCGCGCAAGGAAGACCTGTTCTTCGACCGCTACCCTCAGGTGGCCGGCCAGCTCACCCAGGCCATCCGCCAGCGCCCAGCCGGGACATCAGCGGTGAGCGCGCTCCGCGACACGCTCGTAGCCGCTGCCCAGGCGGGCCAGGCACCGTACGGCATGCAGGCGGACATGATCCCGTGGTGGCGGACGGTCGCGGCCTCACGCGCGCTTCAGGCGCGGGCCCGGGAACTTGCCGACCAGCTTTCAGCCGAGCTGGCGGCGGCCATGGCCGCCACAGGCACAGCCGAACCCGAGCTTGCCGCGGCGCTCGCTGTTGCCGCCTACCGCACCGTCCACCTACAGGCCATCCGCTGCATCCTCGCCGGCGAAGACGCCACAACGGTCGCGGCACGGCACCCAGACCGGATCCGCTCGGCGCTCAGCGCGGTCGGCCAGATGACGGCATAAACCGAGTTCGAAGTCTCGTCTTCCACTTCACCGTCGGCCACGACTCACGGTTTAGCGTCCAGCTGCAGCCGCGCAGATCCGGCGCCACAGCGCGTGGCCGACTCCCATGTCGCGAGCCACTCCCGGTCCGCGCTAAACCGGCGTTCAGGACGATCGTGCTCTGGAACACCAGTCGCGCTGCGTGACGTTCACTGGCCGCGGCCATCGCGCGAAATCCGCCGTTTGCTCGGTTTGGTCGTGGCCTCCGTGCATCCTCGGTCGCGCATAGAACTTTCTGCGGACCGAGGACGATCGGAAGAAGCTGCGCCTAGGAGGGTTCCGCGAAACTGTCCGCGCAGGTCAGGCAGGCCTTATGGCTGATCTGCGCGAACGCGTACCCCCCAGGATTCTATGATCGTTACCCCACGGCGGCGCGTGGACCGGCGGCTTGCGTGATGGGAAGCAAACGGTCAGCGCGGCGGGTCGAACTCCCTGAGGACGGCGGCTACATACGTAGCGAACCCTTCCAGCAAGGGCACCACTGAACCTTTTTCATCCTGATCTTGGGGCCCGCGAATGCCCTGATCAGGGACGGCGTGTCGCCTTGGTGCGTAGTGAAGCCCCTGGTAGTTGAGACGATCGACCAAGATCCGCATCTTCTGCCAAGGGGATGCTTTTCTACCCTGCCGCTGTCTCGCCGGACCCTCACCTACACCGCTGGGGTGATCCGCCGACAACGCGCCCAGATCGGCTCACCCTGGCGCAAGCTGAACCCTGGGCAGCAGGCCCTGCTCGTGCGGGCCTACCTGCGCAAAGGCGGCCAACCGGTCCCACGCCAAGCTGCGCGGTCCCGGCGAGCGCGCCAGCGCCCAGCTCAAGACCTGGCGTCTCCTGCGCAAGCTCCGCTGCTGCCCGTAGCAGGCCGGGCAGTTCGCCAACGCCATCCACGTCCTTCAAGCCCGCGAGCTTGCCTAGCTTCACTTGATCCTGGCCAAGCGGCCTGGCCTGATGTGCGGCACGCTAGGCTGGGTGACCATCGTTTGCCTGCTGGAGGGATGGAGGGGCAGATGACCGGCGGCGGCGTGCAGGAGATCGCGGCGGGGATCTGGTGCTGGCAGCGCCGCCCGCGGGGGTTGCGTCCTGGCGAGTTCGGCGCCAGAACCAGCTACGCGCTGACCGCAGGCGGCGAGACACTGCTCATAGACCCGCTCGTGGACGGCGACGATGACCCGGCCCTGGGAGCTCTCGATGACCTCGTGAGCGGGCGCGCGCGGATCCTCATCAGCAAGCCGTTCCACACCCGCAGCGCCGAGCCGCTGTGGCGGCGCTACCGCCGTGCCAAGGCGCGCATCTACGGGCATCCGGGGGTGGCTACGCGGCTGGGTGATCCCTCCGGGTTCGAAGCCGTGACCGGCGATACCGACGTCGGTAGCGCCGCCCGCTTCCATCCGATCGGCAGCCCGCCCCGCTCGGAGCAGCCGATCGAGATCCCCGCCTGCCGTGCTCTCGTCTTCGGTGACGCCGTCGTCGAGACAGGCGACGGCCAGCTGCGGGTGTGGGACGACCCGCTAGACAGCGAACGCCGCCGCCACTGGTGGCACGAACGTTACCTGCCGACGCTGGAGCCCTTGGCCGCCCTTGACATCGAGCACGTTCTCGTCACGCATGGCCGGGCTGTACTCAGCGAGGGCACGGCGGCGCTGCGCCGTGCGCTTGACCGCGAGCCGTGGCAGCGGCCGAAACGGTGAGCATCAGACGAAACCACCAGCACGGCCCGCGAAAGGGCTATACTCCCGCCGCGGGTGCGGCGACTGGTGCGCGTCCGGCTACACGTGGACCTGACCATCCTCGCCCGGCTCGCCAGCGCACTTTTGGCCACGCGGACCCCGTGGGTTTCAGAGGTGGAAGGCAGCGGTCATGGTCGGGGATGACGATGCCTGGCCGAGCTTGGGCAGGCCGAGCAGTTCCTCTGTGGTGCCCAGCAGTGAGTAGTGGCTGAAGAAGGTCCCGGAGGTGGCGCCGGCCGGGGTGCTCGGGCTGATCACGATCGTGGCCACCCGGCAGCTGGTGTCGGTGGTGGTGGTGTCGTCGCAGTCCTCGATCGGGTAACCGCCCGAGCCTTCATCCCAGGTGATGAACACGGCGGTGGTCCCGGCCCGGTACTGCCTGCTGTTCAGGATGGCCGGCAGGTTGCCGGCGATCCACGCGTCACCTTGCGCGATGGTGCCGTCGTGCATGTCATCGGTCAGGTTCGGGGTGATGAACGAGAACGCGGGCAGGGCGTTGTTCGCCAGGTCGGCGGCGAGCTGAGTGTACGGGACGTCATGGCTGGCGCACCCAGACAGCGACGTGTAGTACGGCGCGGGGTTGTGTCGCACCGCGTATTCGCCGGAGTCCGACATGGCGCAGTTGGACGGCATCGATTCCTGGTAGGCCTTCCAGGTCTCGCCCTGCCCGAAGATGCTTGGGGCCGAGGTGTCGCAGATCACCGAGACGTTGCAGTCCGCGAAGGACAGGATCGGCAGCTGATCCTGAGCGAGGCCGGAGGTGGCAGCGAGGTAATTGGGCAAGCTGGGGTGCGTGGTGTTGTGGTAGTTGGTGGCCAGCCCACAGCTGGCGGCGAGGGAGTTGATGAAAGGTGCCTGGGATCTGTTGCCGATGATGTCGCTGAAGCTGTGGTTCTCCATCCAGATCCAGATGACGTGCTGGTAAGCGTGCGGCGCAGTCGCGGTACCACAGGGTCCTGACGCGGCAGCCGACGGGGACGACGCGGCCGTCGCACCGGTCGCCGTTCCGATTGTGGCGAGCACGATGGCTGCCATGAGAAGGAGTCTGTTGCGCACAAGCACCTCCTGGCTAATGCTGTGTCCGCTCCGGGGACAAGCGTGCCTGCGGCACGCCGCCGCATCCACCAACTCCGGGAGAACACCTGGCGTCAGCTCGTAATGTGTCCGTCACGAGAGCGTTCCGCCGATGACCGGGAACATCGACCGCTGCGGACACGATCCTGTTCAGGTCCCGAACCAGCTCGGTGTCATTATCCCGGCAGCGCGCAGCGGGAGCGTTAAGCAGATGTGTAGAGTTCGGTTCTCTTCTTGTCATGAGGCGTTCATCTGCGCGTTTAACCCTGCTGCGCCGTTCGTCACTGGGACCGCGTACGAATCGTTTTATGAACGTCTTCAGCCTGCGTACAGCTACTTGGCTGGGCGCCACGGTCGTCGTGGCGGGTCTGCTGGGTACGGCCGGATGCTCTAGCTCCAGCTCTAGCTCCAGCTCTGCGCACGCCAGCGCCAGCTCCAGCGTCGGCGCCTCCAATAATGCGCTTACCGTAAAGCAGATCGTCCTCGCCACGACGCTGAAGCACAGCTACCGGCCGGACGGCAAGGGCGCCGCGAGAACCGAGTCCCTTACCCAGCCGGACGACATCGTGACCCTTGGCGGCAACCTCTACGTCGGGTTCCAGAACGGTGTCGGCTCGCAGGGAGAGGCGAGCACTTCCGGCAACCTGGACAGTACCCTTGCCGAGTTCACGCCCGCCGGTTCCGTCGTGAAGCAGTGGGATGTGACGGGCAAGATCGACGGGATGGGCGCCGACTCCGCGACCGGGCAGGTCATCGCGACGGTCAACGAGGACTCGAATTCCAGCCTGTACACGGTTTCCGGCGGGACCGTCACGCACTACACCTACACCCCGTCGTCGCTGCCGCACCTGGGCGGCACCGACGCCATCGCGGTGTACAACGGGAAGATCCTGATCAGCGCGTCCGCGCCGGGCACCTCCGGCAAGGCGCCGGCGTCTGCTCCGGCGATGTTCGCGGTCACGCTGAACGCCGGGGCCAAGACCGCCGCAGTCGCTCCGTTCTTCGCCGACAACGCGACGGCCACCGGGGTAAACGCCCCGAACGCCGGCAAGACGGTCGCCCTCGCGCTCACAGACCCGGACTCGAACGGGGTCGTCCCGTCGAGCTCGCCAAAGTTCGCCGGGGACTTCATGCTGAACTCCCAGGGCGACCAGGAACTGATCTTTTCCGGTGCCAGTGGCCAGAACCTGCAGGTCCTGAAGATCTCTAACCCGGTCGACGACACCGCCTGGGCGACCTCGGCCAGCGGTTCGCTGTACGCGACGGACTCCACGTCCGACACGGTCGATACCATCACGGGCTCGTTCACGCCGGGGACCGCGTACACCGCGGTGACCCCGTGCAACGCCAGCAGCGCCCCGTCCACCTGCCCCGCCCCCGGCTACCCGGCCAACTCCCTGGGCACGATCAACCTGAAGACCGGCGCGGTCGGCAAGGTCACCCTCAACGGGCTGGTCGTCCCCAAGGGCCTGATCTTCGTCCCGTAACCCGCACGACCGGGACCCGCTGTCAGCGCTGTGCCCAGGGGCCCACACCGGAGATCCGCTCCACGGCGATATGGGTGATGTACCCGGGTGGAGGGCTGTCCATGGGCGGGAAGCGGACATGGGGGCCGAGATACGTGCGGGCGAGCCGCTGGAGAAGTTCGGCCGCGCCTCCCTCGGTGATGCGGGCAGTGCCGTAGATGACCAGGTACTCGTTCAGGCCCATGGCGTTGCGCTCGCCGGTCTCGAGGGAGAGCGCCACCCGGCTGTCATGGCGGATATTGCGCACCTTGCGGTGCTCGGGAAGGTGGCCCGCCACGATCTCGTCCCCGTCCAGGCCCACCCATACGACGGTCACCTGGGGACTGCCGTCCGGGTTCAAGGTCACCAGGTGCCCCAGGGCCGGAGACTCCAGCACGGCCCGGGCGCTGTCGGGCAGCGACGTCATATAGCGACGCTAGCAGCAAGCGCCCGCCGGTCAGGCCGCTGGCTGCCGATGCGGCTCGCCGCGCAGCGTCGGCTGCCCTGGCAGGGTTGGCTTCCTGCCGCGTTGTCAGCGCGGCCGCGCCGTCCGCGCCATGGCGGGGATCACGGCGGCCCCGATCATCAGGTGCATCACGACGAGCCCGACGACGGCCGAGGTGGTGGTCGCGGCGGTGGTCGCGGCGGTCAGCGGCAGTGCCACCGACGCGGCCAGCGCCGCCAGCGCGATGGTGGTCCACAGGGGCCGGGCGTGCGGGGTGCGCCGCTCCAGCAGGGCGAGCAGCAGCCAGCCGAGCAGGCAGGCGGCGAGGGTGGCGGCGATGATCTGGCCGGCCGCGATCATCTGGGTGGGGCTGGTGCCGAAGCGGAAGTTCAGGTGGATGCCCAGCAGCGGAACTTCCACGGTCCAGGCGGCGACGGCGGCCAGGGCGCCGCCCGCGGCGCACAGCGCCCGGGCCCGGGCCTGGCTGATGGCCGCCATGGGGGCGGTGGTGGTGAGCATGTGCGTACTCCCTCGTGTGGCTCGCGGCGCCCGGCGGCGCCGCTGCTCACCAGGCTGTCCCGGGCCGGGGTAATCGGGCATCCTCTGGCGGGCGCCCGGTGCGCTGCTGCGCGGGCGGCAGCGGGTACTGCCAGCGCAGTAGCCCGCCCGCCTGAATGTCAATCCTGAGGGTCCTGCCCGGATATCTCCTCGCCGGGCGGGGCGTCGATGACGGGCACCGGATCAAGGCCGAGCCTCTGGGCGATCCGGGTCAGCAGCACGTCCTGCGCGGCGAGGTGGCCTTGCACGTGCGCCACCTCGTGCAAGGTGGCGCTGGCGTCATGGAATGTCGCCTCCGCGCGCTTGTCGGCCGCGGCGGCCTGTACGTTCTGCCCGACCATGATCACCGACAGCAGCACCAGCTGCAGGAAGGTCTGCGCTACCCAGGAGACGATCGCCGACGCACCGCCGCGGATTGCGGCCGGAAGGCTGATCAGGTCGAACAGCGCGAACGCATACGCACACCACATGCTCCCGACCGCCTGGGTGATCACAAGCGCGACACGAGTGTTGAACCGGTTGATCGCTGTGCCCCGGGGCAGGAAATCAGCGACCCTCACCGGGCGATCGGCGTCCCGCGCGGCGATGCGCGGATGGCGTATGTGCTGGTAGATCGTCATGACCCGGCCTTTCACCGATTGACCGGGGTGCCCCGCCTGGCCGGGAGCAGCCCCGGGCAAGGGTAACGGCCCGGGCCGCTCAACCCGGTTAACCAGATCCCGCCCTACCAGCAGGTCCCGGTGAGCCCCCGGCGACCGTAAGAGCGCACGCAAGGTTGTTCCCGCGTGCGAGATCCGCGGATATGCGCGGCTGCCCGAGCCTGGCGGTGTAATGCTGGGACGATACGGAGCTGGTAGTTCTGCGCGGCTCCCGCTGAGACTCAGGAGGTCTTATGAGCGCGTCGGACTCCGGTGCGGTGAGCCCGGTGCCGGAACATCTGCATACCGTGACGCCCCGGCTGGTGGTCTCGGATGGCGCGGCCGCGATCGCCTTCTACGGCCGGGCGTTTGGCGCCGAGCAGATGGGAGACCGGTTCACCGGTCCAGATAGCGAGCTGATCCACGCCGAGATCCGGATCGGTGACTCGGTGGTCATGCTCACCGAAGATGCGGTGGATGGCCCCGTTAGCTCCCCGGACCGGCTGGGCGGGAAGGTCACCTGCGTCCTGTCCTTGTACTGGGCGGACGTGGACGCGGCCTGGGAGCGCGCCGTTGCGGCCGGGGCGGAGGTGATCTACCCGCTCGAGGACCAGTTCTATGGGGAGCGCGGCGGGCGGCTGCGCGATCCGTTCGGCCAGCAATGGATGATGAGCCAGCGCATCGAGGATGTCCCGGCCGGGGAACTGGCCCGCAGGGCAGCGGCCTTCTTTTCCGACCGGTAACCCGCGCAACCAGGCCACGGCGAGCACTCGGGAATCACGGCGCCGAATGTAGCTGGCCGGCCTTCCCCGCGCAGCCACCGGGCGGCGTGTGCGGGGTGTCGTGCGGGCGCGGCACGGCCTCGGCGGCGGCGCGGAGCACCTCCATCAGCAGCGCGGTGGCGGGCGGGTCCGGCGGCTCGCCGTAGCGCGCCGCCAGCACGCACCTGCGCGTTCCGCGCAGCCGGACCGTCCGCACGCCCGGGTTCCTGGCCGCGCGGAGCGCGAGCGCGGGCAGCATGGCGACGCCGAGGCCGGCCTTGACCAGCGCCTGAACGGCTACGAAATCGTCGGTGGTGAACGCGATCCTGGGCGTGAACCCGGCCAGCGCGCACTGGCTGAGCAGGTGCTCGCGGCACCGGTCACAGCCGGCGATCCAGCGGTGCCCGGCGAACCGCGTCAGGTCCGCTGGCCAGAGCTCGGTGAGGCCGGGCGCGAGAACGGAGTCGTGCCGCGCGTGAGCGGCGACGACCAGATGCACCGGCTCGTCGAGCAGCACTTGCTCACGGATGCCATCGGCGTCGCCGGAAGGGCCGCCGGCAGCCGGCGGGGCGTCCCCGTGAGCTCTCCCGCGGGCGTTCCCCGGCAGGCCCGCGGCGGGATCGAGCGCCGCTTCGCTTCCCTCCGCGGCGGTATGCCGGAACACGAGGGCGACGTCGACGTAGCCCGCGCGCAGCATGCGCAGCGCCTCCGGCGGCTCGGCCTCGGTCAGCCGCAGGTCGACGGTCGGGTGCTGGGCGTGCAGCATCGCGGCGGCCGCGGGGACGATCGTGCCGAGCGCCGACGGGAAGGCGGCGAGCCGCAGGCGCCCCGCGCGCAGGCCCGCGTAGGCGGCGAGCTCGTTCTCGGCGGCGTCGAGGCGGCCGATGACCTCGGCCGCCCGCTCGGCGAGCAGGCGCCCCGCGTCCGTCAGCCTGATGCCCCGGCCGGCCCGCTGGATGAGCTTCGTGCCGGTCTCGGCCTCCAGCCTCGCCAGGTGGTGGCTGACCGACGGCTGCGCGTAGTTCAGCGCCCTGGCGGCGGCGGTCACCGAGCCGTGCCGCGCGACCGCCACCAGCACCCGCAGCCTGGTGACATCCAGCATCTTCTGACTATAGATCCTGCTTATTTGTTCGCCCAGGGAGCAATACCGGGCTAATCCGTGCAGGCTGGCGGCAACGTGACGGGCGGGCCGCCCCCGGGCCGGCGGGTCCGGCTACCGGTCACCGAGCAGCGGCGCGCGCGGGTCGCGGGCCGGCTGCCCGGCCAGCCGGCGGCGGCGCCAGGCGATGCCGGACAGCGCCTCGAGCACCACCCGGTTCGCGAGGAACGCGGTCACCTCCGCGCTGTCGTACGGCGGCGACACCTCCACCACGTCGATGCCGGACAGCGGCAGCTCCATGGCGATCCTGCGCACCGCGTCGAGCAGCTGCCGGGCGGTCAGGCCGCCGGGCTCGGGTGTCCCGGTGCCCGGCGCCATCCCGGGGTCCACGACGTCCACGTCGACCGACAGGAACACGCCGTCGCACTCGTCCTGCGCGATCGCGAACGCCTCGGTCAGGCAGTCGTCGAGCCCCCGCCCGACCACCTCGGTCATCTCGAAGCTGCGCATCCGCTGCTCCGCCATCCAGTCCAGGGTCGGCGGTTCGGGCCAGTAGCCGCGCAGTCCCACCTGGAGAAACCGGTCGCCGCGGACCGCGCCGGATTCGATGAGGCGGCGCATCGGCGTGCCGTGTCCGTACAGCGAGCCCCACTGGGTGTCGCCGGTGTCGGCGTGCGCGTCGAAGTGGATCAGCGACAGGCGGCCCCAGCCGACGTGCCGCGCCACGCCGGTCGCGTCGGGCAGGGTGATCGTGTGGTCGCCGCCCAGGATCACCGGCAGCGCGCCCGAGCTGGCCACGGCGTAGACCGCCTGCTCGAGGCTGCGCAGCGACTTCTGCGTCTCGCCTGGCGGCATCACCACGTCGCCGGCGTCCGCTGTCCGCAGCTGCGCCAGCGGGTCGACGCCGAGCGCGAGATGCGGCCGTGACCCGTCGTGCGGCAGGTAGTCGGTTCCGCGGATCGCCTGCGGCCCGAACCTGGCGCCGGAGCGGTGGGACGTGCCGCTGTCGAACGGTGCGCCGACGATCACGACGTCTCCGCCCCCGCCGGGGCCGCCGAGCCTGCCGAGATCGGTCCGCGGCACGCCGAGGAACGTGATGTCCGGGCCGTACATGCCGCGCGCCATGGTGACCGTTTGGCTGGCGGGCTCCCGTGGGCTGCGCATGTTCAGTCCTTTCCGCTGGCGCCTTCCGGCTCGTGCCTGTTCGCCTTCGCCGGAGCGCTTTCCCGCTGGCGCCGCTGGAGTGCGGGCCCCGGCCAGTCAGATCATCCTGCCGTGACCGCCGTGGCCGCCAGCGGGGAGGTGGCCCGTTCGCCAGATCGGGTCCTGGCTCATGACGCCGCGCCGAACCCGGTCACCTCGCGGACGGACGCGCGAAGCCCCGGTATCGGTCAACTTCCGCCTTCGCGCCGCCGCTTCCATCGTGGCCGGCCTGACCGGAGGCGCAGGCGCCGGGCGCAGCCGGCCCGCGTCAATAACCCCGGCAAGCGATCCGGCATCCGCGGGCCGCAACGCCACCGCCCGTTTGGAAGACATATTTTTTTCCGAACGGACGCGGGCACTTCCATCAGGCCGCACCATCCCCGGGAACCGTGCGCCGTCCGGGCGAGTGGCCAACCGACCTGCGGTGTTCGCGTTCTTCCAAGACGGCATCGGCCGGCAGGCATACCATAATGCGGCACCCAGCGGCAGCGTCCCGGTCTGGCGGGACACCAGCGATCTCGGTACACGGGTGTGCGCGGGAGGAAGGGGGGATGCCTGCGGCTAGTCGGAGGTGCTAACGGGGAATGGGTGACCTGAACTTCCGCGTACTGGGGCCGGTCGAGGTGATCCGTAACGGCCGCGTGGTGCCGCTCGGCCGGGGGACGCTGAGGGATCTCCTCGCGGCCTTGATCGTATCGCCGAATCAGATCGTATCGGCGGAAACCCTTACCGAGACCGTGTGGTGTGCCCGGCCACCGGCGCATCCGCGGGCGACCTTGCAGTCGGCCATAGCCCGGCTGCGCCGGATGATCGGCGGCGACCGCATCGAGACTCTGCCGTCGGGCTACCGGTTCCGCGCCGAAGCGGCGGACCTGGACCTGCTCGCGTTCGAGCGGCTTCTGCGGACCGCCGACCAGGAGCGGACGGCCGAGGATGCCCTCGCGGCGCTCACGGAGGCGGTCGGGCTGTGGCGGGGGGCACCGCTGGAGAATGTCGTCTCACCTGCCCTGCTGAACAGCGCGGCACCGCGCCTGACCCAGCTCTACCTGAACGCCTGCGAGAAATGGGCATCATTGTGCCTGCGGACGGGGGGGCACGACGCGGTCGTCGCCCGGCTGACCCCGCTGGTGGAGGCGCATCCGTTCCGCGAAGGAATGATCGAGCAGCTGATGCTGGCCCTGTACCGCGGCGGCAGGCAGGCGGACGCGATCGCGGCCTACGAGGCGCTGCGCCGGTCGCTCAGCGAAGATATGGGCATCGATCCCAGCCCGCCCCTACGGGATCTGCACCTGAAGATTCTGCGGGCCGATCCCGCACTGGACGACGAGCAGCACAAGGCCGGCCGTGCCCCGCGGCCCGCACCGGGATCGGTGCAACCCGATCCCATCCGGTCACCGCCACCGGCCGTGGTTCCGCGTCAGCTTCCCCGCGACCTGCCGGACTTCTGCGGCCGCGAGGCCGACATGAAACGGCTGACCGACCTTCTCATCAGGACGGATTCCGTGCCGGGCGAGACGCCCGTCGTGGTGATCTCGGGCAAGGGCGGAATCGGCAAGACGGCGCTGGCCATCCAGGCGGCTCACCGGCTTTCGGCCGCGTTCTGCGATGGCCAGCTTCTCGCCAACCTGCGCGGCGGCGGGCCGCGCCCGGCACCGGCCGCGAGCGTGCTGGCCAGCTTCCTGCGTGCGCTGGGGGTGACCGGCTCGGCCGTTCCGCGATCGATCGAGGACCGGATCGCCATGTTCCGGTCGCTGACGGCGGACCGGCGGCTGCTCATCGTCCTGGACAACGCCGCGGGTGAGAGACAGGTGCGGTCGCTGCTTCCGGCGAGCGCTTCCTGCGCGGTCATCATCACGAGCCGCACCCGGATGGCGGGACTGGCCGGCACGCGGGTCATCAACCTGGACGTTCTTGACGACGGCCACGCCGTCGACCTGCTCGGCACGATCATCGGCCCGGAGCGCGTGGCCGCGGAGCCGAACGAAGCGAGGCTGCTGGTCTCGCTGTGCGGCGGGCTGCCGCTGGCGCTGCGCATCGTCGGCGTGCGCCTGGCCGCCAAGGCCCACTGGCCGCTGGCCACGCTCATCGGCCGGCTGAACGACCAGCGGCGGCGGCTCAACGAGCTGACCTACGGTGACCTCGACGTGCGAGCCACCTTCGCCCTCAGCTACGAGGCACTGGACGAGCCCGCCAAGGCGATGCTGCGGCGGCTGAGCCTGCTGGACGCGCCCGACTTCCCCGCCTGGGCCGGGGCGGCCCTGCTGGACATCGGGCCCGGCGAGGCCGCGGACATCTGCGAGCGCCTGGTCGACGCCCAGCTGCTCGACCCGGTCGCACGTCAGCAGGGTGACGGGATCCGTTACGAGTTCCACGATCTGGTCCGCGCGTTCGCCGAGGAACTGGCGTACGCGGCCGAGTCCGACGCCGCGCGGACCGCCGCGCTGGACCGGGCGTTCGGCGCCTGGCTGGCGCTGGCCGAACAGGCTCACCGTCAGGTGTACGGCGGGGACTACACCGTCCTGCACGGCAGCGCGCCCCGCTGGAGGCGAGCCGACGCGGACCAGCAGCAGGCCATCCGCCGCGATCCCGTCACCTGGCTGGAAAGGGAGCGGCTCGCCCTGCTGGCCGCGGTGCGGCAGAGCGCCGAGACCGACCGCCACGAGGTGTCCTGGGATCTGGCCTGGACCGCCGTGACGCTGTACGAGGCGCGCGGATACTACGACGACTGGAGCATGGTCGCCGAACACGCTCTGTCGGCCGCCCGGGCGGCGGGAGACGCGCGGGGGACCGCCGCCATGCTCATCAGCCTGGTGTCGCTGGGAGTTCACTCCGGCCGGATCGATACCGAGACGCACGGACTGGCCGAGCAGGCACTGCGCATGTTCACCGAGCTGGGAGACGTGCACGGGTGCGCGCTCGCCCGTTACCGCGTCGGGATAGTCATCCTCAGGATGGGGGATACGGAGGGCGCCATCCCCGCGTTCGAGCAAGGCACGCGCGATGCCCACCAGGTCGGCGACGCCTTCATCGAGGCCGGTATCCTGCGGGAACTGGCCAGCGTCCACCTCGAGCGCGGGGATTATGAGGCGGCGACCAGCTGCCTGACCAAGTCGCTGCGGCTGCACGAGACGACCGGCAGCCTCAGGGGCAGGGCGCTTACCCTGTACACGCTGGGTGAACTGCGTCTTCGCCAGGGCGACCCGAACGCGGCGAAAGCGATCTTCCAGCAGGTGCTCGACATGATCCAGACCACCAGCGACCTGGTTGGCCAGGCCTTCACCGGCGTCAGGCTGGCCGAGGCCATGGCGGGTTCGGGTCTGCGTGACCAGGCCGAGGAACGGCTGCTCGCGACGCTGCGGCTGGCTCAGCGAATCCGCAATCGCACCGTTGAGGCCCGCGCTCTGCTGGCTCTCGACCGGCTGAGGGCCACCGCCCCGCGTACGCACATCGCCTCCGGGCAAGGCCACCACGACGTGGACGGCCGGACGGTGCCATTCCCCCTCACACAGCCAGCAGCTCCGTCGGACTGCAGCCAGCAAATCGCCGGAAGTCGCGGTTGAGGTGCGCCTGGTCGACATAACCGCACCTCGCCGCCACCTCGGACCACGCCGGACAGCCCGAAGCGGTGGCGATGCGCAGAGCGCGCTGGAAACGAAGGACACGGGCGGCCGTCTTGGGTGACAGGCCGATCTGGTCACGGAAGCGCATCTCCAGGTAACGGCCGCTACGGCCGACGTCATCGGCCAGCTCGGCGACGGTGATGCACCCGGCGGACTGCCGCAGCCGCCGCCACGCGTGCGCCACGTCTTCCCGCTGCGCGGGGCCCGCCTTGATCCAGGTGGGCAGGAGCTCGTCGAGCAGGCCGAACCTCGCCGGCCAGCCGCGGGCCTGTGCCAGCCGCTCGGCAAGCTGATCCGCGCGCGGGCCGATCAGGTCGCCCAGCTCGGCGACAACGTTCCTGAGCTCATGCATGGGCGTGCCGAACAGGGCGTACGCTCCCGCGGGCGTGAGCCCGATGCCCACGCCGAAATGGTGTCCCGACTGGCTGAAGACGATGGGGCAGTCGTGCATTCCGGCCACCGGGAAGCGGAAGGCGGCCGGTATTCCCGTGCCGAGCGCGCGGCGAACCGGCGGCACCAGGTCCACCAGCACGCTCACCCCGCCAAAGGGCAGCAGGCGCCGCGGGATGGGCTGGGCCAGGGTCACGTCGAAACCGGAGTAACCAAGGACGTAATCGGACAGCCAGGGTGCCGCCGGCCAGTGCACCACCTGGCCGTTCACGGCCTCCGACGCGTACCGGCGGATGCGCGTCTCCCAGTCGTTCATGCTCTTCATCCTCTCGCGGAGAGCAAGGGTTACCCGACGGCCCCGCGGCGCCCCCGGATCAGTAAAGCCGGGCCCCCTGTCATGCCGCTGTCATAACCCTGCCGACCGCGAGCCGGGCGTGGCCGGCTGAATTGTGGCCGTCAGCCGGCCGGCCGTGGCTGGCTGAACCGTGGCTGGCTGAACCGTGGCTGACTGGGCCGTGGCTGGCTGAACCGTGGTTCGAAAATCCGTCAGCTGACCGATGTCTCTCACTGCAAATTGCAGCAGCATTTGTCATGCAACCGGCATCGAGCATTTCGGGCGTATTGCAGGGGCCTTCCCCGCGGGCTGGTCCGGCCCAGCGCTCTCCGGACCAGCCCGAACCGGCCCGCCAGACAGCGCGGTGAACGCGATGGCGCCGGCCGTCCGGCCGAGCCGCACAGGTGCCGGGTCCAGCTGACGGCGGCACCGGCGCGGCGGCCGGCACCGGCGCGGCGGCCAGCAACCCCGCGGCGGCCGGCCCGGTCGGCCGTCCGCGCACGGGATGTCGCACGGGATGTCCTGTCGATCCTGAGGAGTGAGGAACCGGCGATGGCACGTAGGTTCACACGAGCAGTCCGTACCGCGCAGGTACTTGGCGGCATTGCGACCGCCGCGGTCCTGGCGATCCTGTTCCTGCCGAGGCTTTCCGGCGGCGGGGACGCCGCGCCGCCCGCCGTCGAGCAGCCGGACCTGAACGTCGCGGTGGTGCCCGCCGTCGATTCCGCCGGTTTCTTCGTGGCCCTGCACGAGGGCCTGTTCGCGGCGCACGGCCTGCACGTCACCTTCGTCCCGGCGATCAGCTCCGAGACGGTCATCAACGCCCAGGCGCTCAGCAAGCCGGGCAACCGGATCGACATCTCCTGCGGCAACTACGTCAGCTACATCCAGGCGCAGGAGAACTACGACCAGGGCAGGCGGCCTTCCTCGGCCAGCGGCGCGATGGTGGCCGCCAACCTGCACATCTTCGCCGAGGGCTCGGTGATGGAACCGGGGGCGCAGGGCCTGTACGTGATGCCCGGCTCGCGGATCAGGACGCTGGCGGCCCTGGAGGGCAAGACCATCGGCGTCAACGCGCCGGGAAACATCCTCTACCTGCTGGCCGCCTCCGCGCTGGCCGATCACGGGCTGAGCGTGCCAGGAGCGCACTTCGCCTACTACCCGCTGCCCGAGATGGCCGCGATGCTCAAGGCCAGGAAGATCACCGCGGCGGTGCTGCCGGAGCCGTTCGCCAGCCAGGCTCAGCTGTCGCTGGGCGTGAACCTGCTCGCGGACCTGGACCAGGGCGCGACCTCCGCCTTCCCGGTACAGGGCTGCGCCGTCACCAGGCAGTGGGCCGCGCAGCACCCGGCGACGCTCGCGGCGTTCCGCGCCGCGTTCGAGCAGGGCCAGGAGATCGCGGACACGAACCGGCCCGCCGTGGAGCGGGCGATGGAGGCCCTCCCGGCGCCGCTCGGCCTGACCAAGGTGCAGGCCGCGGTCATGGCGCTCGATTCCTACCCGGTCGGAACGGTCGACGTGACCCGGCTGCAGCGCGTGGCCGACGTCATGCGCCAGTATCTGAGCTTCCCCCCGTTCAGCATCCGGCAGCTGACCGAGGGCTGATCGTCCGCGCGGACAGCGGAGCGGGCCGTCCGCGCGGACCTTGGGGCCGAGAGTCCGGGGCGGGCCGGGCTGGGCTGGGATGTCCGGCCCGGGCCTGGCCCCGGCCCGGGCCCGGGCCGGCCATTGTGGTCAGGCGAGGCCGGTCATGAGCGTTCTCCCCGACCGGAACCGCCGGCGATTCAGCCGTGCTACGTGACCGGCGGTATGTCTCGGCTACGATCCGGTCGATCCGGCACAGCGCCGTGAGGTCGGTGGCGGCGAAGCGGTTGCGCATCACCGCCACCGCGACACCGGAGTCGATGTCCGCGAAGGCCGCCGAGCCGCGCGGTCATCGTCCCCTCGGACCGGGGATGTCGGACGTGAGCACGCCGACCCGGTTGGCGTAGCCGGCGATGAATCGTTTCGGTGAGCGCGGCCGCGGGGCCGCTGGCGCAGGTAGCCCCGCCCAGCGGGGCCGCTGGCGCAGATGGCCCCGCCCAGCGGGGCCGCCGGCGCCGGCGCCATGACCGTCCCAGCGTCTTTGGGTGCGATCCGCGCTGCTATCACGACACGGATTGCACCCAAATCGGGAGCCAGGTCGAGATGGGGGCGGCGGCCGTTGCGGCGGGGGCCATAGGGGCGGGAAGGGCGTGGAGGGTG
>Ga0213875_10000958_pt1 | contig 20604 bp, 5 predicted proteins | sample BarmaccomBMRX_R8_FD_160105 | JGI IMG/M metagenome (GOLD analysis project Ga0213875, IMG submission 160105) | Root-associated microbial communities from Barbacenia macrantha in rupestrian grasslands, the National Park of Serra do Cipo, Brazil - RX_R8 | ecosystem: Host-associated > Plants > Roots... | reverse complement strand
GTTGCTGTCGCCGCCGTTCCCGGTGTTGCTGCCCCCGCTGCCGCTGTTGCTGTTTCCACCGCCGTTGCCGTTCCCGCCGTTCCCGCCGTTGCCGTTCCCCCCGTTGCCGCTGCCGCCGTTCCCGCCGTTCCCGCTGCTGTTTCCGCTGCCGCCGTTCCCGCCGTTCCCGCCGTTCCCGTTCCCGTTGCCGCCGTTGCCGCCGTTGCTGGTGGTGTCGGTGGGAGATCCTCCGGTGCAGGCGCTTGGGCTGCTGTTGCAGGTGTCGCTTGGTGGGCTCTGGCTACCGGAGTTGGCGGCTGAGCCGCTGCCGTTGCCGCCGTTGCTGGTGTACTGGCAGCCGCCGCCGGTGTCAGCGGAGGGGCAGCCTTTGTCGGTCGGCCCGTTGTACGTGGCGCTGCTGGCGCTGGTCCCGTTGGCGGTGTTCTGGCCGCCGTTGACCACAACGGCCTGTGGACCTCCGCCGTGCGGACCGGTCGGTCCTCCGGTGCCGCCGCTGGCCTGGCCGCCTCCGGTGGTTTGGCCGTAACTGCTGGATGTAGGGTCATTCGCGGCCTGGTACTGGGCCTGCTGACTCTTAATGCTGCTGTTGCCGCTGCTGCTGTTGCCGCTGCTGCCGTTGGTGAAGGTGCCGTTGGTGAAGGCGCCGTTGCAGCTGGGGTCGCCAGCGCAGCCGGTCTGGCCGCTACCGTTGGCGCTGGGGGTGCTGCTGGTGTTGCCGAAGTCGGCGCTGCTGCCGCCGCCGTAGTAGGCGGCTCCGTTGCCGCCGCTGCCGAAGCTGCTGGTGCCGGTGTTGCCGGTGCTGGGACTGGGGCTGGGGCCATTGAGGTACGCGGCTCCATTGGCATCTACGCAGTGGGTGCCGTCGAAGCAGTAACCGCCGGTTCCGGACTTTGGCGCTGCGGCGATCCCGCCGGAGAAGGTGCAGTCCGCCTGGGTGGTGCACTGGCCGACTGGCCCGTTGCCGCCGGGCACCACGCTGTTGGCGAGACTGTCGGGAGATAGGCCCATCTGGGCTTTCGTCACATTTTCCTGGTCAGCTGTGACCCTGTCTTTAGCGGCCTGGATATCCGCTGGGGTGGCATAGTTCGAGCTGAGCAGCTCGTTGAGGTATGCCTTATCCGTGGCGAGGTTGCCTTGGGCAGCCGCGACGGCCTTATCGTCCTGCTGAGCGTCGGCGTGCTCGGTCTGAGCGTGGGAGCTGAAGCCCGCGGCGATTGTGTCGCTTGTGGCACTGCTGAGGTTCTGTTGGTCTTTCGCGACCGCGGCCTGCGCGTCGTGGATCTGGCCAGGGCTGGCGCCCGGCGACCTGAGCAGGGCGTCAAGGTATGCCTGGTCATGGTTGAGCTGGTCGGCGGCAGCCTGCTGGCTCGCCGTGGCAGCGTTGAGTGTTGCCCTGGTGCCGGTCACGCTCGGGTACGTGGCGTCATATGTGACGCCCTTCTGCCTGGCGATGATCAGCGACAGGGCCTGCTGTCCGCTGAGGTGACCCGGTCCTGGCAGGATCGTCTGGCCGTCGCCGGGGGCGAATGTGGGAGGCATACCGCTGCCTGCGGTCACGGTGGTGTTCGTCACGCCCGCCATGACGCGGGCGATGTACTGGTCGGTGGTCTCGCCGGGCCGCTGCGGGTTGCTGGCCAGCGCATCGTTCAGGCCGGCCAGGACGGCCTGCTGTTGCTTGGCGTTCGCCTGGTCCGCCGCTTGCTTGGCCGCAGTGGCGGCCGTGTCGCTGAACTGCTGGGCGACCTGGCCCGGACTGCTTCCGTTGAGCGGCGTTCCGATGACGTAGATGCCGCTGCCGCTCTTGGGGTTGTTGTGGATGTAGCTGGTGACCTGGTCGAGGGTGACCCCCGGTGGCAGTTGGCCAATGATGTAGACGTTGCCGTTCGAGTCTTGGGCGACGTTGTAGCCAGCCTGCTGGAACACCGTGATCGCGGCGCCGGTACCAGCCTTGCTGCCCTGCAGTTGCCCGGACACGCCGTCGACCGCCTGGTTCATCTGGGTGGCGACCTGGATGATGTCGGGGTCGTTGCTCGTGGCCACGAAGTGGATGCCGTCGGAGGCTAGCGTGATCCCTGGCGGCAGGTTCTTCGCGAGCTGCGCGGAGAACTGCCGGGCCGTCGCCGTGGGATCTCCGCTGAGCGGGTTGAAGCTGAGGTTGCCCGCCGCCCCCGCTAGCGCCTGCTGGGCCTGGATGTAGGGCGCCTGGCGCTGTGCCTGGTTGGCCTGGACGATGCTCTGCGCCTGCTGCTGGGCGTTGGCATCGCCTTTCATGATCGCATTGATAATGCCCTGCGGTACCCCCCACGAGGTTAGGTAGCCCACATACTGCTGGCGGGCGGCGTCTTGCTGCTGTATGAGCTTCTTGGCCTGGTCACGGACCGATTGCGGGAGGTTTTGGTAGAAGCTGACGAGATCGGGCGAGAGCGTGTGGTCTTGGGAGGAGCCGGGGACGACGATGCCGTTCGGCCCGATGACACCGCTATCGACTCTGACCTGGTCGGAGTTGCCCAGCAGGCGCTGCTCGCCATATTGCCGGACCAGGTCGGCGACCGCGCTGACGTAGGCGGCGTTGGCCTTGTCTTGGAGTGCCTGGGCGTCGGCGGCGCGCTGAGCCGCCGAGCACGACGATCCGGGCTTCAGGCAGGTGAGCAGCGACACCGCCGCGGGGTCGCCAAGGAGCTGCTGGGTCACCAGGTAGTGGTAGAGGCCGTCGGACGAGCTGGGGGTGTTGAAGGCGAAGGCGAGATCGGGAGTATTCATGTTGACGGTCTTCGCCGTCAGCCCAGCCTTGACCGCGATCGCCAGGTACTCGGCGAAGACCATGGCCTCGGTCGAGCTGATCGCCTGACCGGGACCCGGTGAGGCGGGGCCGCCTCCGGCCTGCCCGCCGGGCCAGCTCTGGCGGATCGCGCGGACGTCCGGCAGTGCCCGCTCGATGCTGGCGTCGATCCGCGTGCTCTGTGAGAACTGCCTGCCCAGCTCGATCGCCAGGAATGCGGCGTTCACCGGGTCGTTAAGGAAGTTGCTGACGGTGCCCTGCAGCCTGCTGCCCAGGCCTCGCAGCGACTGCGCGAACCTTTGTGACGCGGTGAGGTCGGCGCCCGCGGGCACGGAGAGGTCCGCGATGACCGGCCGGATCGCGGGCTCGTTAACCGGTGGAACGACTTCCCCGCTGACCGGCTGCGCGCCGTCCACCACGGGGACCTTCTCGCTGACGGGCGGCTGAGCTACCGGCTGTCCATCCAGCGCCCGGCCGCCCGTGATGACCTTGAGCTGCGGCGGCCCCGTGGGCGTTCCCGCCGAGTTTCCGCCACCGGTTATCACCTGGAACCGCAGTGACCGGGTCGGCGTGCAGTTGTGGACCAGGAGCTGAGCAGGGCTGATGTAGAAATCGTGATCTCCGGCGACGCTGAGGTTGTACACCACCGTGTGTACCTTGCGCTCGGCCACACCCTCGAGCAGGGCGCTGGTGCCGTTCCGCCGGAGCAGGCGTTCGCCCGGGCGGAGCTGGCCGGCCTGCACCCAGCCGCGGCCGGTTACCCAGAAGGGGTGGTCGGGAGTGGCCTGGACTCTTAGGTCGGCCACGTCGAGCGTGAGCATGCGCGCGGCTGGGTGCCGGAAGAGCGCGGTGACCCGGCGCAGTTCGGTCCGGTCGGCCGAGACACTGCGTGCCCATAGCTCGTCGCCAACCCTGACGTCTTGTATCGGCACCAAGCCGCGCCGGGTGGCCACCTTGGTCCCGGCGGGGAAACACGCGCACAGCGGAAGTTCCTCCGGCGCGGCGGCCGGCGGCGCAGCGGCTTGCGGCGCGCCGGGATCGACGGCTCTCGTCTGGTCTGGCGTTCCCGTGCCCATGACGATCGCAGGTGCGCCGGTCTGATATGCCGGGGTGGCCCGGATGACGGCAAGTCGGCTCATGGCGGCGGGGCTGGTCTGAGCCGTGGCAACCACGTTCGCTGGAGTAGTGGCGACCACGCCTTCCGCTGTGACGGTCAGCGGGATCCCAGCCTCGAGGACGACCGCAGCGAAGGTGGTCTTGTCCGTCGCGGCAAGGCTGGTAAGCCAGCGGCTGATCGTGGCCGCGGGGAGCGGGGTCGCCGTCGTCGCCGGAACGGTGGTACGCGCGGAAGGCAGCACGAGGTACTGGCCGCTGGGCAGCCTGATTGCCTGCGGGAGGACCGGCTTCGGGGCGGTGACCGGCACGCTGGGCGCGGGCCTCGCCGGGGCGATGTGGGGGAACTGGTTCGGCGCCGGTACCTGGGCGGGCTTGCGGCTGATGTGCGGGAACTGGTTCGGCTGCGGCGCCGCGGCGGGCTTGCGCTGTGGCGGGAACATGGGCGGGTGCTGCGGTACGGGAGCTTGGATCGGGCCTGACGTCTGGCCAGGAACGGCCGGGATCGGGAACTGGTTCGGCTGGGCGGGGAACTGCCGCGGCCGGACGGCCTTCGGGGGCACATAGGGGCGCGTGATCTCGTTCGGGGGCGCGGGGATCTGGGTCGGCGGACTGGCCTTCCCCGGCCGGTAGGGGAGCGGAACCTGGTTCGGCCCCTGCCCGGCGGCCTGCTGGCCGGGCGCTAGACGCTGCGAGCCGGGCGGGAGGGCACCGGCAGAAGCGCCGATCGCAGGAAGCCAGGGCCGGACGATCCGGCGGATGAGATCGAGCTGCTCGCGTTCCAGCTCCGCAATGCGAGCAGGGTCGCCGCCGCCGGGCTGCCCGCGTTCCCGCGCGATCCGGGTCCGCAGGTCGCGTAGCTTCTGCAGGTCGGTCTGCGGCGCCTGCCCGGGCGCCACGGGAGCGGCGAGGGCGTCCAACTGTTCGAGTATGCGATCCAGCTCCGCTTCGTTCACCTGGCCGGTGCCGGTCTCGAGCTGGCGGACGATGTCGCTCAGCCGGCGCATCAGCGGTGGCGTCTTCTGCTGCTGTAGCTGCTTGAGCAGGGCGTCGAGCTGGGCGGTTGTCATCCGGCTCAGGCTGGCGGGGAACGGGGAGATGCCCAGCAGCTTGCTGATCTTCTCGAGGAACTGCTGGCGGTAGGAGTTGGGGAGCAGGACGTCGGACTGGTAGACCCAGTACGGCCCGAGCGCGTCGTTGATCTCCGCTACAGCCGCGCCGACCTGGCGGGCAAGTTCGTCCCGCCGGGCCTCGAGCGATCGCAGCTCGCCTGCGTTCTTCCCGGCTCTCCCCGCCTCAGAAAGGGCCGCCTCTACGGCCGCGAGCTGCCCGCTGAGTCGGCGTAGCTTGGCGATCAGCCTGTCGAGGTAGCCCCAGCCGGTACGCTCCGGCAGCCTCTGGATGGCGTTCAGGGCGCTCTGCAGCTCGGGCTGCAGCGCCCCGGCCACCTCCGCGAGGTAAGCGGCGAACCTCTTGACCTGCCCGATGGAAAACGCTTCGCCGCGCCGAGCGCGGTTGACCATCGTCTGGATGAGGCTCAGCCTGGCCTGCAGCTCATTGAGATCGACGCCCAGGTGGCCGGCGGCAGCACGCATCTCCCATAGCTGGGCCTGGCCGCTGCGCAGGCGGTCGATCTCCTGGCTCAGGTGACCGTACACCGGGCCCCTGAGTCGGCCGCGCGTGGCGACGCTGAGACCGCCCATCCAGCTCAGAGCCGTCTGGATGCCGTTCAGCCGCCCGAGCAGTTGCTCGAAACTGCCGAGCGCGGCGAGGTAGGCGGGCGTGTAGGCGGCCAGCTCGGCCCGGATGAGCTGTCGCAGCTCGGCATAGTCCTGCGACCGCAGGCCGCGGTTACGCAGGCCGGCCCGGATGGCCAGGATGAGCCTCCAGTACTTGGCGGACGCGGCCGGGTCGGCCTGGCCGAGCTCCTTGTCCAATGCGGCGAGGTCGCCGGCGTACCGTCGCAGCACATCCAACTGCCCCGCGCTCAGCCGCACGAACCCCTGCCGCGGCCAGGCCGGGAGCGCCTGGCCGACTTCGGTGAGCAGCTTCTTGCGTGCTTCCGACGCCGCTCGCAGGGACGTAGGTGCCACCGCGGTCGCGTGTGGAGCGGCGCGCCGTTGCGCGGGGGCGCCGGAGGCGCCCGCTGGTCCGGGTACCGCGCCAGGGGGGCGGACGAGATTGGGATCGTTCACATCAGGGATCACGGCCTGTGCGGCCCGGCGGGCTCTGTCCAGCTCCACCCGCAGGAGGCCTTCCAGGTACTGGCCGAACCTGGTGAGGAGTTGCATATCGGCGCCGCTGGGCGGCCCGGGCCGCCGGACACGCTCGATCGTCTGAAGGACGTCGCCGGGGGTAGCGCCGATCCGATCGTGCATGTCAGTGGCGTTGCGGCCCTTGATGGCGGTGGCTTCTTGCCGCAAGAAGGCGATTGCCCTAGCCCTCCGGTCGATGTCGGCCATCGTCGCCTGGACGGGCAGGGGGACAGCGATCGTGGCCAGCGCTGCCGGGATCCTTTGCATGCGGCCGACGATCTTGTCGTAGCGGGCCATCACCATCGCTGCGGCCTTGGTGAAGGCTGGGATCTGGAAGGGGCGCTGGGGGGCCCGGCCCAGGCCCCGGCGGTAGGTGATGACCTGGCCGTCGTCCGCCATGACAAGCTGCGCGTCCTCGTAGAAGGACGGACCCAGGTTTGCCAGGTCGTCTTGGGTGGGAGTGGCGGCCCGCTCGCGTTCCGATGCGCTCGCGTTCGGGTCGGCCGCGTGTGAGTGCGCCCACACCGGGGATCTGGTGGGGATGCGGAACGATCCGCCGCGGATCAGGATCGCGTACCAGACCGGCTGGCCGGGGCGGGCGTTATAGTCACGGGCGAGCAGATAACCGTGCTCCTGCCCGGTCGCATTCTGCTCAGCCTGCAGGCGATCGCGGAGCCGCAGCACCTCCGGGTACGCATTCGGCTGAGTCAGCTCTTGCTGAGTCAGCCGCGGCGAGGTGCGGTCGGTGAGCGGGATGCGCGCCTCGATCGTGGCCGGCGTGTAGTTGGCTTGTTCGGCGCTGACGAACTTCTGCAGGGTGCTGAGCTGGATCTCCGTCAGGTCCGCTGGCCGCACCGGCCGGGCGCGCTCGGGCCGCGTCAGGGCGGCCGCCCTCCGGCGGTCCTGCTCGGCGATAACAGCATCCCGGAGAGCTTGCGCGACCCCGCGGAGCCGCCCGCCCAGCTCGGGAGCGACCCTCCTGATTTCCAGGTACCGGCCCTCCGTGATCAGGCTCTCCGCATATCCCTGCAGGGCGGCGAGCTGAGCGCTGATCAATTCCTGAGGGCCCCTCGCCTGCCAGTCGGCTAGTGCCTGCTGCACCGCGGTCAGAAGGTTCTGGCGGTCGCGCTGGATTAGGACGGCGTCCTGCGGAGTGGCCAGGCGCGCGGTCCCCGTGTAGCCGCCTGGGTAGGGCGCGGCTCCCAGCTCCGCGTCGGTGAAGTAAGAAGGCACCGGAGAGAATTCGACGTCCCGCGCGCGGGACACATGAAAGTGCGCGGTGTCCCATTCGGGCCGCCCGTACGGCGTGCCGGGCGGGCTTGGGTGAACTGCGCGCAGCGATGGCATATGCAGCAGCGACCGGATGCTGGCGAGCGATGTGAGCGGGGTGAGCCGTTTCATCGCCCAGGCCAGGCCGCCGGCCTGCGCCGGATCGGTGGCATCTAGCCACCGGCGAAACCCGTCAGGGCCTGTGTAATAACCGGCCGCCTTGACGGCCTGCACAACACTCCAGTCCCGCCCAGAAAGCCTCTGCCCTGAGGGCTGCTCGTCCCGGTAGGGCTCCAGGTTGGCCGGGCCGCCAAAACACGTGCGCAGCACCTGCTCAAGATCCCGGGCCTGCTGCTTGGTCAGGCCGGAGGCGAGCACCACCAGCGACACGCGCGTGTTGAACGCGATGCCCGGGTTGACCACCCTGCCGGCGATGTCGCGGTATTCAGGGATGTCGCCCTGCGGTCTCGGCGCAAGCTGCCAGTCCGGGTACCGGTCGATCTCCGCACCCGCATCGGCGAAGCCAAACTTGAGGAACGACGGTGCGCCGCTGGTTCGCTGAAAGGATGGTGACCCGGCCGGGCCGGTGAGCTTCGTATGTGCCACGTCGAACAGGGCGTACACGATGTAACGGGTCTCGCTACGGAAAGACTGCCCGGGCGGAAGAACGCCCGGGTTCTGCACGCCCGGTTCCAGCGATTCACTCGCGGACGGCGCGCCCCCCGATGCTGGAGCTTGGTGGCCTGCAACGGTTCCGGAGGCCGGACCGGCTGCGACGCCGCCGGGCCGTGCCTGGCCGCGGACGGTGCGCGCTTGCGCCGCGCCCGCTCGGTCGCTTTGCACTGTCGCCGATCGGCCGGCGGCCAGGCCCGCCGCCGCGGCCGCATCGCCGGCCAGCCCAGCGCCGCGGGGGAGGGCCGGCCAGTTCGTCTTCCGGGTGAGAACCCGCCGCGACAGGCCTTGCCACTGCGACAGCACGGCGAGTGCGGAAACGAGCAGGCGCCGCTGTTCGAGCGTGGCGTGGCCGCCGGTGGCGGCTTGCAGGGCGGCCGCCAGGCGCCCACTACCTATGGTCCCCGTGGCCGGGCCGGGCCGGCCGCCGATGTTCAAAGCCCTGCGGACCTGCTGCCTCATGGCGCTGGGCGGCAGCAGGTACACCGCGTCGGCCAGCGACTGGAGCACATCCCAGTTGAGGATGTCCAGGTATGCCCGGTCTGTCGTGATGCTGTCCCGGATGTACCAGGGCAGCGTCAGCCAGACCGGGCCGCGCACCGGCGAAGTCAGCCAGGTCAGGTACTGGAGCGCGTCCCGGGTGACGTCGGCACCTGGCACGAGCGCGGCCACCAGGGCACGCCCGCCGTCCTCGATCGGCCGGAGGGTGAGTTCCGCGTCGCGGAGCACCACTATCAGGCGGGCGAGGTCGGCTCCGCGGAGCGCCCGGTCCGCGGCCAGGGACGGTACCAGTTGGCTGATGGTAGTGGCGGCGCCGGGCATCCACCGGGCGGCGGCGGCGAGCGCCCGGCTCGTCTGGGCGCGGAAATCGGGTGTCCACCTGTCGCGTGCACGCTGATCCGCCGGCGCACGCGCGATGCGCGTCAGGCCGTCGAGGACTGTGGTGATAAGTGCCCGGTCCCTGCTCGCCTGCTGGGCGGCCATTCCTTCGCCCGAAGCACGAACGGCCTGTTCGGCGTCGCTGAAGCCCGCGGCGTACGGCATGGCGATCTGGTCGAGGGACGTGAGCTGAGGCGCCTGTCCGGGCGCGGCCGCGCGAGCCACGGTCGTCTCGACGCCGTTGCGGTCATAGCGGCGCAGCTCGGCCGGCTGGGCCGGATCGGGTTGCACCAGCCGGTAGCCATACCGGTACGGGGTCGCGCGCAGGGCCAGGATGTCGGGACCGGAGCGGCCGCGGCTGAGCGGGTCGCGGTACCGCTCGCTGTGCACGAGCAGCCGCAGCCGCGGGTTGTCGCTGATGTCCACGGTGACGGGACTGCCCCGGTAGATCTGCACGGTGGGGTCGCCGCCGCCCGGCGGCAGCAGGCCGCCGATCGCCGGACGCGGGTACTCCGCGACGATGCCGAACTCCAGCCGCGAGCCGCTGATCCCCCGTGCCGTGCTGTATCTCATCTCGTTGTAGAGCTGCCGCAGCGCGCCGTTCCACTCGGCCAGATCCAGCGGCGGATTGCCGTTCTGCCCTATCCCCTGCTGCTGCCAGCGCGGGGCAAAGGCCGTCCCCGGTATCGGCACGGCTCGTTCGGGCTGGCCGCCGGCGCCGCCCGGCGAGCGGACCGTTCGCGCCGTCCCGGCCGGGCGGTCCCTGCTCGCGGGCGGCGCGCGCGGCGCGGCCGACGGCGCGGCGCCCTTTCTGATCACGACCTGGCCGCCCGCCCGGCGCACGGTGAACCAGGTCCGGTAGCCGACCGGGGCGATGACCACCAGGTCGCCCGGGATGTCACCCGCCTTGGCCCGGGCGGCGGCCTTCCGCAGCGCCGCGACGACGTCGGCCATGCTGGCGTGTGTGCGGGCATTACGCAGGTCGACGAGGAGGCCGCGGGGGCGGGCGTCGCCGGGGCCGGGCGGCATGAACGAGATGAACCGCTGGTAGGCGGCGAGCGCGTCGGGCCCGAGCCGGTGCAGCGGGCGGGGCCGGTAGGTCGCGAACAGGATGCCGTCGATCTCCTGAGTGCCCGACAGCGCGGTGGCGGCGGGCCGGCCAGGCCGGATCTGCTGGGCGGGGGAGGGGCCGCCGCCCGTATCGGCGGCGCGCGTCTTCGCCTTGGCGTTGATCTGCGCCTGGGCGATCCGCGCCGGGGTCCACAGGCCGCGCGGTGGCGGTTGCGTGGCCTGCTGGGCAGCGGCGGCGTGGGCGTCGGCGAGAGCCTGCTCGAACTGCTGCTCGGCGGCGGTGATCCGCTGCCGATACTCCTGGTTGATATCGGCGATCTGCTGGTCGAGGGCGGTGATCTGCCGGCCCGCCGCCTCGGTGAGGCCAGCGATCTGCTGCCGGTACCAGGCGTCGAGGCCGGCGGTGTCACCGCCGGCGACGGCCAGCTCGTAGAGCCACTCCGGCGGCTGCGCGATCCCGCCCGCAGCCGCCGCCCCGGCCGTCCCGCGGGCGCCCGCCGCGGTCGTTCCAGCGTCCGCGCTGGCTCCTGCCCTCGCTGGAGCGGGTCCCGTGGCCGGTGCGCCGCCCGGCGCGGTCGCCCGCGCGTGCGCCTGCCATGCGGCCATCGTCTGGTCCATCGCCGCCGTGTGCTGTGCTTGCGCCTCCTGGTCAGCGGCGGCCCGGTCAAGGGCGTCGGCGATCTGCTGGCGAAGGTTGCCGCCCATCGCGGCGATCTTGCCGGTGAGCTGCTGACGGAACCCGGCGGGCAGCGGGGACTTGCCGACCAGGTCGGACAGGCCGGCGACGAGCTGACGCGTCAGATCCGGCAACTGCGGCAGCGACTTGCCCGCCACGATGTTGAAGTTGACGGTGCTGACCCCCGTGCCGCCGAACGCCGGGCTCAGCGCCTCGTGGACGGCCGGCACCCACGGCTGGCCGATCGACGTCCACTGCGACAAGACGAACTCGACGCCGACGTTGTGCTCCCATTCGCGGGGTGCGGTGCCGCGCAGGTAGCCGGCGAGCGCGCGCAACGGGTTGCGCCCGGTGACGGTGGTCTGGTGCTTGTTCTCGTTGGTGATCTGGAACTGGAGGACGAGGCCGACGGAGCCGGCCATCATCCCGTTGATGTGAACCGGCCAGACGAACAACAGGTCGAACCCAACGCCGTACTTGTGCTGTGGCGCGAGCCGCGGCCCCGGGCTGGCTGGATCCAGGTCCATGGTCGTGGCCCGGCGTCGCTCGGTCCAGGTGGTGCGCGGCAGCAGGGCCGGTCCCGCCGCGGGCGGCCGCAGGGTGGTGACGGTGGTCGTGGTGTGCCCGGTGACGCGGAACACCTGGTCGTTCCAGGGCAGCAGCAGCCCCATCTCGGTGTTCGCGTACGGGGTGCGGATGTAGAACGACGCGCTTGCCGGGTGCGTGCCGGGCGGGGCGTGCAGGCCCTGCCGGGCGAGCGCGGGAATGGGGATGTTGATGCCGGGCAGGGCCAGCGGGATGGGGGTCGTGTCCAGCGGCAGCGTCTGCGGATGGCCGCCGATCGTGCCGACCCGCAGCGGCCCGGCGTTCAGGCCGGAAGAGACCCGGAGCATTTCGGTCGGGCTGGACAGCACCACCTTGGCGTGCTGGGTGGCGACCTTGACCAGGTAGGAGCCGCCGTCCGGCATGTCCACCCGGTAGGTCCGGTACCGCGACAGCCAGATCGGCAGCTTCCCCGCGCCCACCGGGTTCCAGGTGTGCCGCCACACACGGTAGGCGGGCAGGTTGCTGAGCTTTTGCCAGACCGACCGCGCGTATGCCGATGACGAGGTGTCCAGCTCGGTGATCTTCGCCCCGGCCCAGGTGAGCGGGCTGGTGCCCGGCATGGGCGGGGCGGTGTTGTCAACCGGGACGGTGACCTCGGTGTACTGGCCGGGGATCGGTTTGCCGGTCTTGGGGTCGATCACCGGCTCCCTGGTAGTGATCGAGGAGGGCGGCGGGACCGGCGCCGCATCGGGCCCGGTCATCCGCCACCGGGAGATCGCCGACTGGAGGACGCGCTGCTGAGCGGCCAGTGCGTCGTGCTGCCGCTGTTCGGCCCGGGTCAGCGGCCCCATCGGTACCCTCGCGTTCAGCGCGGCCAGCTCCCTCTGGACGGCCGCGAGCTGGCGCAGCAGCGATGCGAACGCGGCGCGGTGGCCCGCCTGCTGCTGGGCGTCGGCCAGCGGCCTGCCCACCGGGCCGGCCGCCGCGACGTAGGCGGTCAGCGTGTCCAGGTCTGGCAACGCTGGCAGCGCGTCGGCGGCGTCGAGCGCCGCGAGCATCGCCTGCACCGTCGCCTGGACGCTGCCGCGGGCCGCCGGCGTAACCGGCGCGCGTTTGGCGGCGCTGCGGGCCACCTTGGCGTCCAGCCGTGCCTGGGCCGCGGCGAGCCGGTCTTCCAGGGGGTGCACCGCGTCGGCGTTTCCGGCCGCCCAGGCATGCCACAGCGCATTCGACAGACGGCTGACCTGGGCGCGCGCGGCGGCGATCGTGGCCGGGTCGGTGCGCGGGTCCAGCGCCCGGTCGGCTGCCGCGTTCAGTGCCGTCAGGTCGCCCGGGTCCCGGCTGGTCATGCCGCGCCGCTGGAACCACCCGAACACCCGCAGCGTGTAGTCCAACTGCGCCGCCGGGTCGGCGGGCAGCCCGAGCCAGGCGGAAAGCTGCGCGGCCCGGGCGGTGAACGCCACGTCCGGCGCCGCGGCTGCCTGGTCTTCCCAGGCGAACAGCAGCGCCGCCTCGCGGGCCGCGTTCAGCGCCGCGTCCGCCCGCTCCACAACCGCTCGGTTCCGCTGGTTCCGGCTCAGCCACTGGTCGAGCAGGCCCACGACCTCAGTGCCCGGTGGCACCCAGGGCGTCCGGGGGACGGCGTGCCGGATATCCAGCGCGCTGAGCAACGTTCGCCAGAACCTCATCACCTGCACCGGCTGGTCGGCGATCCGGAGCACCTGCTGCACCGCGTCCGCCGCCTGCTGGCGCAGCTCGGCCCGCCGCGCCCGCAACGCCGCGGTGAAGGCCAGCGCGTCCCTGGCAAGCTGCAGGAGCTGGCCGTCCCGGCGCAGCTCCTTCAGGTGGCCGGACTCCCAGCCGATCAGTTTCTGCTGTACGGCAACCTCGGCCCGCACGTCGGCGGGTGACCAATGCCATATGTCGGCCGGGTCCCGCCCCGGGGATCCAGTGCGGGCCGCCGAGCCCGCGGCGGTGGTTGCCGTTCTTGGCGCCAAACGGCTGCCGCGTAGCGCGCCGATGCTGAGGGCGGACTGCCCGTGAGGGGCCGGGGTCGACGCCAGCGCGAGGTCAGAACCGGACAGCGGCACACTCAGCGCCAGCAGCGCCGAGACAAGCAGTGACAGCAGGCGGGGCAGCCGCGTGTTCCACATGCCGCCCAGTTACGCGCGCGCGGCGTTGCGAGGCAATGCCACCGCCCGTTCGGCAAATCAATTCAGGACAATGACCGGCACGCTGCTCACCCGCGGTCACCACCGCGGAATTGACCACATCCCAGGTCAGGCGCGGCAGTCGACGGACAGGGCCGACGCGGCCACCTGATGGGAACCGCTGGCGGCGTTGTCCAGCACGACCCAGAACGTGCCGGTGTCCGGGAACGAGCCGGCGGACAGCCAGCTGCCCATGTTGTCCCGCTCGTCCAGGTCGAAGTTGCCGGCATTCTGGCCGGAGCCGGTGTACACGTGGTAGTGGCCGGGGTGCCCGCCGACCACCGTGGTGCGGCCGGCCGGGGCGTACACGCCGACCGAGCAGGTGGCGCTGGACAGCCCCGTCTTGAACCACCAGGTGTACGTGGAGTATGAGGTGTCCCCGCTGGCGTTCGAGCCGGTGATCCAGTGGCTGAGGAAGCCGCCGCAGTAACCGCCCGAGGACTGCCAGATCCAGCCTTGCGCCGGGTAGCCGCCGTAACTGGCGTCCGACGCGCAGCCGGGTCCGGCGAGCGCGGCGAAGGTGGTCGGCTTCGGGGGCGGCGTGGTGCGGTGCGGTGGCGGGGTGGGGCTGGGGCTCTGCGCCGGGCTGGGCGTCGGCGTCGGCGTGCTGGTCGCGACGACCACGACCGGGCTCGGGCTGGGTGCCGGGCTGACGTGATGATGCCGCACGTGATGCGGGACTGGCGACGGCGCGGGCCGGGCGGTGCCGGGGGAGGACTTCGGGCTGGGTGACGGCGCGGCCGCGATCGCGCGCTCGTGCCGCTGCCCGGGTGTCTTGTGGAGCAGCATCAGCACCGTCAGCGGAGTCGCGATGGCGAGTGTGCCCGCGACAGCGGTAGCCACCCAGCCGCGCCGCGAGAGCCGCCGCAGCCGCCGCAGCCGCGGGAGCCGTGCCCGGGGGAGGCGTACCTGCGGAAGCAGCACCCGCCGCAGCCGTACCTGCTGGAGCCGCAGTTGCGGCGCTTTGCGGCCTGTGGCCGGGCCTCCGGGCGGCGCGGGGTCCGGCGGCGCCGTTGGCCTGGGGGCAGGCTCCTGCGCAGCTTGCTCCTGCGCCGGTGGCGCGCTTGCCCGCTCGCCGGCCCGTCCGGTGCCCAGCTGGCCGGCCAGCTCGTGCCAGCGCCGCTCCCAGGCCGCCATGTCGCCGCCGCAGGCCCCGACAAAGGCGAGGGTGACCTCCAGCGAGGGCAGCGTGCGACCGCTTGCCGCGCCGGACAAGGCGCTATCGGAGTAGCCGGCGCGGCGGGCGAGCTGGCGGTACGGCGGTCTCCCCGCTGCCTTCCGCAGCTGCCGCAGGTCCCAGGCGAACTTCGCGAGCGGTCCGGTGGACGGGTCCACCGGATTCTCGGGACGCCCCATAGCGGTCTCCCTCTGCAAACCGCGCCCGCCCCCCGCGAGCCGTCACTAGTTTTCAGCTCATATCCGGATACCGCCGGAATTGTAACTGTCCCACCCCCATAGATGACGGCCATCGCCGACGTCAGGTTCACGCCCCCGCGAGCCATTTCCCGTGGCCGCCTACGGGGCAACCGGATAGATTTGTGTGCAATTGGTGCTGTTGTAGCGGCGCAAATCGCACACAAACGCGGTTCAGTGTCCCTTGTCACGGCGGCCGACGGGGCGGAATGCCGGATTTGCGGACTCACGCTCGCAGGATCGCGGTTCCGAACGGCCCGAGGTCGGCGCTGGCGACCGCCGCGCCGCTCACCACGTTGACCATAGGTGACGGCAGCCGGACCTCCCGAAATTCCGCCACATGGTTGAGCAGGAGAAGGTAGGGCCCCCGCCTCGCGGCCTGGACTCCGGGCGGTAGCCCTGCGAGCACCGGCTGAACGCCCGCCGCCTCGAGCACCGGGCCGAGGACCGCGTCCATCGTCTCCGCATCGGGCCGCGTCGCGAGGTACCAGGCCGTCCCCCGCGCCGAAGGCGTGCCGCGTCACCGCCGGCTCCCCGGCGAGGTCACCGCCGGCGAAGACAGCGACGGCCGCGGCTCCGCGCAGCATCACCCGCTCGGACCAGACCGTCCCGGTTCCGCCGGGCGCCAGGGGAACGTGAACCCCCTCCGGCAGCGGAACATGCTCCTCCACCGCGACGCCCACCACCGGTGCCAGCGGCCCGAGGTACCCGCCGAGGTAGACCCGGTCGCACTCGTCGACGATCCCGGTGAGGAACGTGACGACCAGCTGCCCTCCCGCGCGGGTCCAGCCGGCCAGCCGGGCCGCGGTCGCCGCCCGCAGCAGGTACAGGCTGGGGGCCACGACGACCTTGTACCGTGACAGACCGGCATCAGGATGCACCACGTCCACCCCGACGCCGCGCTCGAACAGCGGCGCGTAGCAGCTCATCAGCGCGTCCGTCTGGCTGGTCAGCGCGGACGGCCGCGAGTCCAGCTCCGACGCCCACCAGCTCTCCCAGTCGAGCAGCAGCGCCACCTCGCTGGAGATTCGCGTCCCGGCGAGATCCGGCACCCCCGCAAGCTGCGCGCCGAGCGCCTTGACCTCGGTGAAGATCCGGCCGTCCGGCCCGGCGTGCGGCACCATCCCGGAGTGGAACTTCTCCGCCCCGCCACGGGACTGCCGCCACTGGAAGTAGAGCACCCCGTCGGCGCCGTGCGCGACCGCCTGCAGGCTGGTCACGCGAAGCTGCCCGGGCCGCTGCGGCACGTTGACCGGCCGCCAGTTGACCGCCGACGCCGGATGCTCCATCAGCAGCCACGGCTGGCCGCCCCGCGCCGACCGGACGATGTCGTACGTCAGCCCCGCCCACAGATGCGACCGCGGGTCTGCGGGATCGGGGTAGCAGTCAACGCAGGCGAGGTCGGTGTGCATCGACCATTTGTACACATCGACCGGTTTGAGCAGGCTGAGGAAGTTAGTAGTTATCCGAACGGACGGTGTGACACGCCGCAGGATCGCCTCTTCCGCCAGGTAGCAGGCGAGCATGGCGTCGTCGCTGAACCGCGCGAAGTCGAGCTGCTGTGCCGGGTTGGCGTACGAGGCCGCTACGCGTGGCGGCAGGATCTCCCCGAAGTCGGTGTAGCGCTGCGACCAGAAGGCGGTCGACCACGCCTCGTTCAGCGCGCCGATGTCGCGTACCGTGCCCGCAGCCAGTCACGGAACGCGGCGGCCGATTCGTCGTCGTAAGAGGCGGGCACGTGGCAGCCGAATTCGTTGCCGACGTGCCAGAGGGCGAGCGCGGGATGGCCGGCGTACCGGACGGCGAGCCGTTCCACCAGCTCCGCCGCGTATCTCCGGTACACCTGGCTGCTCGGCGAGAAGTGCTGGCGCCCGCCGGGCGACAGGACGGTGCCGTCCTGTCGCACCGGCAGGATCTCCGGGTGCAGCCGGGTCAGCCACGGCGGCGGGGACGCGGTCATCGTGGCCAGGTCGGCCCCGATGCCGCTGTCCGCGAGCAGGTCCATCACCCGGTCGAGCCAGCCGAACCGGAACTCGTCCGGCCCGGTCTGCACCTGCGCCCAGGAGAACACGCCGACCGTGACGAGGGTGACCCCGGCCTCCTTCATCAGCGCCATGTCCTCGGCCCAGGTCTCTTCCGGCCACTGCTCGGGGTTGTAGTCCCCGCCGAACGCGATCATCTGCGTCAGGACCCGGTCTTCACGGTGAAGCCCTCGGACTGGCCGTAGCTCGCGATCCGCTGCTGCCAGGCCGACAGGCCGGTGGACAGGTTCGTCCCGGTGCTGATCGACTGGCCCACGGTGTCCGCGTACACGGAGTTCGCGTACACCTGGAACGGCAGGTACTGCCAGCCGGCGGCGACCTGGCCCGAGGACTGCGCGAGGACCTTGTTCCCCTGCTGCCCGGCGAGCATCTTCACCGGCGCGTTCAGCCACGAGGAGCTGGTGAGCAGCGCCGACGTGGCCGGGAACAGCCCGAGTGAGGCCAGCGCCTGGGCGGCCTCGGGGGAGGAGTTGAGCCATTCGGCGAACTCGACGGCCTGGGCCTTGTGCTGCGAGGTCGCCATCACCGCGTCCGAGGATCCGCCGTTCTCCGCGGTGACCCCGCCCGCCTCCCCTGCCCCCTTCACTGCCGCCCACTGCGGCATCGGGGCGACCCTCCAGTCGGCGGCGGTCTGCGGGATGTTGGACCCCAGCGGCGCGGGCGCCCAGGCGCCGGTGACCCATGTCGCGTACTTTCCCGCCGACATGGCGGACCACCAGCTCGTGGTCCACCCCGTGTCGGTTGCCACCAGCTTCCTGGCCAGCAGCCCGGACCAGAGCGCGGACCATTGCTGGACGCCGGACTGGGACAGGTTCAGCGAGACGTTCGAGGTGTTCTTGATCTTGAACGGGGTGGCGCCGGCCTGCCACATCAGGCTGGTCGCGGTGCCGGGGTCGGACGGGTCCATGTTGGCGATGTAGGTCTTCGGGAACTTCTTGTGGATGACCGCCGCGTCGGCCGCGAACTGGGACCACGTCGCGGGCGGTGTCAGGCCCGCCTTCCTGAAGATGTCCGCCCGGTAGAACATCGCCATCGGGCCGGTGTCCTGCGGGAACCCGTAGACGCCGCCGTTGATCGTCACGGCGGCCCACGCGGATGCGGCGTACCTGGGCTGCACGGACTGCGCGCCGTAGCCGTCCAGGTTGACGGCCTGGCTGGACAGCGCGAACTGAGGCAGCGCGAAGTACTCGATCTGCGCGACGTCCGGGCCGCCCTTGCCCGCCTTGTCGGCCGTCTCCAGCTTGGTGTACTCGGCCGCGGACACGCCGGCGTTGACGACGTTGACCTTGATGTTCGGGTGGGACCTGGTGAACTCGGCTGCGAGCTGCTGCATCTGCGGCGTGCCCAGCCAGGTCCAGAACGTGATCGTGACCGGGCCGGACGAGGTGTTCGTGCTCGGTGTGCTGCTGCTGCTGTTGGAGGAACCGCAGGCGGCGAGGGCGAGAACGGCCGCCGCCGCGGCGAAGTGTCTGAATCTGCCGTGTCTGAATCTGCGGAGCATCCCGGGGGTTTCCTTTCGAGACGGGGAGTTACTGCTTGACGCTGCCGGCGGCGAGGCCCGACTGCCAGAACCGCTGGAGGAAGAGGAAGCAGATGACGAGCGGGATGATCGCCAGCATGCTTCCGGTGATGATGAGCGGGTAGAACGAGGTGGATCCCGTGCCGGTGACCGCGTTAGCGACCGGATGAGGCGACCCACGACGCCAGCTGCGCCCGGGACGTGAAACCGAGCTTGGCCAGCGCGTTCTCCACGTGTCCTTCGGCGGTCCGCTGGGCGATCACCAGCCGGGCGGCGATCTGCTTGTTGGTCAGGCCCTCGGCCACCAGGCCGGCGACCTGCCGCTCGCGCGCCGTCAGCGGCCCCACCGCCGTCACCGCCGCCCCGCCGGCACCCGCCATCACCGTCGCCTCGCCGGCCGCGGGTGCCGGGCGCGGGGCTTGCCCACCCGGTGCCGCGCGCGGGGCTTGCCCACCCGGTGCCGCGGCGGGCGGCTCCTCGTTCAGCGCGTACGCGATGGCGCCGTCGGTGCTCATGCCCCTGCCCCGCTGGAAGGCGGCCCTGAACCGCTTCTCGCCCAGCGACTTCCGCGCGCCGCGCTCGCACCCTTCGTGGTAGGGCATCAGGTGCTGGTACGACTGCAGCGGGCGGCCCAGCGTATCCCAAAGCTGGTCGGCGGCTCCGAGGAGAACCGCGGCCCGTTCGGGGCGGCCATCGGCCGCCTCGACCCAGGCGAGCGACTCGACGCTCCACCCGGTGCCGGTGAGGTCGTGCAGCCCGTGGCGGAGCCGGAGGCTGCTGTGCTGCAGGGCGGCCGCCCGGCGGAGGTCACCCTGCTGCTGGGCCAGCAATCCCAGCGCCCACAGCGCGTATGACCGGTGGAAGCATTCCCCGGCGGGCTCGCTGATGGCCAGCATCTCCTCGTGCCAGGAGACGGCCCGCTCCACGTCCCCGGCCAGGCCGGCGGCGATCGCGAGCATGAGCAGCAGGTTCAGGCGCAGGGCCAGGTAGCTGCCCGGTGGCAGCGCACCCAGCGCCTCCTCGCAGATCGTGATCGCGCCGGTGAGGTCGCCGCTGTACAGCGCGGCGCTCCCCGACACGTAGCCGCAGAGCGAGGAGCTCTCGGTGTCCGCCAGCTCCTTGGCGAGCGCGCAGCCCTCGGCCGTCGCTCCCGTCGCCGCGCCCCAGTCGCCGTCCGCCAGCGCGAGCGTGCTGTTGATGAGCAGCGCACGGGAGCGAACGGGCGACGGTTCGGGGGACAGCGCGAGTGCCTGGCCGAGCCAGTGCCTGCCCTCACGGCCCCAGGAACGGCCCCACCAGTAGAAGTGGAACAGCGCGGCGAGCATGCGCAGCGCGGCCTCCGCCTCCCCGGGCCGGGTGAGGCAGTGGTCAAGCGCGACCCGCACGTTGGCGTGCTCGCGGTCCAGCCTGGCGAACCAGGAGACCTGCCGCGGGCTGACCCAGTCGGCCTCCGCGCGCAGCACCAGCCGCTCGTACCAGTTCGTGTGCCGCTCGCGCATCGCCGGGTACCCGCCAGCCTGCCTGAGTTTGTCCTGGCCGAACTCGCGCACGGTCTCCAGCATCCGGTACCGCACCCCGGTGTCGTGCTCGCCGCGGATCAGGACCGACTTGCCGACCAGGGCGGCCACGACGTCCAGCACCTCCTCAGGTGCCAGGCTGCCGCCGGCGCAGATTTCCTCGGCCGCGTCCAGCTCGAATCCGCCGGCGAACACCGATGCCCGGGCCCACAGCAGCCGTTCCTGCGCCGAACACAGGTCGTAGCTCCACTCGATGCACGACCGCAGCGTCTGCTGGCGGGTTGGCGCCCCGCGCAGCGTGGTGGCCAGCAACTGATAGCGGTCGGACAACCGCTGCGCGATCTGCTGCGGTGACAGCGCCCGCAGCCTTACCGCGGCCAGCTCGATAGCCAGCGGCAGCCCGTCGAGCCGGTCGCAGATCTTCACCACCGCGTCCTGGTTACCGGCGGTCACCCCGAACCCGGGCACGACGGCGGCCGCCCGGTCGGCGAAGAGCGTCACCGCCGAATACCCGGCCAGCTCTCGCCGGGTGTGATGCCGCCGCGGGTCCGGAACCGCCAGCGACGGCACGAGCAGCGTCGCCTCACCGCGGATACCCAGCGGCTCGCGGCTGGTCGCCAGCACCCGCAGATCGGGGCAGGCC
>Ga0213875_10000957_pt1 | contig 20643 bp, 22 predicted proteins | sample BarmaccomBMRX_R8_FD_160105 | JGI IMG/M metagenome (GOLD analysis project Ga0213875, IMG submission 160105) | Root-associated microbial communities from Barbacenia macrantha in rupestrian grasslands, the National Park of Serra do Cipo, Brazil - RX_R8 | ecosystem: Host-associated > Plants > Roots... | reverse complement strand
CGTCGGCGGCGCGGTACTGAGGTCAAGACCGGTGAGATCGATGAAGAACGGAGCGGACGGATTGGTGGTGTTCGCTCCGGGCGGAACTGTTCCGTTCGCCGCGGGACAGGTGGTTTGGGCCATGGCGGCCGGCACCATGGAGGCGCTCGAAAGCAACGCCGCGATCATCGCGGAATGAAATTTCTTCATATGGTTTCCTCCCTCCCCCCGAGCGTTAAGCCGGGCGGAGCGCAATGGTATGCGCGCACACGAGCCCGGTCAACTCAACCACACGTTCAGAAGGAAGCAGGCTTGGGGCTTCGCCCCAAACCCCACCAGGAGGCCGAAGCCTCCTGGACCTCATTTGGCGCTGCGCGGCGCTAGACGGCGTAGCGGCGCAGCGCTCCCGCCATCAGCTCGATCTGGCGCGCGATGCGCGACAGCGATTCCGCCTGCGGCCCGCTCGGCATCGAGGCCGGGCGCGGCGGCACAGGCTGTGCCTCTACGAGGCAGCCGATCGCCGCAGCCACCCAGTCGCGCCAGCCCCGCCAGACCGCCCGGTCCAGCGCGCCGACGGCCGGCCGGTCGTGCTGCATCGCGGCCAGCCTCCCGGCCATGCGCCGCAGGGCGGCATCCACCACCATCGCGGCCTGCAGCCGCTCGGGCGGATCGCCGGACCGCCGCGGCTCCAGTAGCGCGCGCGACAGGGAGGCCTCCAGGTTGTTGCTTGCGACGCCGGCGGCCCGCCGCACCTTTTCCACCGCATCCGCGCTCGCCTCGCCGGCGAGCAGCGAAAATTCCTGCTCGGCATAGCGCCCGTGCGCCGCCACCGCCCCGCGCAGCTCGCGATTGAGCCGATCCGGCTCCCAGCTCGGCCACAGCCACAACGTGCCGCCCACCGCCAGCAATCCGCCGATCACGGTGTAGAGCGCACGCATCGCCGCGATCTGCAGCTCGCTCGAGCCCGGCCCCGCCAGTTCGGACAGCAGCACGACGAGCGGCGTGATGAAGGTCATGAACGCGCCGAAACTCGCCGCACGCACCGACAGGCTGATCACCGCCAGCGGAAACAGCGCCGCGGCGATGCTGATCGGCGTGCGGCAGACCAGTGCCAGCACCGTGGCCAAGCCGCCGCCGATCACCGTCCCGCCGATCCGCTCCAGCGCCCGCTGATAGGTCAGCCCGTAAAACGGCTGCATCGTCAGCACCATGGTGATGGTCAGCCAGTGCTGATACGGGCCCGGCCAGGTGAAGGTGATCGCCAGCCCGATCGCCGCGATCACCCCGCACCGCAGGGCGTGGCGCAAAGCCAGCGAGTTGCGGTCGAGATTGGCGCGCAGCGGCGCCATCACCCGGTCCCGCCGAGGCACCGCCGAGGCGATCTCGCCGAGCCGCTGCACGCTGCCCGACGGCGTGCTGACGATCACCGCGACGCGCAGCCGTTCGACGATGACGTCGGCGATGCGGTGCAGCCGCTCGTCGGGCAGCGTCGCGGCGATCGCCGCCACCGCCTCGACGGCCCGCAGCAGCGCGGGCAACCGCTCCGCATGGTCCTCGAGGATGTGGCGCGCCAGCGTCACCAGCAGTGCGCGCAGCAGGCGCAACAGCCGCTCCGCAGCCACCCGCGTCTCCGGCGGCGGCCTCTGCTCCAGCAGGTCGCTGAGGGCGATCATCGCCCCGAACAGCTGATCCGCCGTTTCCAGCCGGAGCAGGCCTTGCGAGGCGCGCGCGCTCGCCGGCCCGCGTGCGCGCAAGGTGTCGTCGACGACGACGCGCGCCTGCTCGATGGCGTCGCGCACGGTCCGCCGATGCGCGCGCGCATGCTCTTCCCACGCCGCCTCATCCGGATCGTCCCGGCGCAGCAGTTGCCGCAGGTCGTTCGTCAGCATGGCCAGCGCCCGGTACACCCCGGCGACGGCGCGCCGCGCCGGGCGATAGGGGTGCAGACGCCAGATCACCATGGTCAGCAGCAGCGCCCATAGGCTGCCCCCGACGAAGGCCGCGGCCAGGATCGCCGCGGTCGCCACATCCGGCCACGCGTGATCCAGCGACAGCACCAGCACCACGGTCAGCAGATTGCCGACCTGCTGCGCCGCCTGGCCATAGATGCGCGCGAAACCGGCAACGGCGATGCCGAGGCACGCCACCGGAATGAGCGCGTAGCCGAGCGGCCGCGCCAAGCCGAAGCCGGCGGTGATCAGCGCGCCCAGCACCGCGAAGACGAGCAGCGGCGGCACCCGCTTGCGGATCGGCCCCCCGGCATCGCACAGGCAGGTGAGCAAGGCGGCCAGCGCCGCCTCCATCATCGGCGGCCATCCCAGCCACTCGTTGAGCGCCACCAGCACGGCGACCGAAAGCGCCGCCCGCACGCCCTCGGCGATGCTGATCGCCCGCAGGTCGATGCCGATCGGCAGCCGACCCAGATCCGCCGTGGGCGCCGCCAGCAGGCGAGGCTTTCGCCCCCCTGCGCCGCCGCGCGCCTTCAGCCGGTCCGCGTTCAGGCGGCCTTCGCCATCCCGCGCAGCACGTACTGCAGGATGCCGCCGTGCTTGTAGTACTCGACCTCGTCCATCGTATCGACGCGGCAGATCACCGGCACCTCGTCGGTGCGCCCCTCCGGGCGGTGGATGACCAGCTTCAGGTCCATGCGCGGCCGCAACTCGTCCAGGCCGACGATGTCGAACAGCTCCGCACCGGTCAGCTCCAGCGACTTGCGGTCCATCCCGCTGTTGAACAGCAGCGGCAGCACGCCCATGCCCACGAGGTTGGAGCGGTGGATGCGCTCGAAGCTCTCGACGATCACCGCCCTGACGCCGAGCAGCATGGTGCCCTTCGCCGCCCAGTCGCGCGACGAACCGGTGCCGTATTCCTTGCCGCCGAACACCACGAGCGGCACGCCCTCGCGCTGGTAGCGCATCGCCGCGTCATAGATCGGCATCTGCTCGCCCGAGGGCTCGTGGCGGGTCATGCCGCCTTCCACGCCGGGCACCATCTCGTTGCGGATGCGGATGTTGGCGAAGGTGCCGCGCATCATCACTTCGTGGTTGCCGCGCCGCGCGCCGTAGCTGTTGAAATCCTTCTGCAGGATCTGGTGCTCGCCGAGATACTCGCCCGCCGGCGAGTTCTTGCGGATGCTGCCGGCCGGGCTGATGTGGTCGGTGGTGATGGAATCGCCGAGCACGGCCAGCGCCCGCGCGCCGACGGTGTCGTGCACCCCCGGCGGCTCCATCGTGATGTCGGTGAAGTAGGGCGGGTTCTTCACATAGGTCGAGCCGCCGGACCAGCGATAGGTGTCGGTATCGCCCTGCACGGCGATCGCCTGCCACTGCTTCGGGCCCTTGAACACGTCGCCGTAGCGCCGGCGGAACATCTCGCGGGAGACGTTGTTGTGCACGACGTCGTTGATCTCCTGCGTGCTCGGCCAGACATCGCGCAGAAACACCGGCTTGCCGTCCCGCCCCTGGCCGAGCGGTGCGGTGGTGATGTCCTCGTTCATCGTGCCGAGCAGGGCATAGGCGACCACCAGCGGCGGGCTCGCCAGGTAGTTCGCTCGCACGTTCGGATGCACCCGGCCCTCGAAATTGCGGTTGCCCGACAGCACCGACACGCCGACCAGCTTGTGGTCCTCGATGGCGTCGGCGATGGCCTCTTCGAGGGGGCCGGAATTGCCGATGCACGTGGTGCAGCCGTAGCCGACGGTGTTGTAGCCGATCGCGTCCAGGTCCTTATCGAGCCCGGCGCTCTCGAGATACTCCGTCACCACCTGCGAGCCCGGCGCCAGCGATGTCTTCACCCAAGGCTTGGGCGTCAGCCCGCGCTCGCGCGCCTTACGGGCGACCAGGCCGGCGGCGACCATGACATAGGGGTTGGAGGTGTTGGTGCAGCTGGTGATCGCCGCGATCACCACCTCGCCATGGCCGATTTCGTAGTTCTTGCCCTCGACCTTCACCTTCGTGCCGACATCGTTGGCCGGCACGCCGAGGCTGCGGGTCAGCTCCGTCTTGAAGGCGGCGGAGGCGTCCTTCAGCAGCACGCGATCCTGCGGCCGCTTTGGCCCCGCCAGGCTCGGCTGCACCGTGCCGAGGTCGAGCTCCAGCGTGTCGGAAAAGCTCGGCTCGGGCGTATTCTCGTCGTGCCACAGGCCCTGCGCCTTGAGATAGGCTTCGGCCAGCGCGATGCGGTGCTCGTCGCGCCCGGTCAGCCGCATGTATTCGATGGTCGTCTTGTCGACGGGGAAGAAGCCGCAGGTGGCGCCGTATTCCGGGGCCATGTTGCCGATCGTCGCACGGTCCGCCACCGGCAAATGGTGCAGCGCCGGGCCGTAGAACTCCACGAACTTGCCGACCACGCCCTTCTTGCGGAGCATCTGCGTCACCGTCAGCACCAGGTCGGTCGCCGTCGCCCCCTCCGGCATCCGGCCCGTCATCTTGAAGCCGACGACGTCGGGGATCAGCATGGCGATCGGCTGGCCGAGCATCGCCGCCTCGGCCTCGATGCCGCCGACACCCCAGCCCAGCACGCCCATGCCGTTGACCATGGTGGTGTGGCTGTCGGTGCCGTAGAGCGTGTCGGGATAGGCGTAGGTCTGGCCGTCGACCTCACCGGTCCACACCGCCTGGGCGAGGTATTCCAGGTTGACCTGATGGCAGATGCCGGTTCCCGGCGGTACCACCGAGAAGTTCCTGAACGCCTCCTGTCCCCAGCGCAGGAACTGATAGCGCTCGCCGTTGCGCTCGAACTCGATCTCCACGTTCTTCTGCAGCGAGTCTGCGGTGCCCGACACGTCGACCATCACGGAGTGATCGATCACCAGGTCGACGGGCACCAGCGGGTTGACCTTCTGCGGATCGCCGCCGAGCCGGGTGATGCCGTCGCGCATCGCCGCGAGATCGACCACCGCCGGCACGCCGGTGAAATCCTGCATCAGGATGCGCGCCGGCTTGAACGGCACTTCGCGGGCGGAGTGCTGCTTCTCCAGCCAGCCGACGAGCGCGCGCGCGTCATCGACGCGATAGCTTCGGCCGTCCTCGAAGCGCAGCACGTTCTCCAGCAGGATCTTCAAGGTGACCGGCAGGCGATCGACGTCGCCGAGCGTCTTCGCTGCTTCGGGGATGGAGAAATATTCGTAGTTCTTGCCGCCGACGCTCAAAGTCCTGCGGGTCTTCAGACTGTCCTGGCCTACCGTTTTCATGGGGATTTGCCGCTCCTTGGCGCCGCGCGGGGGTGTGCTGCTTAAACCATAGAGCATGGTCGCCGTCCATAAACCGGGGCACAAAGCGCCACCACGTCGGGAGGAGACCCGGTTGCTGGAGGCGGAAGGGCTGGCGGCATTCCGGGCCGAGCGTCTGGTGTTCCGCGACATCGGCTTCGCCGTGCCGTCCGGCGGTGCGCTGATCCTGCGCGGGCCGAACGGCTCGGGCAAATCGACGTTGTTGCGTTTGCTGGCGGGCCTGCTGCGCCCGGCGGCCGGGCGGCTGACCTGGCGCGGCATGGACGCGCTCGCCGATACGCTGGCGCAGGCGCGGCGCGTCGCCTATGTCGGCCATCAGGACGCGGTCAAGCCCGGGCTCACCGCCGCCGAAAATCTGCGCTTCGCCGCGGCGGCAGCCCGCGTGTCAGTGCGCGATGCCCTGGCCGCGTTCGATCTCGCGCCCCTGGCCGGCCTGCCGGTCCGGCTGCTCTCGGCGGGGCAGCGCCGCCGGCTGGCCTTGGCGCGACTGGCGCTGTCTTCGGGGCCGATCTGGCTGCTCGACGAGCCGACGCTCGGCCTGGACGATGCCTCCATAGGTCTGCTCGGCGCGCTGCTCGCGTCGCACCGCGCGGCGGACGGCGTGGTGATCGCCGCGACGCATTTGCCTCTGCCGTTGCCCGAGGCCGCGGAGCTGCGCCTGGCCGGGGCATGAAGCTGTTCATCGCCCTGCTGGCGCGCGAGCTGCGCCTCTCGCTGCGCCATCTCGGCGACACGCTGGGTGCGCTGCTGTTCTTCCTTGTCGCCGGCGCGCTGTTTCCGCTGGCGATCGGACCATCCCCGGAAACGCTGGGCCGGCTCGCCCCGGGGATCGTCTGGGTCTGCGCCCTGCTCGCCGCCCTGCTGCCGCTCGACCGGCTGTTCGGCGCCGATTACGAGGACGGCTCGCTCGACCAGCTCCTGCTCTGCGGTCTTCCCGCAGCGGCGATCGCACTCGGCAAGGCGCTGGCGCATTGGCTCGCCACCGGCCTGCCGCTGCTGCTGGCCGCCGGGCCGCTCGGCATCATGCTGCGCCTGGCGCCCGAGGCGCTGCCGGCACTGCTCGGCGGATTGCTGGCCGGCACCTTGGTGCTTTCGCTGCTCGGCACGGCGGGAGCGGCGATCGTGCTCGGCGCGCGGCGCGGCGGCGTGCTGCTGCCCCTGCTCGTGCTGCCGCTTGCCGTGCCGGTGCTGATCTTCGGCGCCGCGGCGACCGACGCCGCCGCCGCCGGCCTAAGCCCGCGGCCGCATCTGCTGCTGCTTTGCGCGCTGCTCGCCGGCGCCCTGCCGCTCTGCCCGATCGCCGCCGGCGCCGCTCTGCGGGGCGCAGCGGAATAGCCCTTAGAGCGGGATGACTTCTCCTAGACGAAGTCATCCCGCTCTAACTCGTTGTTTGAGAGCGTGATTCAGACCTGCGGTGATTCACCTTCGGTCATCACGCTCTAATCGTCGGCGACGTGGTCGGCGACGAAGGCACCCCGCTTGCCCATCGGTTTCGGTGTGCCCTCGGTGCTGTCCTCGGCCGTCTGCAGCTCGAGCTCGGCGTTCAGCTCGGCCCCGAGCAGCACGGCCAGCACGGTGACCCAGAACCACATCATCACGCCGACCACGGCGCCGAGCGGCCCGTAGGTCGCGTCGTAGGTGGCGATCCGCCCGACATACAGCGAAAACAGCGCCGAGCCGATCAGCCACAGGCAGGCCGCCAGCAGCGATCCCGGCGTCACCCAGTGCCACTTCGCGCGCCGCCGGCACGGGCCGAAGCGGTAGAGCAGCGACAGGGCGAACACCACGAAGCCCATCAGCAACAGCCAGCTGATGACGCCGATCAGGTTCTTCGCGTAGGCCGACAATCCGACGAAGGCGAAGATCGCCGGCAGGCCGACCAGCAGAGCCAGCCCGACCACCGCCGCGACGATCACCCCGAGCGTCATCAGGAAAGCCGTGAGCTGGAAGCGCAGGAAGCTGCGCTGCTCGACTTCCTCGTAGGCGACGTTGAGACCCGAGATGATCGCCTTGGTGCCGGTCGCCGCGCTCCAGAACGTCAGCATCGTGCTGATCAGCAAGCCCAGGCCGAGCTTGTGCGTGGGCTGGGAGACCAGCAGGTGGACGCGGTCGGCGATCAGCTTGAAGCCCTCCGGCGGCAGCAGCCGGCTCAGCACGTGCAGTTGCGGCTCGACGCTCACCGGGTCGAACATCAGGCCGTAGGTCGACACCAGCATGGAGATCGCCGGAAACAGCGCCAGGGTCGCGTAGAAGGCGCAGCCGGCGGAGACCAGCGACACGCGATCGGAGATCATCTCCTTGACGGTGCGGTGCAGCACCGACCGCCAGCCGCGCCAGGGAATCTGCGTCGGCCGTTGCGCGTCGCGGCCGAGCTCCGCCCGCTGCTGCGCCAGGCTGCGCCGGACCGCCCGCCGTGAGACGGCCCGCGCCCGGCCGCCCGCCCCGCCGGGTCCGGCCGGCGCCGTCTCGATATCCTGCTCCGCCTCGGCCGTCACCGGCACCTCCTGCCCGCCGAACGCCGGACGCGAGCCGGCGGTTGCGATTTTTCCTTGCATCCCTGGGGTGGGGCCCCTATGTGCCGCAGCTACGCAGCAACGCACGTGCCTCTGGCCCTCGAGGTTACGCAACGACGTCAAGCGTTCTGGCAATCCGTTCTGGTCGCTGGTTCGTTCGACCGTTTCGTCAACACTGCCCGTCGCCTCTCTCAGGCGGGCTTTCCATGAGGGGAGGCCGGGTGCGATGACCCCCAAGATCGCCCGTTTCCTTGCTGAGCAGCAGCCGGCGACACCGTGCCTGGTGTTCGACCTCGACCGCGTCGAGGAGAATTTCCGGGCGTTGCGGCGCGCCTTGCCGCTGGCCGCGATCTACTATGCCGTGAAGGCCAATCCGGCGCCGCCGGTGCTGCAGCGCCTGGTTCGGCTCGACAGCCGCTTCGATGCCGCCAGCATCGAGGAGGTCGAGTGCTGCCTTGCCGCGGGCGCACCCGCGTCGGCGATCAGCTTCGGCAACACCATCAAGAAGGCCTCGGCGATCGCGCGCGCCCATGCCGCGGGCGTCACCATGTTCGCCTTCGATTCCATCGAGGAGCTGGAGAAGCTAGCGCGTCACGCGCCGGGCAGCCGCGTCTATTGCCGCATCCTCGTGGAGAACGAGGGCGCGGACTGGCCGCTGTCGCGCAAATTCGGCACCACGGTCGAGAACGCCCGCAGCTTGATGCTGCGCGCCGGCGAGCTTGGACTCGATCCGTTCGGTCTGTCCTTTCATGTCGGCAGCCAGCAGACGCGGACCGCGTCCTACGAGGCGGCGATCGGCCGCGTCGCCATGCTGTTCACCGATCTGCGCGAGCGCGGGGTCGATTTGCGCATGCTCAATTGCGGCGGCGGCTTTCCCGTGCGCTACCGCGAAGACGTGCCGGAGATCGACAGCTTCGCGCAGGCGATCATGGCGGCGATGACGAAGGCGTTCGGCAACGCGCTGCCCGAGATGGTGGTCGAGCCCGGCCGCTGCCTGGTCGCCGATGCCGGCGTCGTGCGCTCGGAGGTCGTGCTGGTCAGTCGCCGCGAACCGGACGATGCGATGCGCTGGGTCTATCTCGACATCGGCCGTTTCGGCGGCCTGGCGGAGACCGAGGGCGAGGCGATCCGCTACCGGATCACCACGCCGCATGACGGCAGCCCGAGCGGCCCGGTGGCGATTGCCGGCCCGACCTGCGACGGCGCCGACATCCTGTACGAGAGGGCCAGGTACCGCCTGCCGCTCGCCCTCCGCTCCGGCGAGCCGGTGGAGCTGCACGCGACCGGCGCCTACGTCGCGACCTACGCGAGCCAGCGCTTCAACGGCTTCGCGCCGCTCGACGAGCATTACATCTGATCCCAGCCTGTCGGGACATCCCCGACGGGACGGCACCGATCGCGCCTCGTTTCGATTGCAGATAGGCCCGCCGCCGAATATCATCGTATGTGAAGCCGGCGCACGGGTCGCTCGCTTCGGGGGGCTCGGGCAGAACGAAACCGCCGGTCTGGGGGGCATGCGATGCAGTATCTCGGCAACAACCACGTGGGTTTTGATCCCGCGGCGCTGGGCTTTCCCAGCATCAAGGGATGCCAGGCGATCGTCTATCAGACGCAAGCCGGCATCTTCGGCTTCCACGACATGAAAGCCAGCGGTGGCGCGACGGCAGACAACGCGAAGGCGCAGGCGTTTGCAGCTTTCGTGCAAAGCGTCGCGATGAACCACGCCACCCAAGCGCTGCAAATCTACGGAGTGATCAACCGGGAGGAGCAATACCTGGACACTGCCGGGGGGCAGACGGAGTGGCGAGATTGCCTGCTCGGCGTCGCCACTGCGCTGAACTTCAACGGGCACATCTACCAGGTGCGGATAAACAGCCACGTGAACAAAGGCGACTCCCTCTACGTCCGATTCGACGTCGCTGGGAACCAGAGCACGATCCGATACAAGCGATGGTCGAAAATGGCCTATGACAAGACCATCACGGAAGTCCTGAACAATCAGGAGGAAATGCGCAAGCGGCCGGCCACCACCCAACAGAAGACCGATCCCGTTCTGGCGCAGCAGTATATGGACAACCCGCAGTATATGACGCAATTCCCCAACGAGCAGGTCTATCCTGTCCGCCGCAAGGCAAAGAACGGCAATGGGCTCCTGGCGGATGAGGGCAACCTGAACACCGTCAGCCCCTCAGCGATCAAGACGTTGCGCTGAGCGCGCAGCGTGTAGCCCTACGGAAGGCTAAGCCGGCGGCGTGGCGCGGGCAGGAGCCCTCGCCTTCCCTCCCGACCGACGATAAGCTTCCCCAAGTCCTCCGGGGGAACGAGCATGGCAATGATCCAGATCGACGCGGCCGACGGCGCCGGAAAATTCGGCGCCCTGGTCGTCGAGCCGCGCGACAAGCCGGCCGGTGCTGTCGTGGTGATCCAGGAGATCTTCGGCATCAACGACGCCATGCGCGCAACCTGCGGCCAGGTGGCGGATCTCGGCTTCATCGCGGTCTGCCCCGACCTGTTCTGGCGGCAGGAGCCCGGCGTCGTCCTGACCGACAAGACCAAGGAGGAATGGGATCGCGCCTTCGCGCTGATGAAGGGTTTCGACCAGGATCGCGGCATCGAGGACCTCAAGGCCACCCTCGCCGCGGCGCGCACGCTGCCCGGCTGCAACGGCCGCGCCGGCACGATGGGCTACTGCCTCGGCGGCCGGCTCGCCTTCATGATGGCGGAGCGCTCGGACGCCGACGTGAACATTTCCTATTACGGCGTCGGGCTGGACGGCCTGCTCGGCGACCTCGACAAGGTCCGCGCGCCGCTGATCCTGCACATCGCCGAGCTCGACGAATTCTTCCCCCCGGAAGGCCGGGCCAAGGTCATCGAGGCGGCCAAGGGTCATCCGCAGATTGCCGTCCACAGCTACCCCGGCGCCGACCACGCCTTCGCCCGGGTCGGCGGCGTGCACTGGAACGGCCGCGCCGCGACCATCGCCAACGGCCGCAGCGCCGAGGCGCTGGTCGCCGCTCTGGGGTGAGGTGAACGGCACGGCGCACCCGGCGTTGCACCGGTGCTGCCAGAAGAGGAGGAGGAAGCCATGTCCGACCAACCCGGCAAGACCGGCACCGGCGCGACCCAGCCGAAACTGAACCCCGGCGACGAGGCCGCCCCCGGCACCCCCGGAACCGGCGAGGACATCTGCGCGGATTGCGGCGGCTCCGGCCGCGTCAAGGGCCAGGAGTGCCAGACCTGCAGCGGCACCGGCAAGGTGACCAAGGCGATCGGCGGCGCGTGACCCAAAGCGTCCTCTCGCTCGATGACCTCGCGGCAGGGGTGCCGGACGGCGCGCTGCTCGCCCTGCCGCCCGACAACTCGCTGCCGCCCTCGGCGCTGGTGCGCGCCCTGGTGCGCCGCGGCGTGCGCGGCCTGCGCCTGCTCGGCGTGCCGGTCTCCGGCATGGTCACCGACCTGCTGATCGGCGCCGGCTGCGTCGCCTCGGTGCAGAGCAGCGCCGTCAGCCTCGGCGAGGCGGGCACTGCGCCGCGCTTCACCGCGGCACTGGCCGCCGGCAGCATCGAGATGATCGACGCCACCTGCCCGGCCATCCACACCATGCTGCAGGCGGCGGAAAAGGGCGTTCCCTTCATGCCGCTGCGCGGCGTGCTCGGCAGTGACCTGCTGGCGCACCGGCCGGACTGGCGGGTGATCGACAATCCCTTCGACCATGACGACCCGATCCTGCTTCTCCCTGCCCTCAGCCCGGATGTGGCAGCGTTCCACGCCGTGCTCGCCGACGCGCACGGCAATGTCTGGGTGGGCCGGCGGCGGGAACTGGCGACCCTGGCGCACGCCGCCAAACGCACCCTGGTCACCGTCGAGCGCATCGTCGCGGACAGCCTGCTGGACGACGAACGCATGGCGCCGGGCACCATCGCCGCCACCTACATCGAGGCGATCGCGGTGGTCGAGCACGGCGCCTGGCCGATCGCCCTGCTCGACGAATACGAGGCAGACAGCGCGCACATCGCGGAGTACGCCCGCCTGGCCCGCAGCGACGCCGGCTTCCGCGCCTATCTCGACAGCCACGTTTTCGCGCGGAGCGCCGCCGCGGCGGAATGATCGCTCCGGAGAAGCGTGGCATAATAACTCCCGAGGAGCGCCTGGCGTGCGTGCTGGCGCGGCTGATCCTCGATCCCGCAGCGCCGCCGGCGCGCCACATCGCCGTCGGCGCCGCCAGCCCGATCCCCGCCGCCGCCTGCTGGCTGGTGCGGACACTCGGCCATGACGTGCGGCTCTCGCTGCTGCACAAGCGGACCGGCAACCCCTTCACCGAGGGCTCGCGCGAGCTGTTCGATCTGGCGGGACAGGGCCGCATCGACCTGTTCTTTCTCGGCGGCGGCCAGATCGACGGCGCCGGCAACATCAACCTGATCGGCACCGGCGAATGGCCCGGCCGCACCACGCGCTTTCCCGGCAGCTTCGGCTCGGCGTTCATGTACACGGTGGTGCCGCGCACCATTCTGTTCCGCGAGGAGCACTCGCGCCGCGTGCTGGTGCCGCGCGTGGATCACGTCTCGGCCGCCGGGAGCCCGCAGGCTCTGGTCACCGGCCGCTGCGTGTTCCGCTTCGCCTCGCGCTTTACGCTGGCGTCGCTGCATCCCGGCGAGAGTGCAACGAGCGTCCGGGACAACACCGGCTTCGGCTATGAGAGCCCGCCGGAGGTTCCGACCACCCCCGAGCCGAGCGAGCAGGAGTTGCAGTTGCTGCGCGGGCCGGTGCGCGTGGAGATGCTCGAGACCTATCCGGGATTCTGCAGAAGGGTATGGGGAGAGAATTAAGGCCAGGCCTCTGCCCCCGGCCTTCTTGCCCCTTCCGCCTCCCGCCGCAGCCGCCGGAAGCTGCGCACGCTGAACGGCAGCATGCCGACATACAGCAGCCCCATGCCGGCCAGCGCCGCCCACGGATCGGCCACCAGCACCGCGGTGAACGTGCCCACGCCGAGCAGCACCGGCAGCACATACTGCGACGGCACCTTGAAATTCTTGAAGCTCCACACCGGCAGCGTCGAAATCGACAGCAGCGCCGTGCCCGCCAGCACGACGGCGCAGAGCAGCGGAAACTGCGCCGCCGTCAGCAGCCAGCTCCAGCCCAGCGCCTTCGCCTCCAGCCCGAGAAACAGCGGGAACAGCGCCAGACCGGCACCGGCAGGCGCCGGCACGCCGGTGAAGAAGTTATAGGCGTAGGCCGGCGACGGCGCGCCGTCCATCGCCGCATTGAACCGCGCCAGGCGCAGCGCCATGCACACCGCGAACATCAGGCACGGGGCGAAGCCATAGCCGCGCAGCGATTGCAGCGACCACAGATAGATGATGAAGGCCGGCGCCACGCCGAAGCACAGGAAATCCGCCAGGCTGTCGAACTCGGCGCCGAACCGCGACACCGCCTTGAGCAGCCGCGCCAGGCGCCCGTCCAGACCGTCGATGCAGCCGGCGACGACGATCGCCACCGCCGCACTGCCGAACCGCCCCTCCAGCGCGAAGCGCATGGCCGTCAGCCCGGCGCACAGGCCGAGCAGGGTCATGATGTTGGGGATCAGCCGGTTGAACGACTGGCCCTTGAAGCGCGGCCGATGCCGCGGCCGGAACCGGGTGCGCAGCCGGTGGACCGACGAATCGCTCATGCCCCAAGCTCCGCTATCACCGTCTCGCCGCCCACCATCGTCTGCCCCTCCGCCACCAGCGGCCGCACCCCCTCGGGCAGATAGAGGTCGGTGCGGCTGCCGAAACGGATCATGCCGAGGCGCGCGCCGGCGCGCACCGCGTCACCCTCGCGCAGCTCGCACAGGATGCGCCGCGCGATCAGCCCGGCGATCTGCACGACCGCCATCTCCCGCCCGTCCGGCAGGCGCAGCGCAATGGCGTTGCGCTCGTTGCCCTCGCTGGCCTTGTCCAGGCTGGCGTTCACGAAACGCCCGTGGCGATAGGCGATCCGGGTGATCGTGCCGTCGGCCGGCACGCGGTTCACGTGCACATCGACCACCGACAGGAAGATGCCGACCCGCCAGCGCGCAATCGGCCCGAGGCCCAGCTCGGCGGGGGCCACCGCCGGCGCCACCGAGACCACCTTGCCGTCCGCCGGCGCCACGACGGCCCCCAGCCGACCCGGCGGCACCCGCTCGGGATCGCGGAAGAAGAAGAGGCAGAACAGGATGAAGAACAGGGCGATCCAGGCCAGCCCATGCCCGACCAGCAGCCCGAGCACAAAGGCCGCGATGCCGCCGACGATGAACGGCCGCCCAGCCGGATGCGGCGGCGCAAGCACGAGGCGGAACGTGTCGGCCGTGCTCATGCGATCCCAGCCGGTGCAGCGCCCTATTGCGCGGTGGCGGGCGGCGAAGCGGGGCCCGCCGGGGTGTCGGCCGGGATCGCGAAGGTCTGCCCGGGATAGATCAGCGCCGGGTCGCGGATCACTGCGCGATTGGCGGCGTAGATGACGGTGTAGCGGATCCCGTGCCCGTAGCTGGCCCGCGCCATGCGCCAGAGATTCTGCCCGGGCTGCACCACCACCCGCCCCTCCGGCACCGCGGCGGCCGCCAGCGCCTCGCGCATGAACGGCAGCTCGACACGCGCGCTCACCCCGCCTGCGGCCGTGAGCTGATCGACACGCAGGCGGTGCGCCCCGGCCGCGACGTCCAGACCCGGCGTCAGGGACCAGTTTCCCTGGGCGTCGGCCACCGCATCGCCGGCGGGATGGTCGTCGACATAGAGCCGCACTGCGGCGCCGGGGGCGGCGTGCCCGGCGAAGCGGATCGCCCCGTGCTCGTCATAATCCACCACGTCCAGACCGAGCCGCCCCTGGCTGGCTTGGGGGTGGCCGTTCTGAGACTGGCCATCCGGCACTGCGCCGACCTGCGCCTCGGTGACCTGCGGGCCGGCGGGATGGGGCGGCTCGGCCGGGGCCTCGGCCACCGCCGGAGGCGCCTGCAGCAGGCGCGGGGCCGCGGGTCCGGCGGGCACCAGCACGGCCATCGGGGGCACGGCCATCGGGGGCGCCGCGTTGGTGGCGGCCGTCGCCGGCCCGGGGACCGTCAGCATCACCGAGCCGTCGGCGGCGGCAACCTGGCCTTCCGGCGTGCGCGACGACAGCGTCAGCTCCTGCCCGCCCGGCGGCAGCTGCTCTTTCGGCAGCAGCACCCATTGCCCGCGCTCGTCGGCCCAGCTCCGCCCGATCTCCCGCCCGCCGGCGAACACGGTGACCTCCGAGCCCGGCGCCGCCCGGCCGGCGATCACCGCCTCGCCATGCGGGGTGATGCGCACGATGTCGAAGCTGGGTTTTTGGGCCGCGGCCGGCGGGGTCGGAAGCGCCGCCGTGGCGGGCGGACGAGCCGGCGGGATCACGGCCGGGCGGGCCGGAGGGAGGTCGGGGCCGGTCAGACCGGCGACATCCAATCCGCCGCGCAGCCCGACGAAAAGACCGACCAGCAGCAGCAGCGCCAAGGCCCCGGCGAGCAGCCAGGGGCGGCGCGTCGGCCGATGCAGATTTTCTCCGGGTTGCAACATTGTCAGGACCGTAGGACTGCCTGGGGCCGCCTGCAATTAATCTTGAGACTTCACCGCAAGCCGGCCAGCGCCGCCGCGCTGTAGGCGAGCAGCGCCACCAGGGCGAGAGCGAGCAGCGCGCCCGCCGCTTCCGCACCGCCCCGCAGCTTGCGGAACCGCGGCACCAGCCGGCCCGCCAGCCACGCCGTGAGAAGCGGCGCCAGGCAGGCGATGTCCACCGGCCCCAGCCCGGCATGCGGCAGGCGCCCGGCGGCGATCACCGCCGCCGCGGCGGCAGCGCCGATGCCGAGCGCCGGCGGCACCGACGGCCGCTCCGGCGCCGCCGCCGCGCCGAGCGCCGCCGCGCCGGGAACGATCGCCAGCAACGCCCAGACCCCGACACCGATCGCCTGCAGCGCCGCCCAGAGAGCCAGGGAACTCGCCGCCAACGCCGGCAGATCCGCCTGCACCAGCAGCCACGCCGAGGCGGCGATCCAGGCCGCCGCGACAACCATGTCGGCCGCCTCGTGCCATGCCGCGGCCCGCGTCTGCGGCGCCCCGCCGAGCCACCAGGCACCGAGCAGCACCACCAGGAAAAACCCGGCCTGACGCGCCCGCCCGAGACGCTCGAGCAGGAAGGCGAATGCCAGGGCGACCAGGGCGACCGCCGGCAGCCGGCCCGGGAGCGCCCGCGGATGCAGCGACAGCCCGGCCTCCGCCACCCACCCCGCCAGCATCCCCAGCCCGCCGGCGGCAAAGCCGAGTGCCGCCACCCGCAGCAGCCGGCCCGCGAGCGCCGCCGCGAGGGCGACAGCCGCGGCGATCAGCGGCGCGCGCCACGCCTCCAGGCCGGCAAAAGCCCCCCTGCCCAGAATCGCGTGCGCGAGCATCGGCCCGGTCTCGCCTCTCTGGCGCCGCGCCGTCAAGTCGCCTATGGCAGCCCGCCGATCTGGAAAGCGAGAACACGATGAGCGGCATGCGGCTGTCGATGCGCGTCTGGGACCTGCCGATCCGGCTCTTCCACTGGGCGATCGTCGTGCTGCTGGTGATCAGCTACCTGACCGAGCGCACCGGCCGCATGCAGTGGCACTTCTATTCCGGCTACACCCTGCTGACCCTGCTCATCTTCCGGCTGATCTGGGGCTTTGTCGGCAGCGACACCGCGCGGTTTCGCCACTTCCTGAAAAGCCCCGCTGCCGCGCTGCGCCACCTCGCCCAGTTCCACCGGCGCGAGCCGGACAACGAGATCGGCCACAATGCCGCCGGCGGCTGGATGGTGCTGGTGATCCTGCTGCTCCTCGCCGTGCAGGTCGTCACCGGCCTGTTCGCGCGCGACGACGATGTCAGCGAGGGGCCGTTCCGCAACTATGTCTCCGACGCGCTGAGCGACCGCCTGAGCTACATCCACTACCTCAACTTCAACTATCTCATCCTGACGGCGGTCGCGCTGCACGTGCTGGCGGTGCTCGGCTACGCCGTCGTCAAGCGCCACAACCTGCTGCGGCCGATGATCACCGGCAAGAAACGCATGCCCGCGGCGATGCGCGCGCCGCGCATGGCGAGCCCGGTGCTGGCGCTCCTGGTGCTCGCCTGCGCCGCCGGCGCGGTCACCCTGCTGCTGCGGACTTTCTAGCTCGTCATTGGGTGCGGGCGCGGTAGGCGCGGTGGCAGGCGCCGCAGGTCTCGCCGACCGCCTGATACTGCTCGGCGAAGGCCGCCTTGTCGTTGGTGGTGGCGACCTGCGCGAGCTTGGCGGCGGCGGCGTTGAAGTTTGCGGCGTCCTTGTCGAAGCCCGCCTTGTCCGACCAGATCGCCGGCAGCGCCTTCGTGTCGTGCCCGGTCTCGCTGCCGGGCGGGAACATCGAGGGGATCAGCTGACCCCATTGCGACATCCAGGCGGCGTCGGGGGCGAACGGCGCCGGGTCCTGCTTGGCGTCGATCGCCTTCTTCATCGCCCCGAACATCTGGCCCTGCGCCTTGTAGGAGGCCTGGCGGGCCACGATCGCCTCCTGCGGGTCCGTATAGGGCGGCTTGGGAAGCGCCGGAGGCGCCGGCGGCACCACCTGCGCCTGCGCCAACCCGAACACCGAGACGGCGAGCCCCGCCGCCAGCAGCACCTTCATCCTCGCCATCGCGTCTTCGATCCTTTTCCGGAGAACCCAGGGTTGCACCCTGGCACGGATACCGCCAGAGCGCCGCGTCGTAAAATAAACCACGGGGAAACTGACGAATGCCCATCTCCAAGGTCCACCCCAGGAGTTTTCGATGGCGGACATCCGCAGCGTCGCCGTTTTCTGCGGCTCCCACCCCGGCAGCCATCCCGCCTACCGCGCCAGCGCCGAGGCCATGGGACAGGGCCTGGCCGAGGCCGGCATCCGCCTGATCTACGGCGGCGGCCGGGTCGGCCTGATGGGCGCCGTCGCCGACGCGGCGCTGGCCGCCGGCGGCCAGGTGCTCGGCGTCATCCCGGAATTCCTGATGCGCCTCGAAGTGGCTCACGAGGGCCTCGCCGACCTGGTCATCACCGACACCATGCACAGCCGCAAACGCCGGATGTTCGAGCTTGCCGACGCCTTCGTCACCCTGCCGGGCGGCCTCGGCACCATGGACGAGACCATCGAGATCATCACCTGGCGGCTGCTCCGGCTGCACGACAAGCCGATCTTCCTCTGCGATGTCGAGGGCTCGGCGACCGCCTTCCTCGCCGCGATCGACGCGGCGATCGACGCCGGCTTCGCCCACGCCGATGCCCGCCGGCTTTTCGAGGTGGCGGACGGGGTCGCGGAGGTGCTCGACCGGCTGCGGACGACACCGGCGGCGGGCACCGGTCTGGCGGCGCTGACGTGAAGCCCGTCGGCTCCAGACCCCTTCACTAAGACAGCCCAAGTCGCTAGTGCTGCGCCCCATGGGCCGGACCGCCTCGCTCAGTCGGACCACCTCGGAAACCGACATAACGCTGACCCTGGACCTCGACGGGTCCGGGGCGGCGGAAACCGCCACGGGCGTCGGCTTCCTCGATCACATGCTGACCGCCTTCGCCCGCCACGCCCTGGTCGATCTCGCCGTCCGGGCGCGCGGCGACCTGCACATCGACGCGCATCACACGACCGAGGACGTCGGCATCGTCCTCGGCCAGGCGCTCGCCCAGGCGCTCGGCGACAAGCGCGGCATCCGCCGCTTCGGCCACGCGCTGCTGCCGATGGACGAGGCGCTCGTCGAGACGGCGATCGACCTCTCCGGCCGGCCCTTCCTCGCCTGGTCCGTCGCCTTCGGCACGCCGAGGATCGGCGAGATGGATACCGAGCTGTTCGAGGAATTCTTCCGCGCTTTCGCCACCAACGCCCGGCTCACCCTGCACGTCCGCCGGCAGGCCGGCCGCAACGCGCACCACGTCGCGGAGGCCTGCTTCAAGGCGACCGCACGCGCCCTGCGCATGGCGATCGAGGCCGATCCGCGCGCCGCCGACGCCGTGCCCTCCACCAAGGGGGCGCTGTGAGGCTCTACACCGCGCATTTGCGCGAGGGCCGTCCGCCGGTCCTGGTGCGCGAGGGCTTCTGCTGGGGCGCCGCCCTGTTCGGCCCGCTCTGGCTCGGGCTGCACCGCGCCTGGATCGCCTGCATCCTGGCGCTGGTCGCCGGCATCGTCCTGCTCTTCATCGGCCAGGGCGTAACCACGCTGGTGCTCTGGCTGTGCTTTGCGTGGCTGCTCGGCCTGCTCGGCCACGATCTCTGGCGCTGGGGGCTGGAGCGGCGGCGCTACGAGCTGTCGCATGTCGTTGTGGCGCCCAGCACCGAGGCCGCCCTGGTCCGCCTGCTGTCCGAGCGGCCGGATCTGCGCTCGATGATCCTCGCCGACCTGCCGTGAAGGTCGCCGTCGTCGATTACGGCAGCGGCAACCTGGCCTCCGCCTCGCGGGCGCTCGCCGTCGCCGCCGAGCGCGCGGGGCTGTCCGCCACTGTCGCCATCACCGCCGATCCCGATGCGGTCAGCCGGGCCGACCGCATCGTCCTTCCCGGCCAGGGCGCCTTCGCCGACTGCAAGCACGGCCTGGATGCGCTCGACGGCATGGTCGAGGCGCTCGATGTCGCGACCCGCGCCGGCACCCCCCTCCTCGGCATCTGCGTCGGCATGCAGCTGATGGCGGCGCGCGGCCTGGAGCACGAAATCACGGAAGGCTTCGGCTGGGTCGGCGGCGAGATCGCCGCCATGGCCGCGCCGGGATTGCGCCTGCCGCAAATGGGCTGGAACGCGCTGCACTTCGAGCCTGACGCGCACCCCCTGCTCGATGGCCTGTCGCCCGGCGATCACGTCTATTTCGTGCACAGCTACGCGCTGCGCGGCGGCACGCCCGCGGAGATCGTCGCCACCACCGATTACGGCGAGGAGGTGGTCGCCATGGTCGCCGCGGGCTGCCGCGCCGGCACCCAGTTCCACGTCGAGAAGAGCCAGGAGGTCGGCCTGCGCATCCTGCGGAACTTTCTGCTCTGGGCGCCCTAACATCAGCATGTCCGAACAGTCGGAAAAACCCGTCTCGGTCGGGCGCCTCATCGCCTTCACCGACGAGGACCTCGTCACCCTGTGCGAGGCCGCCGACGCCGCCATCATTGAGGGCGGCGGCTTCGGCTGGGTGACCCCGCCCGGACGCCAGGCGCTCGAACGCTACTTCCGCGGCCTGCTGCTGGTGCCCGAACGCGAGCTGTTCGTGGCGCGCATCGGCGAGGCGATCGTCGGCTCGGCGCAGCTCGTGCGCCCGCCGCGCAACAATGAGGCGCAGGCCTTCGCCGCCACCCTGATGCACAGCTTCATCGCCCCCTACGCCCGCGGCACCGGGCTGGCGCAGCTGCTGACCCGCAAGGTCGAGGACGCCGCCCGCGCGCTCGGCTACCACGTGCTCAATCTCGATGTGCGCGAGACCCAGGAAGCGGCGATCCGGCTCTATGAAAGGCTCGGCTATCTCCGCTGGGGCGTCCACCCCGCCTATGCCCGGGTGAACGGCCGCACCGTCAGCGGCTTCTTCTATTACAAGAAGCTCCAGCCCGGCAGCCGGATCGCCCAATGATGGCGGCCCAATGAGAGCGGCGGGTGCCGCCCTCACCCTCTATCCCGCCATCGATCTCAAGGACGGCGCCTGCGTGCGGCTGCAGCGCGGCGTGATGGCGGACGCGAGGGTCTATGCCGACGATCCCGCCGCCCAGGCGCTGATTTGGCAGCAGGCGGGCTGCCGCTGGCTGCATGTCATCGACCTCAACGGCGCCTTCGCCGGGCGCTCGGTGAACGCCGCCTCGGTCGCCGCCATCCTGGCGGTGGCGGAGGTGCCGGTGCAGCTCGGCGGCGGCATCCGCGACATGGCCGCCATCGAGCGCTGGCTGGCCGCCGGGGTGCGGCGGGTGATCCTC
>Ga0213875_10000956_pt1 | contig 20645 bp, 22 predicted proteins | sample BarmaccomBMRX_R8_FD_160105 | JGI IMG/M metagenome (GOLD analysis project Ga0213875, IMG submission 160105) | Root-associated microbial communities from Barbacenia macrantha in rupestrian grasslands, the National Park of Serra do Cipo, Brazil - RX_R8 | ecosystem: Host-associated > Plants > Roots... | reverse complement strand
ACGACGTGTACGTCTCGCTGTCCCAGGTGCGCAAGCACGGGCTGCGCAAGGGCGATGTCATCGAGGGCGCGGTGCGCCAGCCACGCGAGGGCGAGCGCAGGGAGAAGTTCAACGCCCTGGTCCGGCTCGACAAGGTCAACGGCCTCGACCCGGAGCAGTCGGTGGTCCGGCCGGAGTTCTCCAAGCTGGTCCCGCTGTACCCGCAGGACCGGCTGCGCCTGGAGACCGACCCAACCAACCTGACCACCAGGCTCATCGACCTCATCGCCCCGATCGGCAAGGGCCAGCGCGGCCTGATCGTGTCGCCGTCGAAGGCCGGCAAAACGCTGATCATGCAGGCGATTGCGAACGCCATCACCAAGAACAACCCGGAGTGCCACCTCATGGTCGTCCTCGTCGACGAGCGCCCCGAGGAGGTCACCGACATGCAGCGCGCGGTGAAGGGCGAGGTGATCCACTCCACCTTCGACCACCCGGCGGACGACCACACCACGGTCGCGGAGCTCGGGATCGAGCGAGCCAAGCGCCTCGTCGAGATGGGCCACGACGTCGTGGTGCTGCTCGACTCGATCACCAGGCTTGGCCGTGCCTACAACCAGGCCGCGCCGGCCAGCGGGCGTATCCTCTCCGGCGGCGTCGACTCCACCGCCCTGTACCCGCCGAAGCGGTTCTTCGGCGCGGCGCGCAACATCGAGAACGGCGGCTCGCTGACGATCCTGGCGACCGCTCTGATCGAGACCGGGTCCCGGATGGACGAGGTGATCTTCGAGGAGTTCAAGGGCACCGGCAACATGGAGCTCAGGCTCCGCCGCGACCTCGCCGACAAGCGCCTGTTCCCCGCGGTGGACGTGGATGCGTCCGGTACCCGCAAGGAAGAGATCCTGCTTTCACCGGAGGAGCTCAAGATCATCTGGCAGCTGCGCCGGGTGCTGCACGCGCTGGAGCCGCAGCAGGCCCTCGAGCTGCTCATGGAGCAGATGCGCAAGACCAGGAGCAACGCCGAGTTCCTGCTCCAGGTCCAGAAGACCACCCTCGGATCCTGACGCGCTGTGTTCGCCCGGGGGGCGTCGCCCCCCCGGGCGAACACAGCGGGAATTCGCGCCGGGCGCAGGTTGTTACCGCGTCTGGCAGACTATGAAGCCGTAATCCGTGGTACCGGTTCACGCCGAACGATGGCGACCCGGCGACCACATGAGGCAGGAGCCAATCATGAAGCCTGAGATCCACCCCGAGTACAAGGTCACCACCGTGACCTGCAGCTGCGGGAACACGTTCGTCACCCGGTCCACCGCGTCCAACGGCGTGATCCACGCCGACGTGTGCTCGAACTGCCACCCGTTCTACACGGGCAAGCAGAAGATCCTCGACACCGGAGGCCGGGTAGCCCGCTTCGAGAAGCGGTTCGGCAAGGCCGGCCAGGGCAGGCAGGCCGCGCAGGGCGGCGGGCCGAAGCGGTAACGCGCCGCGGCCGCCCGATCAGCACGCGTCCAGCCGGATGCCGCGCGAGCAGGCCAGATACCGCGAGTAAGCCAGACAGCAGTTACGCCCGGGTACGCGGTGCCGCCGCGGCCCGGGCTTGCCTGTGGTGGAGAAGACGGTAGGACGGGTCGAGCCACCTTCCGTTCTGTCAGAAAGGGTTTTGACCGTGTTCGACCGGCTCGGTGACCTGGCGAGTGAGCACGCGGAGCTCGAGCGCGCGCTCGCCGATCCCGGCGTGCACGCGGACCCTGAGCAGGCCCGCAACCTCGGCAGGAGGTACGCGGAGCTCACGCCCATCGTGGCCGTTTACCGGGAGTGGCAGCAGGCGGGCGACGACGAGACCGCGGCGCGCGAGCTCGCGGAGGACCCCGCGTTCGCCGCGGAGGCCGGCGAGCTCGCCAAAAAGCAGCATGAGCTGGAGGAAAAGCTCCGGAGGCTGCTCGTGCCCAAGGACCCCAACGACTCGCGGGACACGATCCTCGAGGTCAAGGCGGGAGAGGGCGGCGAGGAGTCCGCGCTGTTCGCCGGCGACCTGCTGCGGATGTACCTCAGGTACGCCGAGCGGCGCGGCTGGAAGACCGAGATCCTGGACTCCACCGCGACCGGTCTCGGCGGCGTCAAGGACGCCACCGTCGCCGTCAAGGCCGGCAAGGGGGGCGAGGGCGCCTGGTCCCGGCTCAAGTACGAGGGCGGTGTGCACCGGGTGCAGCGCGTCCCGGTCACCGAGTCGCAGGGCCGGATCCACACCTCGGCGGCGGGCGTGCTGGTCATGCCGGAGGCCGAGCCGGTCGACGTGCAGATCGGCGAGAACGACATCCGGGTCGACGTCTTCCGCTCCTCCGGGCCCGGCGGCCAGTCGGTGAACACGACGGACTCCGCGGTGCGCATCACCCACCTGCCGACCGGGATCGTGGTGTCCTGCCAGAACGAGAAGAGCCAGCTCCAGAACAAGGAGCAGGCGCTGCGCATCCTGCGCGCCCGGCTGCTGGCCCAGGCCGAGGCGGACGCCGGCGCGAAGGCGTCCGCCGAGCGCAAGGCGCAGGTACGCACCGTCGACAGGTCCGAGCGGGTCCGCACCTACAACTTCCCGGAGAACCGCATCGCCGACCACCGGGTCGGCTACAAGGCGTACAACCTGGACCAGGTCATCGACGGCGACCTGGACGCGGTGATCGACGCGCTCGCGGCGGCGGACCTGGAAGCGAAGCTGGACGAACACGCAGGGTGAGCCGGTGATGAGCCTGCTGCTTGACGAGATCGCGCTGGCGACGGCGCGGCTGGCCGAGGCGGGCGTGGAGTCCCCGCGCACCGACGCGGAGCTCATCGCGGCGAACGTCCACAACGTCCGGCGCGGCGAGCTGCACGCGGTGCCGGACAGCGCGTTCGACGCCCGGTTCTGGGAGGACATCGGCCGCCGCGCGGCGCGCGAGCCGCTGCAGCACATCACGGGGCGCGCGCACTTCCGCTACCTCGAGCTGGAGGTGGGCCCCGGGGTCTTCGCGCCGCGGCCGGAGACCGAGGTGCTGGCCGGCTGGGCGATCGACCGGCTGCGCGAGATGGACGTCGCCGAGCCGGTCGCCGTCGACCTGGGCACCGGGTCGGGCGCTATCGCGCTGGCCATCGCGCAGGAGGTGCCGCGCGCCCGGGTGCACGCGGTCGAGGCGGACCCGCTCGCCCGCGCGTGGGCCGAGCGCAACATCACCCGCTACGTCGACTCGTACACCGCCGGCCGGGTGCTGCTGCACGGCGGCGATTTCACCGGCGACCTGGCGGAGCTCGGCGCCCTGGCGGGGACCGTCGACCTCGTGGTCAGCAACCCGCCGTACATTCCGCTGGGCTCGGTCGTCCCGCCGGAGGTGGCGGAGTACGACCCGCCGGCCGCGCTGTGGAGCGGCGAGGACGGCCTGTCCGCGATCCGCGCCGTGCAGCGTGCCGCACGGCGGCTGCTGCGCCCCGGCGGCCTGGTGGCGGTGGAGCACGGTGCGCCGCAGGGGGCGGCCGTGTACTGGATTTTCGCCGAGGAAGCCGGGTGGCGGGACACCCGGAACCACAAGGACCTCGCGCGCCGCGACCGGTTCGTTACGGCGGTCTGGCCCGGTCCACTGACCGGCACGTGGCAGGATGGGACCGATGAGCGCACGATATGACTGCGCCGACGCGCAGCAGCGGGAAGCCGGTATCGAGGCGGCCGTCGCCGCGGTACGCGGCGGCGGGCTGGTCGTGCTGCCCACCGACACCGTGTACGGGATCGGGGCGGACGCGTTCACGCCGCGCGCCGTGGCGATGCTGCTCGCGGCGAAGGGCAGGGGCCGGAACATGCCGCCGCCCGTCCTCGTCGGCACCGTGCGGGCCGCGGCGGCGCTGGTGGAGTCGCTCGGCGCGTTCGGCCAGGACCTGATCGACGAGTTCTGGCCGGGACCGCTGACGCTGGTGTTCCGCGCGAGCCCGACGCTGCACTGGGACCTGGGCGAAACGATGGGCACGGTCGCGCTCCGGATGCCGCTGCACCCGGTGGCGCTCGAGCTGCTCAAGCAGGCCGGCCCGATGGCGGTGAGCAGCGCGAACCTGACCGGCCAGCCGTCCGCCACGACCGCAGCCGACGCCGAGCGGCAGCTTGGCGCGTCCGTTTCCGTCTACCTCGACGGCGGCCCGTGCGCGGACAGCGTGCCGTCGACCATCCTGGACCTGACCGGGACGCTGCCGAGGCTGCTGCGGGCCGGGGCGATCAGCGCGGACCGGCTGCGCAAGGTGGCCGCCGTGATCGAGGATTCCGGCCCGGATTTCAAGCCGTCCGCCCCGCACCCGCTCGCCGGCGGCGGCGGTCCCGCCGACCCCCCTTCCGTCTCCCGCGATACCGAACGGACAGTGGCTGACCCGCAGGCTGTCTCAGACGGGGTGGCGGGGGAGGACGCCGAGGATGGCTCCTGAACGAGCCGTAACCGTGACGTCACCGCCTCCGGTGCCGCCGCGAACCCCTTGCGGGCGTCCGTGCCATAAAGTGGCCATGATGCCCAATCGTTCGGTGCGACTGCGGTAGCCGGCAATGCGCGAGTACATCCTCGTCCTGCTCGTCGGCGCGGCGGTGACCTATGTGCTCACCCCGCTGGTGCGGCGAGGCTCGATCGCCGCCGGCGCGCTGCACGCTGCGCGCAGCCGTGACGTGCACGTGAAGCCGACTCCGCTGCTGGGCGGTATCGCCATGTACGGCGGCCTGGCGGCCGGCCTGCTCGTCGCCGAGCGCCTCACGTTCCTGCAGTCGTCGTTCCCGTCCTCCCGCACGGTTCCCGGGCTGCTGCTCTCGGGCGGCGTGCTGGTGCTCGTCGGGTTCATCGACGACCGCTGGGGGCTCGGCGCGATCACCAAGCTGGCGGGACAGGTCGCGGCCGGCGGCATCCTGGTGTGGAGCGGCGTGCAGCTTCCGTGGATGCCGGAACCCAACGGCCAGCTCCTGTCCTTCGACCCGCTGCAGAGCATCACGCTGACGATCCTGATCGTCGTCGTGACGATCAACGCGGTGAACTTCATCGACGGCCTCGACGGGCTGGCGGCCGGCATCGTGGCGGTGGCCGCGCTGTCGTTCCTCGCGTACTCGTACACGCTGGCGAAGTCGCTGCAGATCCCGGAGCAGTCGCTGCCGGCCCTGGCCTCGGCGCTGCTGGCGGGCCTGTGCATCGGGTTCCTGCCGCACAATTTCTTCCCCGCGCGCATCTTCATGGGCGACACCGGCTCGATGCTGCTCGGCCTGCTGCTCGCCTACGGCCCGATATCGAGCACGGCGTCGCTCGACCCGGCGATCCTCACCAACTACGCGCACGCGCACACCGTCAACCGGTACGTCGTGATCCTTCCGCTGCTGCTGCCGGTGATGATCCTGATCATCCCCTACACGGACTTCGTGTTCGCGGTGATCCGCCGCCTCAAGGCCGGCAAGTCGCCGTTCGCCGCCGACAAGCTGCACCTGCAGCACCGGCTGCTCAACATCGGGCACTCGCACCGGCAGAGCGTGCTCCTCATGTACCTGTGGGCGACGCTGTTCGCCGGCACCGTGGTAGCCCTGTCGATCCTCCGCACCGGCCTGATCTGGCTCGCGGTCGCCACCGTGGCGGCGACGCTGGTGCTGCTTCCCGCCACGATGCCCCGGCTGCGCCCCTGGCGCACCGCCGAGGGCAGGCCCGCTGGCGCCCCGCATGGTGCCCGCGCCCCGCACGGTGCCCGCGTCACGCGCGGTGCCCGCGTCTCGCATGGTGTCCGTGTCTCGCGTGGTGCCCGCGTCACGCGGGCCGTCGGTGGCCCGCGCCGCTCCCGCGCGCCGCTCCCGCGCGAGATGCCTGTGCCCACGCCCGCCTCCGCATCCCCCGCCTCTCCTTCGCCGCCCGCCCCGAACGGCGCGGTATCCCCGAACGGCGCGGTATCCCCGAACGGCGCGGTATCCCCGAACGGCGCGGTATCCCCGAACGGCGCATCACCTGTGAACCGGGCAGCCCCGCAGAACGGGGCGCTCCGTAGGAACAGACCGCTTTCCCCGGAGCGGTCGCTTCCCCCGGAGCGGTCGCTTCCCCCGGACAGGCCGCTACCCAGGAGCGGGGCATCCGCGAACGGGGCGCTCCCCGTCAACGGGGCGTTGCCCGCGAACGGGGCGTTGCCCGCGAACGCGGCGCCTCCGTGGAGCGCGGCACTCCCTCCGAACGGGGCATTCCCCGGCGAAGGCGCGTCGCTCCCGGGCCCGGCCGCCGCGGAAGAATTCCCTGCTTCCGGCCCAGGAATCCCCGCCGCCGGCCCACAAGCCCGTCACGCCCCACCCTGGACTTAGGCCCCGCACGCCCGGGGGTGCGGCAGCCCCGTCCGCCTCATCGGCACCGCGTTCCATGATCCCGGAATCGTAGGTGCCGTATTCGGCCCGCCGTTTCCGCGATCACGACGGCCGCCCGTTTTGTCCGGTTAGCAGGGAGTGGGCGGGGTGCGCTGACGCCGTCAGGAACAGGGTGGAAAGGGACAATTCGTCGCCGGGATGGCACCGTGCGTCCCGCGCGGCCGCCGGAGCACGGCACACTGCCCGGCGACCTCCCCTCGCGGCGCTCGGGGCACCGCGCCGGGACCCCCGCTTGGTCATGTAAAGTCAGCGATAAGGTAAAGTCAGAGTCAAGAAGTTTGTGATACGCTTCACAAGCACCTCCCATCATGGCAAGCGAGAGGCACGTGATACGGTTCGTGGACCTGCCCGGGTATCCGGGCCGCGAAAGCGGCCCGGCGGCCTCCCCTGCCACGCCCGGGGAGGCTCCCCTGGGGCGTCCCCACCAAAGCAATGTCGCTGCCGAACCCTCAGGAGCCCGGTAGATGATGGCATATTACGCCCGCGTCGTACGGCGCTCGGCCGCGCTGACGGCCGTGGTCGCCGCGGTCATGGTCGCCCTGAGCGCCGCGCTCGGCGGCGGCAAGGGCGTGATCGGCGCCCTTGTCGGCATAGCGATCGTCACCGCGTTCTTCGGGATCAGCGTGCTCGTCGTCGGCCGGGCGGCGCGGGTGAACCCGCAGGTCATGATGGCCACCGCGATGATCACCTACGTGGTCAAGATCATCGCTTTCATGGTGGTGCTGATCGCGCTGGGCAAGTCGACGGCCTTCAACGGCAAGCTGCTCGGCTTCACCGCGCTCGCCTGCATCCTCGCGTGGAGCGCCTCTCAGGTCGTCACCACGATGAAGCTCAAGGTGCCGTACGTGGAACCGAACGGGGACCGGTGAGGCGTGGCTGACGTGCGCACCAAGAACGAAACGAACGTGAGCGACCCGGCGGAGGGCCGCGCACTCGGCCTGAGCATCGGCTGGACCGTCTTCAGCTACCTGATCGGCGGCATGGTCGCCTACGGCGCCATCGGCTGGCTGATCGGCCGGGCGGTTCACGTCCCGATGCTGTTCCCGGCCGGCATGCTGACCGGGCTGGCGATCTCGCTCGGCTTTATCATCTATCGCTACGGCAGGCCATGACCGGTGACATGGGAAACGCCCCCGGCATGCGCTCCGCAACGGCCTCGCTCGTACGCCGCCGGAAAGAAACCCCCCGAGAGGAGAAGAACCGGTGACCGGTGACGTCCATGCGGTCGCGGCCCCCGCGGGAGGCTGCCACATTCTCCACGGCTGCGGATTTCCCGCGCCCGGCCTGGAGAACTTCGAGTTCAAGCCGCTCTTCACCATCGGCTCGTTCAACTTCACGAAGCCGATGCTGCTCGCGGTGATCTGCACGGTCTTCATCATCGCCTTCTTCTGGGCGGCCTTCGCCAAGCCCAAGATCGTGCCGCGTGGCGTACAGAACCTCGGCGAGATGGGCATCCTTGCCGTGCGCGACCAGATACTGCGGCCGTCGCTCGGCAAGAAGGGCGACACGTACATGCCGTTCCTGGTGTCGCTGTTCTTCTTCATCTTCCTGATGAACCTGATGGAGCTGATCCCGGTCTTTCAGTTCCCGGTCCCGTCCAGGATCGGGTTCGTGTGGCCGCTGGTGGCGATGGTTTACCTGCTCTACCTGTACCTGGGCTTCAGGGCGCAGGGGTTCCCCGGCTACTTCAGGAACATGATTCCCTCGGGCGTGCCGTCTTTCGTCCTGATCATCCTGATCCCGGTCGAGCTGGCCAGGTACTTGATCATCCAGCCGTTCACGCTGGGAATCCGGCTCTTCGCGAACATGTTCGCAGGCCACCTGCTGCTCACGATCTTCGCGCTCGCGAGCTGGTACATGCTGGTCCTGTCCTACCCGCTGATCTTCGCCGTGGGCTCGTTCGCGATGACGCTGTTCGTCTTCGTCCTCGAATTGCTGGTGGACCTGCTGCAGGCCTTCATCTTCACCACGCTGACCGCCACCTACATAGCGGACTCGCTGGAGCCCGCTCACTGACCCCGTTATCCGCACACCATGACTTTCAGCTAACACCATGACTTTCAGCTAACAGAGCCAGTCCGGCGGGACGATCCGCCGGTCCGACCCGAAAAGGATGTACGAATGTCTCTCGCCGCTGCGATTCTCGCCGACCAGACGATCGATATTAAGAGGCTCGGCGCGCTCGGTTACGGTCTCGCGGCCATCGGCCCCGGTATCGGCATCGGCCTGGTCTTCGGTCACGCCATCGAGGCGATGGCCCGGCAGCCGGAAGCCACCGGCCGCATCTCGCTGTACATGTGGATCGGGTTCGCGCTGACCGAGGCGCTCGCGCTCATCGGTCTGGTGGCCCCGTTCATCTTCTCCTCCTGATCGGCTCCAGGGAAGTGAACGCACGATGACGCACCTAGCCCAAGCCGCGACACAGCAGAACCCGCTGCTTCCCACGTGGCCCGAGTTCATCGTGGGGACGATCTGCTTCGTCATCGTCTTCGGGGTGCTCGGCAAGATGCTGCTGCCGAGGATCCAGCAGACGCTGACCGAGCGGACCGATCAGATCGAGGGCGGCCTGGCCCGCGCCGAGGAGGCCCAGCAAGAGGCGCAGCGTCTCCTCGATCAGTACCGGGAGCAGCTCCAGGGCGCCAGGCACGAGGCCGCTCGGCTGCGCGAGGAGGCCAGGGAGCAGGGCGCGCAGATCATCGCGGAGATGCGGGAGCAGGCGCAGGCAGAGGCGCGCCGGATAACCGAGGCCGCGGAGGCGCAGCTCCAGGCCGAGCGGCAGCAGGCGCTCGCGTCGCTGCGGGCCGAGGTCGGCTCGCTCGCCACCGAGCTGGCCGGCCGGATCGTCGGTGAATCGCTGGCCGACACCGCCAGGCAGGGCCGTATGGTCGACAGGTTCCTCGACGAGATCGAGCAGCGCAGCGCCGATGTGCGCGCGGGAGCCGGCCAGTAATGCGCGGCGTCAGCAGGGCCTCCCACGCCGAGCTCAGGGAACAGCTGACGGACTCGGTGCCCGACCGTGACGGCGCGGACCTGACCGGAAACGAGCTGTTCGCCGTCGTCCGGCTGCTCGATTCCGAGCACGGCCTGCGCCGCGCGCTCGCCGATCCCGCCAAGCCGGGCGAGGAGAAGGCGGCCGTGGCGCGCCGGCTGCTGCACGGAAGGGTCGCGCCCGCGACCGAGGACCTCGTCGCCGCGGCGGTCGCGGCGCACTGGGCAAGCCCCGGCGACATGGCGGACGCGACAGAGCAGCTCGCGATCGAGGCGTTCGTGATGGCCGCCCAGTTCGAGGGAAAGCTCGACGACCTGGAGGACGACCTGTTCCGGTTCGCCCGCGTGGTCGCCGGGCAGCCGTCCCTGCGGGCCGCGCTGACCGGGCCGGTGGACGACGATCCCAAGCGCGACCTGCTGAACACGCTGCTCGGCGGCAAGGTCAGTGAGCCCGCGATGAGCCTGATCACCCAGGTGGTGACCCACCCCCGGGGACGCTCGCCGCAGGCGGCTCTGGACCTGTGCGCGACGATCGCGGCGCGGCGGCGGGAGCAGCTCATCGCCGTGGTGCGGGTCGCCGCCGAGCTGTCGGCCGGCCAGCGGCGCAGGCTGTCCGCCGCGCTCAAGGACGCCTACGGTCAGGGAGTTCACCTGAATGTCGTACTCGATCCGGCCGTCATGGGTGGCATGTCCGTCCGGATCGGGGATGAGCTGATAGACGGGACCGCGGCCAGCCGCCTGGCCGAGGTCCGCCGCAGGCTTACAGGCTGAGACGCCGGCCACCATCCGGCAGCACGGGCCGGCAGCACGGCCCGGCACACGAACAGGAATGAGGAAGATGGCGGAGCTGACAATCCGGCCGGAGGAGATTCGCGACGCGCTGGCGCGCTTCGTCGAGGAGTACGAGCCCGAGGGTGCCGCGCGGGAAGAGGTCGGCACGGTCGTCGAGGCCGGCGACGGTATCGCACGGGTCGAGGGACTGCCCTCGGCGATGGCCAACGAGCTGCTGGAGTTCGAGGACGGCACCCGCGGCCTGGCGCTCAACCTGGATCCGCGCGAGATCGGCGTGGTCATCCTCGGCGAGTTCCAGGGCATCGAGGAAGGGCAGCGTGTCCGGCGCACCGGCGAGGTCCTGTCCGTCCCGGTCGGCGACGGCTTCCTCGGCCGGATGGTGGGGCCGCTCGGCGAGCCGCTCGACGGCCTCGGCGAGATCACCGGGACCGTGCCCCGGCAGCTGGAGACCCAGGCGCCCTCGGTGGTGCAGCGCCAGCCGGTGAAGGAGCCCCTGCAGACCGGCATCAAGGCGATCGACGCGATGACCGCCATCGGCCGGGGGCAGCGGCAGCTGATCATCGGCGACCGGCAGACCGGCAAGACCGCCATCGCCATCGACGCGATCATCAACCAGCGGGCCAACTGGGAGTCCGGCGACCCGAAGCGCCAGGTGCGCTGCGTGTACGTCGCGATCGGCCAGAAGGGCTCGACGATCGCCGCCATCCGGCAGTCGCTGGAGGACGCGGGCGCGCTGCAGTACACCACGATCGTGGCCGCGCCGGCCTCGGACCCGGCCGGCTACAAGTACATCGCACCGTACACCGGGTCGGCGATCGGCCAGCACTGGATGTACGACGGCAAGCACGCCCTGATCGTCTTCGACGACCTGTCCAAGCAGGCCGAGGCGTACCGCGCCATCTCGCTGCTGCTGCGCCGGCCGCCGGGCCGCGAGGCGTACCCGGGCGACGTCTTCTACCTGCACTCCCGGCTGCTGGAGCGGTGCGCGAAGCTGTCCGACGACATGGGCGGCGGCTCGCTGACCGGCCTTCCGATCGTGGAGACGAAGGCCAACGACATCTCGGCGTACATCCCGACCAACGTCATCTCGATCACCGACGGCCAGATCTTCCTCGAGACCGACCTGTTCAACTCCGGCATCCGGCCGGCCATCAACGTCGGCCAGTCGGTGTCCCGGGTCGGCGGGAACGCTCAGGTGCGGGCGATGAAGAAGGTCGCGGGCAACCTGCGGCTCTCGCTGTCCCAGTACCGTGACCTGGAGGCGTTCGCCGCCTTCGCCTCGGACCTGGACGCGGCGTCTCGCGCCCAGCTGGACCGCGGCGCGCGCCTGGTGGAGCTGCTCAAGCAGCCGCAGTACTCCCCGTTCCCGGTGGAGGAGCAGGTCGTGTCGATCTGGGCCGGGAGCACCGGCGAGCTCGATGACGTACCCGTCGACGACATCCGCCGGTTCGAGTCGGAGTTCCTCGATTACCTGCGGCGGGAGAACGAGGGCATCCTCGGCGCGATCAGGGAGACCAACGACCTGTCCGACGACACGGTCACCGCGCTGAAGGACGCCGCCGCCGCGTTCAAGCGCACCTTCGAGACCTCCTCCGGTGAGCTGCTGGACACGGGCGACGAGGAACCAGCTGAGGCGCTTGGCGAGAACGAGGCCGGGCAGGAGAAGGTCGGCAGGTACACCGAGCCGGCACCGGCGACGAACGAGTAGGGACGATGGCAGCACAGCTTCGCGCGGTCAGGGCGCGGATCCGCGCGGTCAAGTCGATCTCGAAGATCACCCGCGCCCAGGAGCTGATCGCGGCTTCGCGGATCATCAGGGCGCAGCAGCGGTCGCGCGCCGCCCAGCCGTACGCGCGCGAGCTCACCCGGGCGGTCGAGGCGGTGGTGAGCCGCTCGTCCTCGCTGGATCACCCGCTGGTCACCGAGCCGCAGAGCGTGTCCCGGGCTGCGGTGCTGATCCTGACCAGCGACGGCGGCTTCGCCGGCGCGTTCAACGCCAACGTGCTGCGCGAGACGGCCCGGCTCCGCCAGCGCGAGCAGGAACGGGGTGTCGAGGCCGTGCCGTACGTCGCGGGCCGCAAAGGCATCGCCTGGCACCGCTTCCGCAACATCGAGATAGCGCAGGAGTGGAGCGGCTTCTCGGTCCGCCCCGGGTACCGGAACGCCGAGGAGGTCAGCGAGGCGCTGCTCGAGGCGTACTCGCGCCCGTCGGAGGACGGCGGCGTGGACGAGATCTACCTGGTGTCCACGGAGTTCGTCTCGATGCTCACGCAGCGGCCGGCCGTTCGCAGGCTGCTGCCCATGGAGATAGAGGAACGGACGGGGGAGCCCCCCACCGGACCGCTTCCCCAGTACGAGTTCGAGCCGTCGCCGGACAAGGTGCTCGACGCGCTGCTGCCGCAGTACGTGGCGAGCCGTATCTTCTACGCCATGCTGGAGTCGGCCGCCTCCGAGCTGGCTTCCCGGCGGCGGGCGATGAAGGCCGCCACGGACAACGCGAACGACCTGCTGAACCGGCTCACCCGGGAGGCGAACAACGCCCGGCAGGCCGAGATCACGCAGGAAATCAGCGAAATCGTCGGCGGCGCGAACGCGCTCGCCGAAGCGAGCGCAGGGAGTGAATGAAGGACATGACGGCGACCGTAGAGAACCCCGCGGGCAGCGGGGCCGACACCACGGGGACTGGCCGTGTCGCACGGGTCATCGGCCCGGTCGTCGACGTGGAGTTCCCCGCCGAGCAGATGCCGGAGATCTACTACGCGCTGCACGTGGACGTCACGTACGGCGGCGAGACCCGGACCCTGACCCTCGAGGTCGAGCAGCACATCGGCGACAACATGGTGCGCGCGATCTCCATGCAGCCCACCGACGGCCTGATCCGCGGCGCGGAGGTCGTCAACACCGGCGCGCCGATCGAGGTGCCGGTGGGTGACGTCACCAAGGGGCACGTGTTCAACGTGCTCGGCGAGACGCTTGACGTGTCCACCTCGTCGCTGGAGGTGACCGAGCGCTGGCCGATCCACCGCGATGCCCCGCCGCTGGACGAGCTCGAGCCGAAGACGGAGATGTTCGTCACCGGCATCAAGGTGCTCGACCTGCTCACCCCGTACGTCCGTGGCGGGAAGATCGGCCTGTTCGGCGGCGCCGGGGTCGGCAAGACCGTGCTGATTCAGGAGATGATCCGCCGGGTGGCGAAGAACTTCGGCGGCGTGTCGTGCTTCGCCGGGGTGGGGGAGCGTACCCGTGAGGGCAACGACCTGTTCCTCGAGATGACCGAGTCGGGCGTCATCGAGGACACCGCGCTGGTGTTCGGCCAGATGGACGAGCCCCCGGGCACCCGGCTCCGGGTGGCGCTGTCCGCGCTCACGATGGCGGAGTACTTCCGCGACGTGCAGAAGCAGGACGTGCTGCTGTTCATCGACAACATTTTCCGGTTCACGCAGGCCGGCTCGGAGGTGTCCACGCTGCTGGGCCGGATGCCGTCGGCGGTGGGTTACCAGCCCACGCTGGCCGACGAGATGGGCCAGCTGCAGGAGCGGATCACCTCGACCCGCGGTCACTCGATCACCTCGATGCAGGCGATCTACGTGCCCGCGGACGACATCACCGACCCGGCGCCGCACACGGTGTTCGCGCACCTCGACGCGACCACGGTGCTGTCCCGGGCGATCACCGAGCGGGGCATCTACCCGGCGGTGGACCCGCTCGACTCCACCTCGCGGATTCTCGACCCCAAGTACATCGGCCAGGAACACTACGACGTGGCGCGGACCGTCCAGCAGGTCCTGCAGCGTTACAAGGAACTGCAGGACATCATCGCGATCCTCGGCATCGACGAGCTGTCCCAGGAAGACCAGATCACCGTGCAGCGCGCGCGCCGGATCGAGCGGTTCCTGTCGCACCCGATGTACGTGGCCGAGCAGTTCACCGGGCAGCCGGGCGAGTTCGTCCCGCTGGAGGAGACGATCGCCTCGTTCAAGGCGATCGCCGAGGGCAAGTACGACCACGTTCCCGAGCAGGCGTTCTACATGGTCGGCGGCATCGAGGACGTGGAGAAGAAGGCCAAGGAGCTGGAGCGCTCGTGACGATGCACGTCGAGCTACTCGTACCGGACCGCGAGCTGTGGTCCGGCGAGGCCGGGCTGGTGATCGCCAAGACCCTGGATGGTGACATCGGGGTGCTGACGGACCATGCCCCGGTGTTCGGCATCCTCGCCGAGGGCAGCCTGGTCCGGATCCGGGATGTCCCCGGGCAGGAGGGCCCGGCGGACGCGGTACGGGCCGCGGTCAGCGGCGGGTTCCTGTCCGTGTCGGACAACCGGGTGTCGATCCTCGCCGCCAGGGCACAGCTCGGCAGCGAGATCGATGCCGGCGCCGTGCGGAGTGACCTCGACGCGGCGGTCGCCGAGGCGGGCTCGCAGGCCGCCGCCGAGGAGTCACCCGAGGCCAGGTACGCGAGAGCGCAGCTTCGGGCCGCCGGCGAGCAGACCTGACCAGGGGGGGCGGTGGGCGGGGCGCTGGCGCTGGACGCGGCCTGGCTCTTCGCCGCCTTCCTCCTCATCGTGGTGCTCTTCGCCGTCACGCTGGCCGCGCGCAGGTTCTGGCTCGAGCGGGGCGGCGGGACCGTGGAGTGCGGCCTGCGGCGGCCCGCCGGAACCGGTACCTGGCGCCTCGGCGTGGCGTCCTACCAGCCCGACGACCTGTTCTGGTACGGCGCGCTGGGGGTGCTGCTGCGGCCAGAGGAGATCTTCCCGAGGCGCACGCTGACCGTCGTCTCCCGGCGGCCGCCGGGAGACGACGAGGCGGCGACGCTCGGCCCGAACCGGATCGTGATCGAGACGCGCACCGCCCCGGGCGGCGGGGACGTCGAACTCGCCATGACGGAGCAGGCGCTCACCGGCTTCCTGGCCTGGCTCGAGGCCGCCCCCCCAGGCTCCCACCTGGACGGGATCGGTTTAACGTTCCCCGCCGGGGCGCCACAGGACGTCGCCGTGGCCGGTGCTGGCCTGGCGGGCGAGGATGAACAGCAGGTCTGACAGCCGGTTCAGGTACTTCGCCGGAAGGGTGCTGACCGTTTCCCCGTGGTCGCGCAGCGCGGCCCACGCGCTCCGCTCGGCCCGCCGGGTCACGGTGCGCGCCGTGTGCAGCAGCGCCGCTCCCGGCGTACCGCCCGGCAGCACGAAGCTGCGCAGCACCGCCAATCCGGCGTTGTACGTGTCGCAGGCAGCCTCCAGCGCGCTGACGTAGCTCTCGTCGACGCGGATCGGCGGGTACGGCGGCGTCGCATCGGTGACCGGGTTCGCCAGGTCCGCGCCGACGTCGAAGAGCTCGTTCTGGATCCGCCCCAGCAGTGCCGCCATCTCCTCCGGAAGCTGACCGAACGTCACGGCCATCCCGATCGCGCAGTTCGCCTCCTCCACGTCGGCGTACGCCGCGAGCCGGCTGTCGGTCTTCGGCGTCCGGCTGCCGTCGGCGAGCGCGGTGCTGCCGTCATCGCCGGTGCGCGTGTAGATACGGGACAGCACCACGGGGTTGTTCCGGCGGTCGTCCGGGCGGTCGGTCGGCGTCGGCATGCATCCACAGTAGCGGGCCGGGATTCGCGGCTTTGGCCCGGCGGGCGCGCGGGGTCACGGTTAGGGTGTCACCCAGAACCTGGACCGTGACCGCGCTGGAGGTTGGGTGTTCGACTACGTGATCGTGGGCGGCGGCAGCGCGGGGTGCGTGCTGGCCGCCCGGCTCAGCGAGGATCCGGGCGTCAAGGTGCTGCTCCTGGAGGCGGGGCCGGCCGCAGGCGCCGATGAGATAAAGATCCCCGCCGCGATGAGCCGCCTGTACCAGAGCGGTTACGACTGGAACTACCGCACGGTCCCGCAGCGGCACGCGGACAACCGCCCGGTCTACTGGCCGCGCGGCCGGGTCCTCGGCGGCTCCTCGGCGATCAACGCGATGATCTACATCAGGGGAAACCGGTCGGACTATGACGGGTGGCGCGACGAGTTCGGCTGCGCGGGATGGGGATACCGGGACCTGCTGCCGTACTTCCGCCGCGCCGAGGACAACAGCCGCGGGGCGAGCGTCTATCACGGACAGGGTGGGCCACTGTCCGTTCGGGATCCCCGGTACAGATCCGAGCACAGCAGAAGCTTCGTCGCGGCCGCGGCCAGATGCGGCGCTCCCGAAAACCACGATTTCAACGGGCCGAAGCAGGACGGCGTCGGGTTCTATCAGGTCACGCAGCGCGACGGCCAGCGGTGGAGCGCGGCGGACGCCTACCTGGCAAAGCCCAGGGAGAACCTGACGATACGTACCGGCGCGCTGGTGACCGGCCTGGTCATCGAGGGCGGCCGTGCCGCGGGCGTCACCTACACCTGCCGCGGCGCCGAGGAGACCGCCCGCGCCGGGGCCGAGGTCATCCTCGCCGCGGGAGCGATCAACACCCCGCAGCTGCTGATGCTGTCCGGCATCGGCCCCGCGGACGAGTTGCGCGAGGCCGGCATCTTCGTGATCGTCGACAACCCGGCGGTCGGCGCGAACCTGATCGATCATCCGGTGGTTCCCGTCATCTGGTCCACGCCCGGCGCGCGCGGCCTGTGGGAGAAGACGGGCATGGCCGGGCTCGCGCGCTGGCGGCTGACCCACCGCGGCCCGCTGACCTCCAACGTCGCCGAAGCCGGCGGGTTCGCCAGGTCCGGCTCCGGCCTGCACGCGCCGGACCTGCAATGGCACGTGCTCCCCGTCGCCTACGAGAACCAGGGCCTCGTCGACCCGGCGCGGCGCGCCATGTCGGTGCTCGTCACGCTGGTCGACGTGGGCAGCAGGGGCAGGATCCGGCTCAGCTCGCGGGATCCGCGGCACCAGCCGCTGATCGACCCCGCGTACCTTTCGGACTCGCGCGACCTGGACCGGCTGGCCATCGGCGTGCGGATGGCCAGGGAGTTCGCGGCCGCGGCGCCGCTGTCCAAGCTGTGCGCGGGCGAGATCCAGCCGGGTGACGCGGTGCGCACCGACAGCGAGCTGCGCGATTTCATCAGGGCCAGCGTGGTCACCCTCTACCACCCCGTGGGCACCTGCGCGATGGGCGGAAACTCGCGGGTGGCGGCCAGCCGGCAGGCCAGCGTCGTCGATCCCGAGCTCCGGGTGCGCGGCATCGACGGGCTGCGGGTGGCCGACGCGTCCGTCATGCCGACCGTGCCCCGAGGCAACACCAACGCGCCGGTGATCGCGATCGCCGAGCGAGCCGCGGACCTAATCATCGGCCGCGCCCCGCTCGCCCCCGCGGACCCCGCCGACCCCGCCGACGCCCTGGCCATCGCCGCCAACGCTGTGTTATCCGGGGGGTCGCCCCGTTGTTATCCGGGGGGACACCCCCCGGAACCCCCCGCCCGCCGCGGTCCTCGCCGTATCATCGCGCGGCCGGAGGGCCGTCGGCCCTCGCGGACCGCGCGATCGCGGAATGTGAGCCGCGATCGCGGCTCACTCCGCGCCACCCGCCGTAGTCCGCCGCGGTCTCGCCGTCAAGCGGCTCAGCGCTTATACAATCTTCCGTGCCGGACGGTGATCAGGCGGACCAGGCGGTCCATGTCGCGGTCGGTGCGCTGGAACGACGTGGTGACGATCAGCGGCTTCATCCGCTGCCGCGTGATCGACTTGGCCCGCGCGAACGCGCGCAGCCCGTCCGCGCCGTGGATCCGGCCGAACCCCGACTCGCCCGACCCGCCGAACGGCAGCGCGGGCACCGCGGCGAACGCGATCACCGAGTTCACCGACGTCATCCCCGCGCGCAGCGCCCGGGCGGCGCGCAGCGCGGCGCCGCGCCGCTTGCCGGTGAACAGGGCGGATCCCAGGGCGTACGGCGAGGCGTTGGCCAGCCGCACGCCCTCGTCGAGCGACCGCACCGGGGTGACCGCCACCACCGGGCCGAACGTCTCCTCCTGGATCGCCGCGCTCTCCTCCGGCACGTCCACGAGGACGACCGGGTCGACGTACGGCGCGCGCACCGAGTCCAGCCCCCCGACGGCGGCGCGCCCGCCGCGGGCCACCGCGTCGGCCAGGTGCCGCTCGACCACGTCGATCTGCCGGGGCAGGGTCATGGGCCCGTAGGAGGCGCCGGAATCGTCGCCTGGGCGCAACGCCGCGACCCGTTCGGTAAGTTTCTCCATGAACTTCTGGTAGGCCGGTTCACAGACGTAAACCCGCTCCACGCCGACGCACGTCTGGCCCGCGTTGGACAGCGCGCCCCAGGCGGCGGCTTCGGCGGCCGCGTCCAGGTCCGCGTCGGCGTCGACGAGCATGGCGTCCTTGCCGCCGCATTCGGCGAGGACGGGCGTGAGCGTGTCCGCCGCCGCGGCCATCACCTTGCGGCCCGTCGCCGCCGAGCCGGTGAACGCGAGCTTGTCCACGCCGATGCGGGCCAGCGCCTCGCCGGTCGACCCGTCGCCGGTGACGAGCTGCAGCACGTCGCGCGCGGCCGTGTCGCCGAACACTTCGCCCAGCACCTCGCCGAACGACCGCACCAGCCACTGGCCGGTGGCCGGCGTCAGCTCGCTGGGCTTGAACACCACGGCGTTGCCCGCCGCCAGCGCGTACGCGATCGACCCCATCGGGGTGAACACCGGGTAGTTCCACGGCCCGATCACGCCGACCACGCCCAGCGGCACGTACCCGACCGTGGCGGCCTGGTTGATCATCGCGAGCCCGCTGGGCACCGAGCGCGGCCGCAGCACCCGGTGCGCGTGCTTCGCCGCCCAGTCGATGTGCAGCACGGTGATGACGACCTCGAGCGTCGCGTCATCCAGCGGCTTGCCGGTCTCGTCGTGCACGAGCCGCGCGAGCCGGCCCATGTAGCGGGTCAGGTGGGACTTCCAGGCGAGCAGCCGCAGCCGCCGGTCCCGCCAGCTCAGACCCGCCCACCAGGCGGCCGCCTCGCGGGCGCGGGCGACGGCGGCGGCCACGTCCCGCTCGCCCTGTACCGGGAAGGTGGCGATGACCTCGCCGGTCGCCGGGTTCACCGTGTCGAATGTCTCCGCGCCCGGGGAAGACGGCCACTGCGGCCAGGGGTCCGCGACCCCGTCCCGGGCAGATGCGCGACCTGCCATGGGGTCAGTAAACCATCGCGCGCCCCCCGAAGCTACTGTGTGGTAAACATCCCCGCTTCCGAGGGAGTGCTGCCCGTGTCCCGGCGCCCGTACACGCTGCTGAGCTGCGCCGTTTCCGCCGACGGCTGCCTGGACGACGCGTCCGGTGAGCGCCTGGTCCTGTCCGGCGCCGAGGACCTGGACCGGGTGGACGAGCTGCGCGCCGGGTGTGACGCGATCCTGGTCGGCGCGGGCACGATCCGCGCGGACGACCCGCGGCTGCTGATCCGGTCGCCCGGCCGCCGCGACCGCCGGGCGGCCCGCGGCCTCCCGCCGCACCCGCTGCGCGTCACGCTGACCGCCAGCGGCGGCCTCGACCCCGCCGCGCGCTTCTTCACCGGGCCCGGCGGCCCACCGCTGGTGTACTGCGCCACCCCCGCGGCCGGCGCCCTGCGGGCACGGCTGGGGGAGGCCGCCGTAGTCATGGACGCGGGTGACCCGGCATCGCTCCGTGCCGTTCTTTCAGATTTGACCGAACGGGGCGTGGCCCGACTTCTCGTCGAAGGCGGCTCCCAGGTGCTGCGTGAGGCGCTCACCGGGGATCTCGCCGACGAGCTGCACCTCGCGGTCGCGCCGTTCTTCGTCGGGGACGCGGCGGCACCCCGCTTCGGCCTGCCCGGGGCGTATCCGCACACCGTCGCGGACCCGATGACGCCGGCCGAAGTCCGGCGGGCCGGCCCGGTGGCGCTGCTGCACTACCTGCTCGGCCCCGGCGGCGCGGACCGCCGGTTCCTGCGCTGGGCGGTCGAGCTGTCCCGGCTGTGCCCGCCGTCCGCCACGGCGTTCTCCGTCGGCGCTGTCGTCGTGAGCTCCTCCGGTGAGGTCCTGTCCACCGGCTACTCCCGCGAGCAGCAGGACCACGATCACGCGGAGGAGGTGGCGCTCCGCAAGCTGGGCTCGGCTCTCCCGCAACGCGCGCTGCCCCCCGCCGCCGCGCCGCTGCCCGCCGCCGCGCCGCCTGGTGCGGTGTCGCCTGGTGCCGCGTCGCACCCCCCCGACCCGCGCCTTCGCGGCGCGACCCTCTACAGCTCGCTGGTCCCCTGCGGCGCGCGGGCGTCACGCCCGGTCACCTGCGTCCAGCACATCCTCGCGGCCGGCATCCCCCGCGTGGTCTTCGCCTGGCGCGAGCCCGAGCTGTTCACCGCCGGCGAAGGCGCCGGCCAGCTCCGCGCCGCCGGCGTCGAGGTGATCGAGATCCCCGCCCTGGCCCCCGAGGCCGCCGCCGTCAACGCCCACCTGGTGGCCCAGGACTGACGCGGTCCCCCTCGCTCCGCCCCCGTTCGGCACCCTCCGCGCCCCACCCTCTCCGCGCCCCACCCCCTCGCGCCCCGCCCGCTCCACGCCGTGCCCGCTCCGCTCCCGCCCCGCTCCGCGCCCCGCCCC